>Ga0209025_1002236_pt1 | contig 21305 bp, 21 predicted proteins | sample AraplaMF_Col_mLB_FD_184256 | JGI IMG/M metagenome (GOLD analysis project Ga0209025, IMG submission 184256) | Arabidopsis root microbial communities from the University of North Carolina, USA - plate scrape MF_Col_mLB (SPAdes) (version 2) | ecosystem: Host-associated > Plants > Roots > Endosphere... | reverse complement strand
ACCGTGGGCCTGCACATGGCCGACGTCGAGAAGCTGATCCACGTGCTGCACCGGCTGGTGAACGGCGGCCACAGCGTGGTGGTGATCGAGCACGACCTCGACCTGATCGCCGAGGCCGACTGGATCGTCGACCTCGGCCCCGAGGGCGGCAACGGCGGCGGCCGCGTGGTGGCGGCGGCGGCGCCCGAGGAAGTGGTGAGGCTGGGCACGCACACGGGCGTGGCGCTGGCACCGGTGCTGGCGCGCTGAAATCCCGAACCGGTCGGGCTGAGCTTGTCGAAGCCTCGCGCGGCGCTTCGACAGGCTCAGCGTGGACGGGTGGAAGGTGTTTCGCGCTTGCTGTCGCCCAACGCCGGACGGTAGCCCCGAACCGTCGGGCGCGGGGCCTTGCCCCTGCGCTCGACGCGGTCGGGGCCTCGGGCCTCGCCGCGGCCGCGCGCGCGGCGCAGAATGGACTCGAACCCTTGGCGCAGGCGCACATCCTGGACCCGCCATGGTGGAACGGATCGGGTGCGGCGCCGGCCGGGGCTCGCAAGGAGTCCTGCCATGACCCGCTTCATCGATGTCCACAGCCTGGTCCGCCTGGTCGATGAGACCGGCGTGCCGCAGTTCCTCACGGCCCTGGCCGACGCGCTGCGCGACGATTTCCTGCGCTGGCGCGAGTTCGACAAGAAGGCCCGCGTGGCCAGCCATTCGCACCTCGGCGTGATCGAGCTGATGCCGGTGGCCGACGACGGCGCCTATGCCTTCAAGTACGTCAACGGCCATCCGCACAACACCGCGGTCGGGCTGCCCACCGTCATGGCCTTCGGCGTGCTCGCCGAGGTCGACACCGGCTACCCGGTGCTGCTGTCAGAGCTCACCCTGACCACCGCATTGCGCACGGCAGCCACTTCCGCCATGGCCGCGCGCGCGCTCGCGCGGCCCGGTTCGCGCAGCCTCGCGCTGATCGGCAACGGCTCGCAGAGCGAGTTCCAGGCGCTGGCCTTCCATGCGCTGCTGGGCATCGAGGAAGTGCGCGTGTTCGACATCGACCCGCATGCCACCGACAAGCTGGTGCGCCATCTCTCGGCCTGCTCGCCGATGGAGATCGTGCGCGCGCATTCGGTGGCCGAGGCGGTGCGCGGCGCCGACATCGTGACCACCGTCACCGCCCACCAGGGCCATGCGACAGTGCTGGATCCCGGGATGATCGAACCGGGCATGCACATCAACGCCGTCGGCGGCGATTCGCCCGGCAAGACCGAGCTCGACCCCGAGGTGCTGCTCGGCGCGCGCGTGTTCGTGGAGTACGAGCCGCAGACCCGCGTCGAGGGCGAGATCCAGCAAGTGGCGGCCGACTTCCCCGTGCACGAGCTCTGGAAGGTGCTGCTCGGCGAGGTGCCGGGCCGCGAGCGGCCGGACCAGGTCACGGTGTTCGATTCGGTCGGCTTCGCGCTCGAGGACTACACCGCGCTGCGCTACATCCACCAGCTCGCGATCGAGCGCGGCGTGGGCCGGCAGATCGCGCTGGTGCCCGAGCTCGACGATCCCAAGGACCTGTTCGGGCTCACGGCCGCGGGCCGGCGCCGGGCCGTGCTGCGGCGTGCGGCATGATGGGCGGCTGTCCAGCCACGGCGCCCGCCGCCGACCCCGTTCCATGCTCACCATCTACAACGACCGGCACGCACTCCACCAGGGCAAAGTCGAGATGTTCCGCGGCGAGCTCGTGCCGTGCTTCGAGGTGCCGGCGCGCGCCGACCACGTCAAGGCCGAGATCGAGCGCCGCGCGCTCGGCCCGCTGCTCGCCCCCGATGCGCTGCCCGACGCACTGCTCGCCAAGGTGCATGCGCCGCGCTACCTCGACTTCATCGCCGGCGCCTGGGACGAATGGGTGGCGCTCGATCCCGCCAATGCCGAACGCGACGCGCTGCCCTCGTATTGGCCCACCCGCGGCATGCGCACCGATGTGCTGCCCGCGAGCTTCCCCGCGCGCCTGGGCCTGTTCGGCTTCGATGCCGGCACGCCGCTGACGGCCGGCAGCTGGGCCGCCGCGCGCCACGGCGCGGCCAGCGCCTTCACGGCCGCGCAGCGCGTCATCGGCGGCGAGCGCGCCGTCTTCGCGCTGACCCGGCCGCCGGGCCACCATGCGGGCGCCGATTTCTTCGGCGGCTACTGCTTCCTCAACAACGCCGCCGTGGCCGCGCAGGCGCTGCGCGACGCGGGCATCGGGCGCGTGGCCGTGCTCGACGTCGACTACCACCACGGCAACGGCACCCAGGCCATCTTCTATGCGCGCGACGACGTGCATTTCGCGAGCCTGCATGCCGATCCGGTCTCCGACTATCCCTACTACCTCGGCCATGCCGACGAGCGCGGCGCCGGCGCGGGGCTGGGCTTCAACCACAACCTGCCGCTGCCGCGCGGCACCGACTTCGCGGGCTGGCGCGCGGCGCTGACGAGCGCGCTCGCGCGCATCGCCGAGGTGAAGGCCGGCGCGCTCGTGGTCTCGCTCGGCGTCGACACCTTCGAGGGCGATCCGATCTCGGGCTTCAGGCTGCGCAGCGACGACTACCTGCGCATGGGCGAGGACCTCGCGCGCGCGTGCCTGCCGACGGTGTTCGTGTTCGAGGGCGGCTATGCGGTGGCCGAGGTGGGCGTCAACGCGGTGAACGTGCTCGAGGGCTTCGAGCAGGCCTGAATATCCTTGCGGCCTTGAGGAAATCAGGGCTGCCCCGGTTGTCGTGGCCGGATCGGCGGGGCCCAATCGCGCTCTTTCAAATCCAGCCGGGACCCCAGCCGCCATGCTCCGCCGCCACACCTTCCTCCGCGCCGCCGCGCTCGCCGCCTGCGGGTTCGCCGCGCCTCTCGCGGCCTTCGCACAGCAGGCCTTTCCCGCCAAGCCGGTCAAGCTGGTGATCGCCTTCCCCGCGGGCGGCCCCACCGACATCACCATGCGCCAACTCGCCGACAACGCGAGCCGCATCCTCGGCCAGCCGGTGATCGTCGACAACAAGCCCGGCGCCGGCGGCACCCTGCCCGCGCAGGCGCTGCAGACCTCGCAGGCCGACGGCTACACCATCGCCCAGATCCCGCTCGGCGTGTTCCGCCTCGGCTACACCACCAAGATCAACTGGGACCCGCTCAAGGACATCAACTACGTCATCAACGTGACCGGCTATGCCTTTGGCATCGTCGTGCCCGCGAACAGCCCGTTCAAGACCTGGGCCGACTTCGTCGCCTATGCCAAGGCCAACCCCGGCAAGCTGACCTACGGCTCCACCGGCACCCTGACCAGCCCGCACCTGACCACCGAGCTGGTCGCGCAGAAGGCCGGCATCGAGCTGCAGCACGTGCCCTACAAGGGCAGCGCCGACCTGATGCTCGCCGTGGTCAGCGGCCAGCTCATGGCGGCCGCCGACAGCACCGGTTTCGCGCCGCAGGTCGAGGCCGGCAAGCTGCGCGTGCTCAACACCTGGGGCGAGAAGCGCCTGGCCAAGTTCCCCGACGCGCCCACGCTCAAGGAGCTGGGCTACGACATCGTGCAGAACTCGCCCTTCGGCATCGGCGCCCCCAAGGGCACGCCGCCCGAGGTGGTGAAGAAGCTGCACGACGCCTTCAAGCAGGCGATGGAGGAGCCGAGCTACGTCGCCGCGCTCGGGCGCTACGACATGCTGCCCGACTACATGAGCTCGGCGCAGTACACGAAGTTTGCGCAGGACACGGTGGCGCGGGAGAAGGTGCTGATCGAGAAGCTGGGGTTGGCGAAGGAGAAGTGAGGCGGGCTCCCTGCTTCTTTGTCAAACATGTTTAAAAGTTGAAGCTTTTTAAACATGACAAGGCGCACATGCATAAGAATCGGCGGTTTCCTATACACGTCCGGCCTTCCGAATGGCATTCGATCGCCTGCAACCCTTCAATGCGCTGCCTTTGCTGCCGCCCGCGATCGAGCTCGAAAGCAAGGCGGTGCTCAAGCAGGCGATCTCCGCCAACCGGGTCCTGGCCAACCTTCGAGGGCTCGCCGCGCAGATTCCGAACCAGGACGTGCTGATCAGCAGCATCGTTCTCCAGGAGGCCCGGCTTTCGTCCGAGATCGAGAACATCGTCACCACCAACGATGAGCTGTATCGCGCGGATGCCGATGCCGATGGCAGGGCCGATGCGCACACCAAGGAAGTCCTGCGCTATCGCGAGGCGCTGTACCTCGGGCTCGAGGCCCTGAAGACGCGCCCGCTGGCCACCAACCTCTTCATCGAGATCGCACAGCGGATCAAGCAGATCGAGTTCGGCGTACGCGCCATTCCCGGCACCGCATTGAAGAACAACGTGGGCGAGGTGATCTACACGCCGCCGGTCGGCGAAGCCGTGATCCGGGAAAAGCTCGCGAACCTGGAGGGCTTCATCCACGGCGACGACGATCTCGACCCCTTGCTGAAGATGGCAGTGATGCACTACCAGTTCGAGGCCATTCATCCCTTTGCGGACGGCAACGGCCGAACGGGGCGCATCCTGAACCTGCTGTTTTTGGTCGACAAGGGATTGCTGGACAGCCCGGTGCTCTTCCTGTCGCGCTACTTCATCGCGAACCGGGCCGGCTACTACGATGGCCTGCGCCGGGTGACCGAATCGCGGGACTGGGAGAACTGGCTGCTCTTCATGCTGCGGGCGGTGGAGAGCACGGCCCAGCAGACCTTCGATCAGGTGATGCGGATCCGGGCGCTGATGGAGAGGGTCCGGGAGCGGGTGCAGCGGGAGGCGCCGAACGTCTACAGCAAGGACCTGGTCGAGGTGATCTTCCGTCACCCTTACACCAAGATCCAGTTCGTGGTCGACGCCGGCATCGCCAAGCGGCAGACGGCATCGGGCTATCTTCAGGTGCTGGCCAGGCTGGGCGTGCTGCGCGAAAGCCGCCACGGCCGCGAAAAGTACTATGTCAACGACGCGCTTTTCGACGAACTCGTGGCGTGAGACATGTCGATGTCATCGACATATCGCGAAGACGTGTCGATTTTCGATAGATTTTTAAACATGACCGGCATGGGCATGGCGCTCACTGGCTGATCGCAAACAACTCCCCCACCAGCCGCTCCCCCAGCTCCCCGCGCACCGGCTCCCCCCCGAACACCAGCCGGAACACGATCGGCGCGATCAGGTGATCGATCACCTGTTCGGCCGTCGGCGTGGCCTCGCCGCGCGCACGGGCCTGCTCGACCAGGGCCAGCGCCTCGCGGCGGCGGTTGCGCAGGCAGTCGGTGTCCTCGTCGCCGTTGGCCAGCGCGGCCGCGGCCTTCAGCAGCGAGGTGTTGCACGGCTTGGCCAGGTGCTCGATCAGTTCGCGCGCCCAGGCCGCGAGGTCGGCGCGCAGCGTGCCGGTGTCGGGCAGCGGGCGGTCGGGGTCGAGGCGGTGGGTGGCGGTCTCGGCCAGCAGGCCGGAAAGATCGCCCCAGCGGCGGTAGATGCTGGAGGCGCTGACGCCCGCGCGCTCGGCCACGGCCGGCACGGTGACGCGCTCCCGGCCCTGTTCTGCGACCAGTTCCTCGAGCGCGGCGCGCACCTGCGCCTGCACCTGCGCGCTGCGCCCGCCGGGGCGCTTGGCTGAGGAAGAAGGAATGGCGGACGGGACGGCGATGTTCATGGTGAATCGACTTTAACGCAAAGATATTTGCTTTAACAGCGGGAGAGGCCTAGAATCGCAAACGCAAAGATTTGTGCGTTAAGAGCCGTTTCGCGCCAAGGAGTTCACCGTGTCCCAATGCCCCGACCTCGCAAGCCGCCCCGGCACCGCCGCCGCCCCCGTCCGCGCGGCGCCCATTGCCGCGGCGCCCCGGCGCATGCCGGCGGCGCTGGCCTTCCCGCTGCTGGCGGCGGTGCTGTTCGCCTTCTTCTTCGCGGCGGCCGCGCCGTCGCCGCTGTTCGTGGTGTTCCAGCTCGCCTGGGGCTTCTCGTCCTCGATGCTGACGGTGGCGTTCGCGATCTACGCCATCGCGCTGCTGATCTCGCTGCTGGTGGCCGGCTCGCTGTCCGACCACATCGGCCGCCGCCCGGTGGTGCTCGCGGCGCTGGTGCTGCAGGCGGTGGCGATGGGGCTGTTCCTGCTGGCGGGCGACATCGGCGGGCTGATCCTCGCGCGCGTGGTGCAGGGCGTGGCGACCGGCATCGCGAGCGGCGCATTGAGCGCGGCTGTGGTCGAGGCGGCGCCGGCCGCGAAGAAGCGGCTGGGCGCGCTGATCACCAGCGTGTCGCCGCTCGCGGGCCTGGCGCTGGGCGCGCTGCTCACGGGCATGGCGGTGCGCTGGACCGGGCAGCCGGTGACGTGGGTGTTCGGCGTGCTGGCGCTGGTGTTCGCGCTCGGCGCGGCGCTGGTGCTGTGGATGCCCGAGACGGTGACGCCGCGCGCCGGCGCGCTGGCCTCGCTGGTGCCGCGGGTGTCGATCCCCGCGCGGGCGCGCGCCGAGTTCGCGCGCGGGCTGCCGGTGTTCATCGCGGTGTGGGCGCTCGGCGGGCTGTTCCTGTCGCTCGCGCCTTCGCTGATGCACCACGTGTTCGGCATCGACAGCGGCGTGGTCAACGGTCTCACGATCGCGGTGCTGTCGGGCATGGGTGCCGCGGCGCCCACGCTGCTGGGCCGCCTCGCGGCGCCGCGCCCGGCGATCCTCGGCATGTCCAGCCTGGCGCTCGGGCTGGTGCTGCTGCTGGCGGCGCTCGCCACGCGTTCGCTGGCGCTGTTCTTCGTCGGCACGGCGGTGGCCGGCATCGGCTTCGGCGGCGCCTTTTCGGCGCTGGTGCAGACGCTCGCGCCGCTGGCCCAGTCGCACGAACGCGGCGAGCTGTTCGCGGCGATCTTCGTGGTGAGCTACCTGGCCTTCAGCTTGCCGGCGATGCTCGCGGGCTTCCTGGTCGCGCCGCTGGGGCTGCTCGCGACGGTCGAGGGCTACGCGGGCGTGCTGCTGCTGGTGGCGGCCGTGGGCACCTGGAACCAATGGGCGCCGCTGCGCCGGCGTGCCGCGCCTTAGTTCGGTCGCGCCGCGAGGATCGCGGCCACCGCTTCGCCGAAGCCCGCGCCGCGCTCGCCGCGCGTCACGTAGTGCGGCAGGAACTCCAGCTGCGGCACGAAGCGCGCGACGTTCGCCACGCCGATGCTGTGCGCGAAGCTGCGGAACATCAGCTGGTCGTTGGTCGAGTCGCCCACGTAGGCCCAGCGCGCCATCTCGTCGTCGAGCCGGCGGCCCCAGAGTTCGCGCACGATCCAGCGCGCGCCCTCGAGCTTGTCGTTGCCGCCGTACCAGCCGTTGACGTGGATGCTGCTCACGGTGGCATGCATGCCCTCGCCGCGCATCAGCGCCACCACGCGCGCGATGGTGGCGTCGTCGAGCCGTACGAACTCGCTGTGGTCGATCGCGATGTCGGTCTCGCGGCCCGGCGAGTCGGTGGCGCGGCCGGCGCCCGGAATTTCCGCCTCGATGCGCGCGAGCACGCCCTGCATGCGCCGGTAGTTGGCGGCACGCGTGGGCGCGTCCTGCTGGTAGCGCCTGGCGATGCCGCCGCCGGGCAGCGGCAGCAGCGCCACCGCGCCGTTCTCGGCCACGATCGCATCGACCGGCCAGGCGTTGACGAAGGGCTCGCTCCAGCCCACGGGCCGGCCGGTGATCGCCACCACGTGCAGCCCGGCCGCGCGCAACGCGCCGAGCGCGGCCAGTGCATCGGCGGTGATCGCGCCCTCGGTCGTCAGCGTGTCGTCGATGTCGGTGAACACGCCCGCGAGCGTGGCGCGCGCGGCGGCGGGCCACTGCCCGAGCGGCAGCAGGCGGTCGGGCGAGGCGGGGAGGGAGGAAGACGCGGTGGAGGAGGACATGGCGGACGAGGCACGGCAGGAGCGCGGATCGTACCGGTGGCCGTGCGCGCCGCGCTTTCGTGTAGCATCCCGCCCCCGCCGGCCGGTCGCGCAGACCGCCCCGGCGCGGCCCGCCCATGTCCCAGATCGTCGTCGACCGCCTCCTCAAGACCTACCGCATCGCCGAGCGCGACCCCGGCGTGCTCGGTGCCGTGCGCGGCCTGCTGCATCGCCGCCATCGCACGGTCGAGGCGCTCGCGGGCGTGTCCTTCGCGCTCGAGCGCGGCGAGCTCTTGGGCTTCATCGGTCCCAACGGCGCGGGCAAGTCGACCACCATCAAGATCCTCTCGGGCATCCTGCGGCCCGACGGCGGCAGCGTGCGCATCGACGGGCGCGATCCCTTCGCCGACCGCGAGCGCCACGTGGGCCGCATCGGCGTGGTGTTCGGCCAGCGCACCCAGCTGTGGTGGGACCTGCCGGTGGGCGAGGGCTTCGACCTGCTGCGCGACATCTACCGCGTCGACCGCGAGCGCTATCGCCGCACGCGCGACGAGCTGGTCGCGCTGCTGAGCCTCGAGCGCGTGCTCGACCAGCCGGTGCGCCAGCTCTCGCTGGGCCAGCGCATGCGCGCCGAGATCGCGGCCGCGCTGCTGCACGAGCCCGAGATCCTGTTCCTCGACGAACCGACCATCGGCCTCGACGCGCCCTCGAAGCTCGCGGTGCGCGACTTCGTGCGCCGCGCCAACCGCGAGCGCGGCACCACGGTGCTCCTGACCACGCACGACATGCACGACATCGAGGCGCTCGCGCGGCGCGTGATCGTGATCGGCCATGGCCGCGTGCTGGCCGACAGCCCGGTCGAGGCGCTGCGCGCGCAGGTGCTGGCCGAGCGCCGGCTGGTGGTCGACTTCGCGCAGGAGGCGCAACTGCCCGACGACCTCGGCACCCACTGGCCCGGCGTGCGCGTGAACGCGCGCGACGGCCGCACGCTGGTGCTCGACTTCGATCCCGCGGCCGTCTCCGCGCCGGCCTTGATCGCGCGCATCGCGGCCGCGCATGCGGTGGAGGACATCCGGCTCGAGGGGCTGGCGATCGAGGCCGTGATCGCGCGCTTCTATGCGATGCATGGAGCGGCCGACGCATGAAGGACGGATGGCGCGAGATCGCGCGTCCCTACACCGCGGCCTTCGCCTCGCGCTTCCTGCAGATGCTGCAGTACCGCACCGCCGCGCTCGCGGGCTTCGGCACGCAGTGCTGGTGGGGCGGCATCAAGGTGATGGTGTTCGCGGCCTTCTACGGCGGCGCCTCGGCGGCCGCGCAGGCGCCGATGTCGCTCGAGCACGCCATCACCTACACCTGGCTCGCGCAGGGCCTGCTGGTGCTGATGCCCTGGCTGGTCGATCCCGAGGTAGCGCAGTCGGTGCGCACCGGCTCGGTGGCCTACGACCGGCTGCGCCCGGTCGATGCCTATGCGCTCTGGTATGCGCGCAGCGCGGGCTGGATCGCCGCGCGCCTGCTGCCGCGCGCAGCGCTGATGCTGGGCTTCGCCGCCGTCGCGCTGCCGCTGCTGGGGCTCGGCGCCTGGGCCTGGCAGCCGCCGGTGGGCGTGGCGGCCGCGCTGGCCTTCGCGCTGTCGATGGGGCTGGGCCTGGCGCTGTCGACCGCGATGGTGATGCTGCTCAACGTCGCGACCCTGTCGGCGCTCAACGAGCGCGGCATCAACGCGCTGTCGGCGCCGCTGGTGATCGTGCTGTCGGGCAACCTGCTGCCGCTCGCGCTGCTGCCCGATGCCTGGCAGACGGCGCTGCTGGTGCAGCCGCTGGCCGGGCTGATGGACATTCCCGCGCGGCTGTACTTCGGCCAGCTGCGCGGCGCCGACGCGTTGCTCGGGCTCGCGTTGCAGTGCTTCTGGATCGCGCTGCTGGTGGCCACCGGCCGCTGGCTGCTGGTGCGCACCATGCGCCGGTTGCAGGTGCAGGGCGGGTGAGGTCGGCATGAGCAGGTCCCCCGGATCGATCGCGCTGTTCCTGCGGCTGGTGAAGGCCTCGGTCGGCGCGCAGGCGCGCTACCCGGCCTCGGCGCTCATGCTCACGGTGGGCCAGTTCCTCGTCACCGGCATCGAGGTGGTCGCGGTCTGGGCGATGTTCCACCGCTTTGGCGAGGTGCGCGGCTGGACCCTCGGCGAGGTGGCGCTGTTCTATGGCCTGGTCAACTGCATGTTCGCGCTGGCCGACGCCCTGGGCCGCGGCTTCGACGTGCTGGGCACCGAGTTCCTGCGCAGCGGCGCCTTCGACCGCCTGCTGCTGCGCCCGCGCCCGCTCGCGCTGCAGCTCATGGGCCACGACTTCCGCATCAGCCGCATGGGCCGGCTGCTGCAGGGGCTGGCGGTGATCGGCTTCGCGACTGCGCAGGCCGGCATCGCCTGGACGCCCGAGGCGGTGGCCGTCGCGCTGTTCGCGCTGGCCGGCGGGGTGGCGCTGTTCCTCGGCATCCTGGTGCTGCAGGGCACGCTGTCCTTCTGGACCGTCGAGAGCCTGGAGATCGCCAACGTGCTGACCTATGGCGGCGTGCAGGCGGCGCAGTACCCGCTGGCGCTGTACGCGCGCTGGTTCCGGCGCCTGCTCACCTTCGCGGTGCCGCTGGCCTGCGTGGCCTACTACCCCGCGCTGCTGATCCTCGGGCGGCCCGATCCGCTCGGCGCGCCGCACTGGGTGGGCTGGGTGTCGCCGCTGGCGGGCTTCGTGTTCCTCGCGCTGGCGTTCCGCGTCTGGGGGCTGGGCCTGAGGCACTACGCCTCGACGGGCAGTTGAATTCGGACTTCCGGACGCGAAGAACGCGAAGGTTTCGCGAAGGGCGCGAAGAAAACCTTTTTGTTTCTCTTTGGCGTCCTTCGCGAAACCTTCGCGTCCTCTGCGTCCGGCTGCCCGCTTCCGCGTTATCCCGCGCTCTGCAGCGCCAGCCCCGCGTGTTCGCGCAGCGGGTGGAAATGGATCTTCGGGAAGCGTTCCTGCGCCAGCCGCACGTCGTACGGCGAGGTGCACAGGAAGGCCAGCGTGTCGGCCGCGTCCTTGGCCATGCGCTGCGGATAGGCGTTGACGAACTCGCGCAGCTCGGCGGGCGTGTCGGCCGTGATCCAGCGCGCGCCCGTGTACTGGCAGCCCTCGAGCCGCACGTCGGCGTCGTACTCGGCCTTCAGGCGGTGCTGCACCACTTCGAACTGCAGCTGGCCGACCGCGCCCAGCAGCATCGGGCCGCCGATCTCGGGGCGGAACACCTGGATCGCGCCCTCCTCGCCGAGCTGGGCCAGGCCCTGCTGCAGCTGCTTGGTGCGCAGCGGGTTCTTGAGGATCACGGTCATGAACAGCTCGGGCGCGAAGAAGGGCAGGCCGGTGAACTGCAGGCTCGCGCCGTCGGTGATGGTGTCGCCGAGCTGCACGCCGCCGTGGGTGGTGAAGCCCACGATGTCGCCCGCGTAGGCTTCCTCGACCGCCTCGCGGCGCTGGCTCATGAAGGTCACGACGCTGGTGGGGCGCAGTTCCTTGGCGGTGCGCTGCACTTTGAGCTTCATGCCCGGCGTGTACTTGCCCGAGGCCATGCGCACGAAGGCGATGCGGTCGCGGTGGTTGGCGTCCATGTTGGCCTGCACCTTGAAGACCACGCCCGCGAAGTCCTTGTCCTCGGGCTGGATCTCCTTCACCACCGGCTGGCGGTTGACCAGCGTGGTGCTGGTGCGCGACTGCGGCGAGGGCGCGAGGTCGACCAGCGCGTCGAGCACTTCCATCACGCCGAAGTTGTTCACGCCCGAGCCGAAGAACACCGGCGTCTGCTTGCCCGCGAGGAAGGCCTCGCGGTCCCAGGTGGGCGAGGCGCCGGTGGCGAGCTCCATGCTCTCCATCGCGGTCTCGAAGTCGGCGCCGAAGCGCTTGGCAAGGGTGTCGCGTTCGCTCAGGGGAATGGTCTCGAAGTCCTGCGGCAGGCGCTCGCTGCCCGACTCGAACACCGTCATGGCCTGCGTGCGCAGGTTCATGATCCCGCGGAAGCTCTTGCCCTGGCCCACGGGCCAGGTCATCGGCACGCAGGGCATGCCGAGCTCGCGCTCCACCTCGTCGAGGATGTCGAGCGGCTCGCGCACTTCCCGGTCCATCTTGTTGACGAAGGTGATGATCGGCGTGTCGCGCTGGCGGCAGACCTCGATCAGGCGGCGCGTCTGCGCTTCCACGCCGTTGGCCGCGTCGATCACCATCAGCGCCGAATCGACCGCCGTGAGCACGCGGTAGGTGTCTTCCGAGAAGTCCTTGTGGCCGGGCGTGTCGAGCAGGTTGATCACGTGGTCGCGATACAGCATCTGCATCACCGACGAGGCCACCGAGATGCCGCGCTGCTTCTCGATCTCCATCCAGTCGGAGGTCGCGTGGCGCGAGGCCTTGCGCGCCTTCACCGAGCCGGCGATCTGGATCGCGCCGGAGAACAGCAGCAGCTTCTCGGTCAGTGTGGTCTTGCCGGCGTCGGGGTGGGAAATGATCGCGAAGGTGCGGCGGCGGCGGGTTTCGGAGGCGAAAGACACGGTAGGGCCAGGTAGAAGGGGTCGGTCGGGCGAACCGGCGATTGTCGCAGGCGCGGCGCCTGGCGCGCACGCTCGATGCCTTCGCCGCGCAGGGGCGCTTCGGTTCGCCGGCTCAGAACGCCTCGGTCACGCCATAGGCCCGCATCTGCGCCTCGACCTGCGCGACGTCCTGGCACAGCACCACGAGGTCGTGCGCGCGGCCCTCGCGGTCCTTCACGTGCTTGCTCAACAGCGCCTCGGGCCGGAAGCCCAGCGCCTGGAACACCGCGATCGCGCCGCGCTGGTCCACGGTCATCTGCGCCACCACCTTCTCGTGGCCCTGCTCCATCGCGAGCGCGCAGCCTTCCTGCGCGAGCTGCTGGCCCAGGCCGCTGCCGCGCAGCGCAGGCTCGACCAGCACGCGCAGCTCGGCCACGTGGCGCGACCACGAATGCGGATCGCGGATCACCGCCGCGCAGCCCAGCACCTTGTCGTCGCGCACCGCGAGCACGCTGTCGATGTCGCCGCGCGCGATGGCGCGCACCCAGGCGTCCATCACCTTGGGCTGCGTGATGTCGCGCGGCAGGAACAGCAGGTCGTGCGCGGGCAGCGCCTGCGCGAAGGCCAGCACCGCGCCGGCATCGGCGGCGTCCATGCGGCGCAATGCGATCTCGCCGTCGGCATGCGGCAGCGTGCGCGGGTAGAGCCGGGTCGAACCCGGTTTCGTCGAGGTGTCTTCGGCATTCGTCATGTGGATCGCACTCCCAGCCATTCGTCGAGCTTCGGCCACAGCCGGCGCACCGCGTTCGGTCCCGCGGCCAGGCTCACATGGCCGCCCTTGAGCACCACTTCCTCCTTGTCCGCCGATCCGATGCCCGCGATCAGCGGCGCGCCCGCCTCATAGGGAACGATGTGGTCGTGCTGCGCGAGCGCATGCAGCACCGGCACCTCGATGTCGGCGAGGCGCACCGGCCGCCCGCCGATCGAGAGTTCGCCCTTGAGCAGCTTGTTGCCCCACATCAGCTCCTTCACCGTCTGGCGGAAGTACTCGCCCGCCAGCGGCAGCATCTCGGCGCCCCAGCGGTCGAACATGCGGTAGGACTTGACGAACTCGTCGTTGGCCATGTTGTCCCACAGCTGCACCAGGCCCGCGCCGCGGCCCGCGGGACGCAGCATGTCGAAGGAGGCGAACAGCATCTCGGGCGGCACGTTGCCCACGCTGTCCACGAGCCGGTCGACGTCGAAGTAGCGCCTGTCGGACCAGGCATGGAACATGGTCATGCGGCTGAAATCGATCGGCGTGGTGAACAGCGCGAGGTTCTTCAGCGGCCCGCCCGGGTGCAGCGCCGCATAGAGCGTGGAGAGCACGCCGCCCATGCAGTAGCCGACGATGCTCACGTCCTCCTCGCCCGAGCGCTGCTGCACGCGGCGGATCGAGTCGGGGATGAAGTCGAGCACGTAGTCCTCGATGCGCAGCCGCTTCTCCTGCGGCCGCGGCGCGTTCCAGTCCATCATGTAGACGTCGTAGCCCTGCCGCAGCAGGTGTTCGACCATGCTCTGGCCCGGCGCAAGATCGAGGATGTAGCCCTTGTTGGTGGTGGCCATCACGATCAGCACCGGCACGCGGTAGATCTCGTCGACCATCGGCCGGTAGTGGTAGAGGCTCAGCGTGCCGCGGCGATGGATCTCGTCCTTGGGCGTGAGCCCGACCGCGGGCGTGGCGCTGGTGAGGAACTCCAGGCCCTTGATGTTGCGCTGGATGGTGCGCTCGATCTCGGCGCGCAGGTCGGGCAGCACCGGCAGCTCGGCGGCGGGCGTGCTCATGGGCGCGGGCGGCGGGTGCGGGCCGGGGCCTTCTTCGCGGGTGCGCTCGGCGCGGCGGCGGCCGAGGGCGGCTGCTTCGTGCGCTTGGGTGCCGCCGATGACCGCGGCGCCGGCGCTGGCGCGGCACCGCCCTCCTCGAGCTGCCGCGAGATCCGCGCCAGGTGATCGTCGATGTGCTGCAGCTGCTCGGACAGCGCCTGCAGGTCGGCGCGCGTGGGCAGGTTCAGCATCGTGAGCAGCCGCGCCATCAGGTCGCCGAGCGCCTTCTGCGCGCCCAGCGAGGCATTCATGCCGCCATGCATGCCCTGTCGAAACGGATCGGAGGCCATGGCCTCGTTGGCGAACGCGTTGGTGCTCTTTTCCCATTGCGCGCTGAGTTCGCGCCAGATCGCCATGGGGTCGAGGGGAGAGGAGGACTGGGTCATGGCCGCACACCGAGGTTCGTCGTCGGAAGGCCGCGCCGTGCGCCGGCGCGGCGCCTGGGCCGCGCGCTACTTGCGCTGCAGCATCTTCGTGACCTCGTCGACGTTCGACTGGATGCGCTGGCGCACCACCTCGAAGGCGTCGGCCTGCGACTTGGCCGCGAGGTTGGCGAGTTCCTTGATGTCGTCGACCGCGCGCTGGAACGACTGGCGGCCGAGCGCGTCGAGCTTGGCGAGGCTTTCCTTCGGGTCCTTGCCGGGGATGTCCTTGGCGGCCGCCTGCCAGTCGGTGATCGCGCTCTTGATCATCTCGGTCTGGCGCTGCACCACCGTCTGCAGGCCCTGGAACGACTTCTCGTTGGCCTGCATCAGCGCCTGCAGGTCCTTGCGGCCGCTGTCGAGCAGCTTGCTCGCGCCATCGGTCATGTTGAGGTTCTGCAGCCGCTCCGTCATGCCCTTGAGCGGGTTGAGCATGTCGGCCGCGCTGGGCGTCGACTGTCTCGCGGCGCTTCCGCTGCCGCTGGTGCCGGTGCTGGCAGTGGTCTTCTTGGCGGCGGCTTTCTTGGCAGTGGCCATGGTGCGGAATCTCCTGAGGACGTTGGACAAGATGGGGGCGGGACCGGCAGCGCACGCGCGCGGTCCGCCGCCACGATACGCCGCGGCGACCCTGCCGCGGGGATCGCGGCCGCGGATTTGCCTGGGGGATTTCCCGAAGGGATGGTGCGCGTTGCGGCGCCGGCGATCGATGCGGTGTCGCCGGGTAGCTGCAACGGCTTACATCGGCGGCGTGAAACCGTCGCGGCCGGCCACCACGCGCAGCGCGGTCGGCGTGCCGTTGCGCTCCTGCGCATTGACCAGCACCTTGGCGCCCGGCACCAGCAGCGCCTCGGTGCCGGCGCGGAAGGTCACGACCGGCACGTCGCGCGGCACGATCACGGTCTTCTCGCCGCCCTTGTAGGACAGGCGCAGCTGCTGCCCGCCGTGCACCGAGCGCGGCGCGGCCGCGAGGTCGGCCACGGTGGCGTTGGTCATGGTGCTCTGCGGCTGCAGGTCCCACGGATAGTGGCCCTCGCCGGTGCCGCGCGCGGCCTCGGGGAACACCACCACCTCGAGCGCCTTCTGCGTGCCGTCGGCCTGCGGCATCGCGGCGGTGCCGATGAAGCTGCCCTTCTTGATGTCGGACAGCTTGATGCGATAGACCTCCGACAGCGGCATGTCCGCGGGCCGCGCGAGGCTCACGACCTCGCCGCCGCGGTCCTTGACGACGAGCTTGCTCGCATCGGCATAGACCAGCGCGCCGCGCACGCGCACCACGGGTTGCGTGGCCTGCGCCTGCTGCGCGAAGGACAGGCCCGGCAAGGTGGCGAGGCCGAGCAAGGCCGCCGTGCAGAGCGCGCGGCGCGCGGTGGACGAAGAGGGGAGGGAGGGGCGGGATGAACGCATCGCAGAGGCTTTCGCGGAAAAAGTAGGCAAGCCGCGTTGTACGCCTCGACTCTGAGCCCTGCATGACGCGGGGTGTTGGCGCGTGCTCGCGTTCCGTGATGTGGGAAGTCCCGGCCGTTGGCGCCCATGTCCGGCACGTCTACAATCCGCCGCTTCCGAGGAGCGTTGCAGCGCCGTCAGGCGTGAGGCTCGGACCCATCGCAACCACGCTCATCCGCTGTTCTCGCGGTGAGTCTTTTCCCCCGATCGCAGTGGCCTCGTTCAAACACAGTTCTGGAGTTCACTTCACATGAGCGCTGTTCTCAAGCCCACCCCTGTTTCGTCCGCCGACCAGGCGATCGCCGACCTCTCGCTGGCCGCCTGGGGCCGCAAGGAAATCCGCATCGCCGAAACCGAGATGCCCGGCCTGATGGCCATCCGCGAGGAATTCGCCAAGAGCCAGCCGCTCAAGGGCGCGCGCATCACCGGTTCGCTGCACATGACGATCCAGACCGCGGTGCTGATCGAGACGCTGCAGGCCCTCGGCGCGCAGGTGCGCTGGGCTTCTTGCAACATCTTCTCGACGCAGGACCACGCGGCCGCCGCGATCGCCGCGTCGGGTACGCCGGTGTTCGCGATCAAGGGCGAGTCGCTCAAGGACTACTGGGACTACACCCACGCCATCTTCGACTTCGGTCCCAAGGACTCGAAGGGCGAAGGCCCGAACATGATCCTCGACGACGGCGGCGATGCCACGCTGCTGATGCACCTGGGCCAGCGCGCCGAGAAGGACCTGGGCGTGATCGCCAACCCGGGCAGCGAGGAGGAGCGCATCCTCTTCGCCGCGATCAAGGCCAAGCTGGCCGTCGATGCGACCTGGTACACGCGCAAGTCGGCCGAGATCATCGGCGTGACCGAGGAAACCACCACCGGCGTGCACCGCCTCAACGAGATGAGCGCCAAGGGCACGCTGCTGTTCCGCGCCATCAACGTCAACGACTCGGTCACCAAGAGCAAGTTCGACAACCTCTACGGCTGCCGCGAATCGCTGGTCGACGGCATCAAGCGCGCGACCGACGTGATGATCGCCGGCAAGGTGGCCTGCGTGGCCGGCTACGGCGACGTGGGCAAGGGCTCGGCCCAGGCGCTGCGCGCGCTGTCGGCGCAGGTGTGGGTCACGGAGATCGACCCGATCAACGCGCTGCAGGCCGCGATGGAAGGCTACAAGGTCGTGACCATGGAATACGCGGCCGACAAGGCCGACATCTTCGTGACCACCACCGGCAACAAGGACGTCATCACGCACGACACGATGGCGAAGATGAAGGACCAGGCCATCGTCTGCAACATCGGCCACTTCGACAACGAGATCGACGTCGCGTCGATCGAGAAGTACGAATGGGAAGAGATCAAGCCGCAGGTCGACCACATCACCTTCCCCGACGGCAAGAAGATCATCCTGCTGGCCAAGGGCCGCCTCGTGAACCTGGGCTGCGGCACGGGCCACCCGAGCTTCGTGATGTCGTCGTCGTTCGCGAACCAGACCATCGCCCAGATCGAGCTGTTCACCAAGCCCGACGCCTACCAGGCCGGCAAGGTCTATGTGCTGCCGAAGCACCTCGACGAGAAGGTCGCGCGCCTGCACCTGAAGAAGGTCGGCGCGATGCTCACCGAGTTGACCGACGCGCAGGCGGCCTACATCGGCGTGGACAAGAACGGCCCCTACAAGCCGGACACGTACCGCTACTGATCGCACATGCGCGCTGATCAACTGCTGGTGGAACGCGGCCTCGCCGCGTCGCGTTCGCAGGCCGTGCGGCTCATCGCCGGCGGCATGCGCTGGCGCGATGCGGGCACGAGCGACGCGTGGCGTGCCGTCGTGAAGAACCGCGACGAAGTGCCCGAATCCGCCGAGCTCGAACTCGACGATGCGGCCGAGGCACGCTACGTCTCGCGCGGCGGGCTCAAGCTCGAAGGTGCGCTGGCGGTCAGCGGTGTCGATCCCGCGGGCAAGCTGTGCCTCGACGTGGGCCAGTCGACCGGCGGTTTCACCGACTGCCTGCTGCAGCGCGGCGCGACGAAGGTCGTGGGGGTCGATGTCGGCCACGGGCAACTGCATGCGCGGCTGCGCGAGGACGAGCGCGTCGAGGCCATCGAAGGCGTCAATGCGCGGGCCCTGTCACCGGACGACCTGGGGGACGATGGCGGGTCGCGTTTCGACCTCGTCGTCGGCGACCTGTCGTTCATCTCGCTCACGCTGGTGCTGCCGGCCGTGGTGCCTTTTCTTGCCGCGGACGGGCACTTGCTGATGCTGGTCAAGCCGCAGTTCGAACTGCAGCCCGGGCAGGTCGGCAAGGGCGGCATCGTGCGCGACGAGGCCCTGTATGCGGTGGTCGAAAAGCGCCTGCGCGATGCCTGCGAGGCGCTCGGGCTGCGGGTGCTGCAATGGTTCGACAGCCCGATCGCCGGCGGCGACGGCAACCGCGAGTTTTTCATTCACGCCGTCCATGCGAACGGCCCTTAAGGAGACGCAGGTGCGCCTTCCGCTGAGTTTCGAATTCTTTCCGACCAAGACGCCCGAAGGCGCGGTCAAGCTGCGCGCGGTGCGCCAGCAGCTGTATGTCCGCAAGCCCGAGTTCTGCTCGGTCACCTACGGCGCCGGCGGCTCCACGCACCAGGGCACCTTCGGTGCGGTGCAGGAGATCCTCCGCGAAGGCGTCGACGCCGCGAGCCATTTCTCGTGCATCGGCGCCACCAAGGCCACGGTGCGCGAGCAACTGGCCGAGCTCAAGGCCATGGGCGTGAAGCGCCTGGTCGCGCTGCGCGGCGACCTGCCGAGCGGCTATGGCGTCGGCGGCGAGTTCCACTATGCGAGCGACCTCGTCGCCTTCATCCGCGAAGAGACCGGCCGCGATTTCCACATCGAGGTGGCCTGCTACCCCGAGGTGCACCCGCAGGCACGTTCGCCCGAGGCCGACCTGCAGGCCTTCGCCGCCAAGGTGAAAGCCGGGGCCGATTCGGCCATCACGCAGTATTTCTTCAGCCCCGAGGCCTACTTCCGTTTCGTCGACGACGTGCGCAAGCTCGGGCTCGACACGCCGATCGTGCCGGGCATCATGCCGATCACGAGCTCGACGCAATTGATGCGCTTCTCGGACGCCTGCGGCGCCGAGATTCCGCGCTGGATCCGCCTGCGGCTGCAGGGTTTCGGCGACGACACGGCATCGATCAAGGCCTTCGGCCTCGACGTGGTGACCGACCTCTGCGCGCGCCTGCGCGACGGTGGCGCCCCCGCGATCCACTTCTACACGATGAACCAGTCGGCGGCGACGCTGGCTGTACTGGAGCGCCTCGATTGAGGGGGGGAGCGGCGGGGTGGCCGCTGCGCGCGGGTGTTCGTTTCGCGCTCGTCGCCGCCACCTGCGTGCTCGCGGGCTGTGCCATGCCGCCCGCCTCCGAGGGCGCCGATCCGGGCTCGCGCCTGCGGCCGCTGTCGGCGGGGCTGGCGGTTCCGCCCGGTGCTGCGGCACGCTCGAGCGTGCCTTCGGTGCGCTACGACCTGGCGGTGCCGGGCACCGGCGAGCTGGCGCCCGACGACGGGGTGCCCGGTGACGACGGCCGCCGAGAGATCTTCGAACGCGGCGGCGCGTCCTGGTACGGCATCCAGTTCCACCAGCGCAAGACGGCGAACGGCGAGCGCTTCGACATGATGGCCATGACGGCCGCCCACAAGACCCTGCCGTTCAACACCCGTGTCTGCGTGCGCAGCCTGGTCAATGGCAGCGAGGTGCTGGTGCGCATCAACGACCGCGGACCCTATGCGCAAGGCCGTGTGATCGATCTGAGCCGGGCCGCGGCCGACCGTATCGGCCTGACGGGGCTCGGGATCAAGCAGGTCGCGCTGTCGGTCGTCGGCCCCGCGGGCATGCGCTGCGGCGGTGTCGCGGTGGAGCCGGCCGAGGCCGCGGCGCCGGTGGCGCCGGGGGGCGAACGCGCCAAGGCCGCCGTTCCGGCGCGCCGCAAGGTGATCGTGCCGCCGCGCCGCCGCCGTTGAAGGGGCGGGTCAGCCGCCGCTGTCGAGCGAGAAGGTCGCGTGGCGGTCCTGCGCCAGCTTCTCGACCAGTTGCGGCAGTGCCGCCGCGAGCAGCGGCTTCAGGGTGTAGGGCGGATTGATCAGGAACATGCCGCTGGCCGGCAATCCCGGGCGCTTGGTTTCGCCGGTCGGCGTGGCCGTCAGCTTGCTCGACTTGACCGTCAGCGTGGCATGCAGCCACGGCTTGCCGGCCTTGGTCGCCATGGTCTTGAGCCGGCGCGGCAGGTCGTGCGCCTCGGGTCTCGGGATGATCGGATACCAGATGGCGTAGGTGCCCGTGGCAAAGCGCTTGAGCGCCTCGGCGGCGAAGTCGAGCACGCGGCCGTAGTCGCTCTTGATCTCGTAGCTCGGGTCCATCAGCACCAGGGCGCGGCGCGAGGGCGGCGGCAGGAACTTGGTGGCGCTGCCGAAGCCGTCTTCGCGCAGCACCGCGATCCGGCGGCCGGCTTCGAGCTGGGCGATGTTGGCGTCCAGCGTGCGTGCGTCGGTCGGGTGCAGTTCGAACAGCTTGAGCTTGTCGTGGTCGCGCAGCAGGTGCTGCACGATGAACGGCGAACCCGGATAGATGCGGGCACCGCCCTTGGGGTTGAAGTCGTGGATCACGCTCAGGTAGCGCGCAATCGCGTCGGCCACCGGGACGTCTGCCTTGGGTGCTACCTTTTTTGTAGCTGACTTGGCCAGGGGGGCGGGCGCGGCAGGCTCTTTCGCCTCGGAAAGCAGGCGCAGCACGCCATCGGCGGCCTCGCCGCTGGTGCCGGCGTAGTCGCCGTCGAGCCGGTACAGGCCGGCACCCGCGTGGGTGTCGACGACCGTCAGGGCGGCCTCTTTTTCGAGCAGGTGGTCGAGGGTGGCAATCAGCACCGTGTGCTTGAGCACGTCGGCGTGGTTGCCGGCATGGAAGGCGTGGCGGTAACTGAACATAGGGGGAGGATGGTAACGTCTCGAGCCCCTTGACAGGCTTCAATTTGCTTCGAGGGTCCGATTCTTCGTATAATCGCGGGCTTCGCAGCGTTTTTGTGGCCCCGCGGCGAAGGCCGCGCAAACCGTCCGTCATTGGCCGGAGGCGCGTGAAACCCACCTAAGAGATTCCCGTCAGAGGAACGCCGACCGTGGAAAAGGGCTCGCCAAACCCTCTTTTCAAGAGAAAAACTCATGACCAAAACGTTCAGCGCCAAGCCCGCTGACGTGACG
>Ga0209025_1002235_pt1 | contig 21307 bp, 15 predicted proteins | sample AraplaMF_Col_mLB_FD_184256 | JGI IMG/M metagenome (GOLD analysis project Ga0209025, IMG submission 184256) | Arabidopsis root microbial communities from the University of North Carolina, USA - plate scrape MF_Col_mLB (SPAdes) (version 2) | ecosystem: Host-associated > Plants > Roots > Endosphere... | reverse complement strand
GAACATACTCGATATCTCTATAACCTACCTGGCGTCGATAAAGACGGCAAAAAGCAGGATCTTGAATTTACAGCAAACAAAGTACTACGCAAGGATGCTTATCTCGCCGTTACGATCAAGGCTGATGTCGTGACCCATTGGGAAGAGGTCCAAGCGAGCGATATCCCTTCGGCAGCAAAACCTGTACTCGCGGCAAAATAAGATAGCAAAGAAACCCGGCAGCATGCTGCCGGGTTTTTGTTATTCCACATCGATCCTATTGGGCTGAACTCTATATCCTCTGACTTCGCAGAAAATAATCCATACGCTGCAAAGCCTCAGCCAATTGACTGGAGGAGGCCGCGTAGCAGCAGCGCAGATGTCCTTCTCCCCCCGGTCCGAACACATCTCCTGGAATAGCCGCAACCTTAGCTTCCTCAAGCAGTCCCTTCGCAAACTGTTGAGAGCTCATTCCCGTATGAGCGATGGACGGAAAAGCATATAAGGCTCCTTCCGGTTCCTTACAGGGCAGGCCGATATCTTTTAACCCTTGAACGAATTTGCGTCTGCGTTGATCGTAGGACTGAATCATCCTGTCCTTCTCTTCCATACAGCCACGCAAGCATTCCAGAGCAGCAATCTGCCCAATAACCGGCGCGCATATCGCCGTATATTGGTGAATCTTCGTCATTGCACCGATCAAATCAGAGTGCCCGCAGGCGTAGCCGACCCGCCACCCCGTCATTGCAAAAGCTTTGGAAAACCCGCTGATCACAATCGTGCGGTCCTTCATTCCTGGAAGGGAAGCGAGACTGACATGCTTCTGTTCATAGGTGAGCTCGGCATAAATCTCATCGGATAATAGGATTAGATTATGCTCTTCAATAAGCTTGGCAATCGGCAGCCAATCGTCATACGTCATAATAGCTCCGGTCGGGTTGTTCGGAAAATTCACAACAAGCAACTTGGAACGCGGCGTTATCGCTTGACGCAAAGCTTCTGCCGTCAGCTTGAAGCCTTTGGAGGCAGATAACGGGATCTCGACCACCGTTCCGCCATTCAGAAGAGCAATAGGTGTATAGACAACATAATTAGGAACAGGAACGAGAACCTCGTCGCCGGAAGTGATCAATGCGCGAAGCGCTAGATCAATCGCCTCGCTGCCGCCAACAGTGATCAGTACTTCCTTAGAAGGCTCATAGGCCAACCGCCAGCCTTCGTACAAATAGTCGGCTATAGCCTCCCGAAGTGCCATTAGCCCCTCGTTCGGCGTATAGGTCATGTTCTCCGCCTCCAGCATGCGCATGCATGCCTCTCTGGCGTGCTTGGGTGTCCGGAAGTCCGGTTCTCCTACGCCAAGTGAGATCACACGTGGATTTGCATTGACTGCGTTGAAAAACTGCCTAATCCCAGACGGCGGCATCGTACGCGCCAATGGGGACAAGAATGCACTCGTTCCGTTCATATCGTCCTACTCCTTTCTATCTCTTTGTACCAAAGAATATTTCATAATAAGCTCTAATAGCTCAGGGAATGAAATATTGGCTGCTGCCGCACTTTTGGGCAGCAAGCTGTTCTTCGTCAGGCCAGGCAACGTATTCACTTCAAGAATATAAGGGATGCCGTCTTTCACAATCATGTCGATGCGAGCGTACACGCTGCATCTTAGTGCCCGATAACAAGACAGCGCTGCAGCCTCAACCCGCTCATGAACCTCTTGCGGCAGTTGAATGACTCGTTCGTCAGCCCCGCCGTCCTCGTACTTGGATGTATAGTCAAAAAAAGTTCCTGCATTGGCTCGAATAGAGATGACTGGAAGCAGCTCACCGTTCAATATGGAACAAGTAATTTCCTCTCCTGCAAGGAACTGCTCGATCATTACAGAATCATCCCATTCCAGAGCGGCCTGCACAGCTGCCGATAGTGCTCCGGGATGCTCGACAATCTGAATGCCAATGCTGGAGCCTCCCGAATTCGGCTTCACTACCACCGGATACCCTAGACGATCAACATCTGCTGCTTCCAGCTCCTCCATATGGCTTACTTGGACTGATTCCCCGGTGTGAAGCCCCTCACAGCGCATTAATTTCTTGGACATCTCCTTATCCATGCATACGCTGCTAGCTAGGACACCGCTTCCCGTATAAGGAATACCGAGCGATTCCAACGTTGCCTGGACCGTTCCGTCCTCCCCGTATTTCCCATGAAGGGCGAGCAATGCTAGATCCAGCCCTGCTGTTTTGTCGATTAGATCCCGCTTACCGTTGATCTCAATTGGATATACCTCATGCTTAACTTTGTCCAGGTTAGCCATCATTTCTTGCCCTGTAAGGAGTGAAATCTCCCGTTCCGAGGATAACCCCCCCATAATTACGCCGATCTTCATACGCCTTCATCCTCTCGCTTGTCTAATTGCTCCAGCTGTCTCGCCTATGATTCGAATACCTTTTACAATGTCTTCATCCGTTACCCTGGAGAAACCTAGACGCATCGTATGACTGCCTTGACCTCTGCCATTGACGTAGAATATATCACCTGGCGTGAATACCACACCCTTTTCCGTGCATGCCTCTAACAGTTCCCTAGCCTGGAAGGACGGTTCGAACTCGATGAACAAATGCAGGCCTCCATCTCCAGATAATCGAGCAAATGGAATATACGTATTGCAGCAGTGCAAGGCGAGCTCATATTTTCTTTTGTATTCCGCCCGCGCACGCTTCAAATACTTTTCGAAGTTGCCATTATGAAGATACTGGTACAGCAAAGACTGGTCTAGCGTAGAGGTATGAATGCTGCGCGCCCGCTTCACGCTCTCCAAGTAGCTGACCAATACTTTGTCCGCCAGTACCCAACCAACCCTCAGACCGGGAAATAGTATTTTGGAGAAGCTGCCTATATAAATGACGTTATTGCTCTTGCCGACGCTTGCGATCAGCGGCGCCACATGGGAGCCTGAGTACCTGAGCTCCTCGTTGAAGCCATCCTCAATAATAGGAATCTGGCTCCTGCCTAATAACCGAATGGCCTCCACTCGCTTTTCTGGAGACATGACAATCCCCGTCGGATTATGGTAGGAGGGAACCAGATAAGCTAGATCGAAGCGCTGTGCCGACAGCTCCCGCTCCAACTGCTCCAGATTCATTCCGTCTGGTTCCATCTGGATACCTGTGATGGCGAACTGATGGAGCCTCATATTTTTAAGCGCAGTATGATGGGTCGGATTCTCGCAGATGGCATGGCCGCTGGACTTCCCAAGGCCGGTCAGCACAAGGTCAAAGCCTTCGGTGAAACCATCGGTAATGAGAATATCTTTACCCGTCAGATCAACGCCTTTGTTCTCCATATACCGCAGCAAATAGTCAATGAGCGGCTTATAGCCCTTAGCGTACCCGTAGTTGAGAAGCACTTCCCCCTCAATCGACATCCGATCAAGGAACGCCCGCTTCACATTATTCAGATCGAACAGCTTCTCATCCGGAGCGATGCTCGTGAATAGAATTGAACCCTTCTCTGCCCGTATGCCATGCTTCATCAGGTCCTCCTGCTCAGCCAATCGCGCATAATCATTGATGCGCTGGCTCCAATCCAGCAGATGTCCTGCTTCCTCGCCTGCCGGAGTCTTAGCCTCTCCTGATGAAGAAGCCACGTAATTGCCCTTGCCCTTCAGCGCGTAGATGAAGCCCTCCTCCTCCAGATCGGAGTATGCGGTCAAGACCGTGTTGCGGCTAACACTCATTAATACGCTCAATTCTCGTGTGGACGGGAGCTTCTGGTTCGCCTGCAACGCACCTTTTAGTATTAGACACTTCATATAATCCTTGACCTGAATATACACAGGCCGATTATCCGCGAACTTGAAATCAGAATACATCCCCACACCTCCTATCCCTATCATGTCATAATTGCTAATACAGCAAAAGAACCACAGCAGGCGACTTTCGATGCGTGCGTGGCTCCCCTGTTTCATCTCCTACACAATCGTGTACCTATAGATAACCAGCATTCTAACCCAAGCAATTGTAAATTAGGAGGATTAGTCAATGAACTATATAATAAATATAAATAAAAAATGAGTCACGCAAAGAGAATTATACTCTTTGCGTGACTCATCCTAACAATACAAGGTCTCACAAAATATAGGTTGAACTAAAAAAATCCCCATGTTAAAATGGAGAGCAACGTTTTATTTTTATGAAATTATGTTCCGTTCACAGTCTTTTCTAAATTAATTATAGCATAGCGAATTAGGGACTGTCAACATGCGATTTCCACAAATATAGAACCAAAGGAGTGAATCGAATGGGTACAGCAGAGCAAGATTGGCAGCAGCAGGAACAAGACCGTGTCCAGCAGGTCGTCACCGAAATCGATCAACGAATCGCGAAGCTGCAGGAGCAGGTGCTGCATGCCAAGGACGAAATCGTCGACATTCGCAAAAATTTCTGGGATGATGTCACGGTCAATTTCGAGGATTCCGCGGAAGCGGCGGAGACGTTTGCGAGCATGAAGCAGCAAGCTGAGGTGCTCTTCGAACGAGAATCGACGCACCGTCATGCACGCGAGCAGCTTAAGACACTGACGAAGCTGCAGCAATCGCCTTATTTTGGACGCATTGACTTTACCGAGGACGGTGATCCTCACACGGAGCAGATCTATCTCGGCATTGCTTCCCTGCTCGATTCCAGCGGTGAACAATATCTGATCTATGATTGGCGCGCTCCTGTCTCCAGTCTGTATTACGACTACCCTCCGGGTCCTGCGGAATATGAGACACCGAGCGGTACGATCCGCGGCGTTATGGATCTAAAGAGACAATTCATTATTCGAAATGGCACGATCCGCAGTCTATTCGATACCGGTGTAACGATCGGTGACGAACTGCTACAAGAGGTACTCGGTAAACATGCTGACAATCAGATGAAGACGATTGTCGCGACGATACAACAGGAGCAGAATCGGATTATCCGTAATGAGCGGAGCCGGCTTCTCGTCGTACAGGGTGCTGCCGGGAGCGGCAAGACCTCCGCTGCCCTGCAACGTGTCGCATATTTGTTATACCGGTACCGGAACACGCTGAGCAGTGAGCAGATCGTGCTATTCTCACCGAATCCACTGTTCAACAGCTATGTCTCAACCGTCCTGCCGGAGCTTGGCGAGAATAATATGCAGCAGACGACGTTCCAGCAATATCTGGAGAAACGTCTATCAGGGTCCTTCCAGATTGAAGATCCATTCGAGCAATTGGAATATACGCTAAATGCTACCGATGCCCCGCAGGATCAAGCGCGTCTCGCAAGCATTCGATATAAGACATCAGCTTCCTATATGACATTCATCGAGCAGTATGCCGATGGTTTGAAGCAAGCTGGTATGAAGTTCAAACCGATCCGATTCCGCGGGCGGGAACTCATCTCCGCCGAATCGATTGCAGCTCAATTCTATGCACTCGACCATTCCATGCGCATTCCGAATCGGATGAAGCTCGTCGCAGAGTCTCTGCTCCGTGAGTTAACGCAGCTGATGAAACGAGAGAAGAAAAAACGCTGGGTCGAAGAGGCCATTGAATTACTTGATAAAGACGCCTATGCCGAGGCCTTCGAACGCTTGCGTCAGAAGAAGCAGTACACGGCGGAATCCTTCGACGACTATGATCGGGAACGTGACGCGCTTGCGACTATGATCGTCCAAGATCGGTTTAAGAAGCTGCGCCGGCACGTGAAGCTGCTCCATTTCATTGACATTCCTGCCGTCTATCGTCAGATATTCCGTGACGAACAATGGGTTGGTCGTCTGAAAGCGAGCAATGATGATATCTCTTCAGCACAGTGGGATCTCATCTGTGAGCATACGTTAGCGGGGCTTGAAGAATCCAAGCTGTCATATGAAGATGCGACGCCGTATTTATATCTAAAGGAATTGCTGCAAGGCTTCCACGCGAATACTTCGATTCGCCATGTATTTATTGATGAAGCGCAGGACTATTCTCCGTTCCAGTTCGCCTTCTTGAAGCAGCTGTTCCCGTTCGCCAAGATTACGGCGCTTGGCGATCTCAATCAGACGATCTATACGCATGCCGCGGATGCAGGGGGCTTCGCCTCGCTGATGGCGTTGTTCGAGCCTGAGCATACCGAGACGCATGTGCTGAAGCGCAGTTATCGTTCAACACGTCCGATTGCCGAGTTCACGCAGGGCATGATCCCTGGTGGCGAGCAGATTGAGCCGTTCAATCGTGATGGTCGCTTGCCGACATTGACCTATGCTGCAGGCGTAGATGATCTTGCGGATCGCATCACCGAGCGAATTGCTGCACTTCAAGCGGAAGGCTTGAATAGCATCGCCATCATCGGCAAGACCGCGGCGGAATGCCAAGAAGCTTACGATACGCTGCATGCGCATACGCCGGTACGCCTGATTGACAAAGAGACGGCGGCCTTCGAAGGTGGGACTGTCGTCATCCCTTCCTACCTTGCCAAAGGAATGGAATTCGACGCTGTTATTCTATACAACGCTTCGGCTGCACGATATGCGCATGAGCGTGAACGCAAGCTGTTCTACACAGCGTGTACACGAGCGATGCATGAGCTTCATCTCTATGCAATTGGGGATGTGAGTCCATTTGTTGCTGAGGTGGATGCATCGACGTATGTGGTGGAGAAGGCGAACATCTAAGTCCTTAGTCCTTAACTAGCTGCCATTCTGGCAATCGCGTAGAATTCATGGTGGGGGCATCACTTTTGCTTACCCGTTGAAGTAGTGCCTGGGGATTTGAACTTACCGAAAAGGTACTGAGCATCAGCGTCGATGGATCTGGACCCTATCCCCTTCACCAACTCGCACCGTACACTTCTCTGAGTGGTCTATGTTGTATTTCATACAGGATAGAAGCCGAAATTCATGCATATGGCTACCTATCATGTATTCCTGCATTATAGAGTCAGGAATGAGCCGTATTTCTAAGGAAATCACTCAAAGTTACTGCAGGAATCCGCGATAGATGATCTCAGTGATCGCATATGGCACGAATTAATGCAAAATTCCATGATAGATACGCAGCACAAGTGCCCATCTCGAATTTAGGCTGGACTGCACTTCATCCACCCAGTAAAATATAAACAGACGAAGAACGTCCATAGCCGGAAGGCAGATGGACGTTCTTTTTTTGTATGCATTTCCATGAAGGAGGCGAATAAATTGAGCTTATTTGAACAAGCGCACCAAGCATTTCTGCGCCAACACATTGAAAATCGCACAGGTGAACGGAAAGGGAGATTAATCCGCGGGCATCAATATGCCGAGAAGATGGTGCTCCAGAATATATGGTGGCCGCTCTTCGGGAATTTCGATCATTTGCATCCAGAATACGAAGTCTATGATTGGAAGCGTAAGTCGCATTTTCTTGACTTTGCCTTTATCACCCCGTTTGGACGATTCGGTATTGAATGTGACGGCTACCAGAGTCATGTCAAAGATATGGATCGCGAGAGATTTAGCTACGCTCTGAACCGTGACACATTCCTCACGGGATTAGGATGGCGGATGATCCACTTCTCATTCGACGATGTGCAGCAGCACCCGGAGATTTGCCGCACATTGCTGCAGCTTGCGATCGGTCCCTATTCACTGCGCAACAACCCGATCGATAAGGTAACCAGAGTAGAGAAAGAAATTCTCCACCTCGCATGGCAGCTCGGTAGACCCATTCGACCTAAGGACGTGAGTCATGCTTGGGGGTTTGATTATCGCACCTCGCGCAAGCACCTTCAATCGCTCACCGATAAAGGTTTGCTATCGCCTTCCTCCAGAGGTCAAACCATGCGTTATTATGAAATACAAGAAAGTGCGCTAGAGCAACTCCTATAGTAGGAGGAGCTTGTCTTCTTCCTGCCATTCCTGCTATTCCCGCTATTCCTTGCTCTTTCTGTTCTTTCTGCTCTTTCTGCTCTTTCTGCCCTTCTTGTTGAAACAGCGAGTTTCAAGCCTACTGCGCCATCTAGCGCCATCCTATCCTGTATTTCATACAGGATAGGAACTTATTTTCATCTAACGTGCCGTCTATCATGGATTCTTGCAGTAACTTTTGCTATAACACGCAAATAACGAACAGAATTGGTACCCTATCCTACAATAATCCAACATAGCAGTACAACAGGGACATTTCAGCCCAAAGTTAATGCGAAACTCCATGATAGGCTCACTAGTGCACACATCTCGCACCGCGCGCAGCTCCCAGTGCGCGGTGTGGTGCTGCATGACGGCGGTCGGTAGACAACTGAGCTAATCACCTATCGCATCCGGCATTCGGCCAGCACCTTTGTATCCGAACCCTTACCTGAGCACACTCCAGCTAACAGATACGCATTTCACCCTGCAACTCACTACACCGGCTGATGCCCACGCACCGCTCGACTGCGATTCCGCATAGTCACAACAAGATCTGCCAGCAAGATTAGCGCGAACATTGGCCAGAGTGTACCCCACACAACCGATACATGCGAATACAGCGTTTGAAATAATGGATGCAGCACGACAACCACAGCCAGCGACAAGAGCACCCAACAAATCGAAAACGACACACAAATATGTCCTTGCAGCTGCAGCGGCAGATGTCTGTAGTCCCAGTAACGCTGATGAAACAATCGCTCCAGCAGCACGCCACTCGCATATTCGATCACTGTAGGAATGATGAGGCATAGCAGCAGCAAGAAGCTCCAATGCGTCGATTCATTCATCGAATACACAATAAGCACTGGCGCGAATCCATACATCGGTTTCAGCGGACCATAGAGGAACCCTTCCTTGAAGAACACCCCTGTCGTCACCCAGCTATACACATTCTCCAGCAACCATCCACCAAAGGCATAGCCGATAAAATAAAAGAATATCTCCGCAACATTCACCATCTGAACGCACACCGTCACTCTCTATCATTAAAGTTAGTTTAGTATGCGATATTTTCCCATAAATATCCTTTTAGCGAACTGATTTCCTACATCATGCATAAAGCCCACCCGTAAGATTTAAACTGAACTCATGAGAAATGATGCCATACATGGAAAACGGGGGACTTATGCGCCGAATATTTCTAATCTACGGAACAGATTTACGTCATATATGCACGAATTGGGCAGCGGGTGTGATGATCTTGGGGCTCATTATATTACCCTCGCTCTACGCTTGGTTCAATATCGAAGCCTCCTGGGATCCTTATGGGAACACCAAGGGAATTAAGGTGGCCGTCTCCAATGATGATCAAGGCGCTACGATCATGGACAAGCCCATCAACATTGGTGAAGAAGTCATCGCCTCCTTACGAGAGAATCATCAGATTGGGTGGGAATTCGTCGATACAAAGAAAGCCATTTCCGGTACGGAGCATGGCGATTACTATGCGAGCATCATCATCCCCAAATCGTTCTCCGCCCGCATTGCCACCGTCCTATCCAAGGAACCGATCAAAGCGGAGATTGACTATTACGTCAATGAAAAGATCAATGCCATCGCACCCAAAATCACATCAAGCGGCGCATCCTCCATCATTCAAGAGGTTAGCTCCAACTTCGTGAAAGAAGCGAATAAAGCGATCTTCAAAAAATTCAATGAAATCGGCGTCAAGCTCCACAAAGAGCTTCCCACGATTGAGAAGGTGCGCGACCTTGTCTTTAAGGTCGAGAAGGGTTTCCCTGAATTGGAGCGCATCTTGAAAGTTGCGCTCAAGGACGTCGAGACCGCGCAGAGCATTGTCAAAGAATCGCAGCACAGTCTGCCGATCCTCGCCGATGTAGCGCAGAAAGGCAAACAGTTCAGCCAGAATGTGAGCGAACTGCTTGATTATAGCCAAAAAGGCATTGAAGCGGCTGCTCCTTTTGTCAAACAAGACCTCAGTTCTCTACTGCAAGCTGCGTTAGCGACAAAAGATTTAACCGGAGTACTGAAAGATACTACGTCAGGCCCTTCAGCCGTCAATCTAGCGCTTCAGCACGCTTCGTCCCGTCTCGATGGGGCCGCTCATCTGGCAAGCGGTGCGCAATCCTGGTTCGAACAGTTGAACCAAATCTCGCGTGGCAAGCTATTCAACAGGACGATCGCTCGGCTCCAGCGCATCCATGATAATTTTGGAAAACAAGCCTCGACCGTTAAAGAAATTCAATCCGCTGTTAGCCGTGGGGAAGCTGTATCCGATACGTTACTCAACCGGTTGAACACCTTGTCTGATGAGGCAGCCACAGATCTACGCGATCTCATCGATCGTTTCGATACCGAGATTACCCCGAACATCGTGAACACCGTGAAACAAGCCAAACAATCGACCGATCAGATTCATACAATACTGGGGCAAGCATCCGCCCGTGTGCCGGATATTGAGAAACTGCTCAATGATGCAAATAAAGGACTCACCTTCGGTAATCAAGGGATTAAGGTCGTCACCGCCGATCTGCCGATGATTAAATCCAAGATTACCCAAATTGCGAATACAATTCGAGACTTCGAGAAGAATGGCAATATTGAAGAAATTATCGATCTGCTGCAGAACAATTTTGAGAAGGAGAGCTCCTTCTTCGCGAAGCCTGTCGTGCTGAAAGAGAACAAGCTTTTCCCCATTCCGAATTACGGCTCGGGGATGTCGCCCTTCTTCACCACATTATCTCTCTGGGTTGGTGCGCTGCTGCTCGTATCGTTGCTCTCCGTCGAGGTACACCATGAAGGCGTCGAATTCCGCGGCTATCAAATCTATTTTGGTCGATACTTAACCTTCATGACCATCGCGATTCTACAATCGTTGATCGACACGCTCGGGGATATTTACCTCCTCGGCGTCTTCGTTCGCGAGAAGCTCTGGTTCGTGCTGTTCGGGGTGTTCCTCAGCATCATTTTCATGCTGATCGTCTATACCCTGGTCTCCATCTTCGGCAATGTCGGCAAGGCGATGTCCATTGTCCTGCTCGTCTTGCAATTAGCTGGGGCAGGCGGTACCTTCCCTATTCAAGTCACGCCGCACTTCTTCCAAGTGATCCACCCGTTCCTCCCGTTCACCTATGCGATCAGCATGATGCGCGAGGCGACTGGCGGCATTCTCTGGGATATCGTCCAGATGGATTTCTGGATGCTGCTGATCTTTGCTGGGATTGCGCTTGTCCTGGGTCTTGCATTGAAAACGCCAATTAATAAGATCAGCGCAGGCATGGTTCAGAAGGCGAAGAAGAGTAAGTTGATCCACTAACGAAAATAACCCCACAAAGTGTTACTTTACCTTCGAAGTGATTCAGATACTTTGCGAGGGCTCCGAAATATAATAGGCTGCCGCATCGCGAAAATAACTCTTCGCCTGCGGCAGCCCTTTTTATCATATCACGTTCTTTTCTCTGGGAGTTTCCATCCGAATTTCTCCGTATTGAATAATCGAACCCACTTCCCGTCTTGCTCGACCGCAATCGCATCCTCGGTACTGACTTGATCGATCGAATAGATTCGAGTGCCGACGATGAAAGCATTTGAAAAAACGCCTTCATCCGTGCTCGCCAGCTCATCCAATGCGTACGTTTCTACAACTCCAATGGGCTCACCAATATGCTCTACTACCTCATCGGTTAGCCGATAGGTCACATCTTGCCACTGAATAAATTCATAGGCCCATGAATTCGAGCTGGATTCCGGCTCTGGCTCTGGTTGTTTGCCGCAACCAACACCCAATAACAGGATGACTATCGTGAGAACGGTTAGTGACAACTCACTCTTTCCCCAACGGATATCTATCCCCCCACACGAATGATTGGGTTCCTTGTTCTACTGCTTATCTGCTTGTTGCTCGAACCGCTGAATAATATCAACGATCACTTCTGTCGCTTTAATCATATTGTCTGCGGACACATATTCGAATTTCCCGTGGAAGTTCTCGCCACCTGCGAAAATGTTCGGTGTCGGCAATCCCATATAGGATAGCTGCGAGCCGTCCGTACCTCCGCGAATTGGAATGACGATCGGCGTGATCCCAAGCGACTCCATCGCTTGATGGGCAATATCTACGATATGTTTCACGGGCTCAATTTTATTCCGCATGTTGTAGTATTGGTCGCGCATCTCAAGAATCACGTTGTCCGCACCATACTTGTCTTGGAATTCGCTCACGATCTCCGCCAGCTTTTCTTTTTTCGCCTCAAATTGCTCGGTATCGAAATCCCGTATAATATAGCTCAATTTGGACTGTTCCACATCGCCTTGGAAAGAGCTCAGATGATAGAAACCTTCGTAGCCTTCCGTATGTTCTGGCGCCTGCTCCTTCGGCAGCTGGGCATGGATATCCATCGCGATTTTGGCAGAATTGATCATTTTACCTTTGGCCGTACCGGGGTGGACATTCGAGCCTTTGACCGTAATTTTCGCCGCTGCTGCATTGAAGCTCTCATATTCCAGCTCGCCTAGCGGGCCGCCGTCCATCGTATACGCATAGGTCGCGCCAAAGGCTGCGACATCAAATTTATCCGGACCTCTGCCGATTTCTTCATCCGGTGTGAAGGCAACCCGAACCTTACCGCGCTTAATTTCTGGATGCTGGATCAGATACGCCATCGCTGTCATAATCTCGGCAATGCCGGCTTTATCATCAGCGCCAAGCAGGGTTGTCCCATCCGTCGTAATCAGCGTGTGTCCGTGGTAGTTGCCCAGTTCCGGGAACTTGGTCGGCGAGAGGATCACATTCAACTCTTTGTTCAAGACAATGTCCCCGCCCTCATAGCGCTCGATAATCTGCGGATTGACACCAGCACCTGTAAAATCAGTTGCCGTATCCACATGAGCTAGGAACCCAATCGTCGTCACATCGTGATCCGAGTTCGAAGGGAGTGTCGCCATGACATAACCGTTCTCGTCGATCGTCACGTCCTCCATACCAATCCGCTTCAATTCATCGACCAGTTGTTTCGCAAGCGTAAGCTGCCCCGGCGTCGAAGGACATGTCGTGCTATCCTCATTAGACTGGGTGTCGACCTTCACGTAAGAAATAAACCGTTCCATCATCTCGGACTTTAAATGTACTAAATTCATTATGTATCGATCTCCTCTCAATTTATACAAACTCCAAACCTTAATATCCTTATCATACCACTTCTTGAGAGCATTAATCTGTACCGCATTAAAGGCTGCCCACTAGCAATTTCGAAGTTTTTTTAAAAATGTGATTTGAATCAAACCTCGCTTCCACTTCCTTTGTTATTGTAGGGTCAGAGCCAATGACATTCTCAACACTGGGAGGGTATTCCGATGAGTGAAATGATAAACAATCGTGAGCAACAGGCGAAGACTGCATCCGAACGCCAACAACTACTAAAGGACATCATCCACGAGCTGCATCAAGGCGCACCTGAAGAAGAGGTTCGCGAACGTTTCAAGCAAGCCGTCGGACATATTAGCGTCGCCGAAATTTCGCAATTGGAAGAAGCCTTGATGAAAGAAGATGGGATCCCTGTATCGGAGGTACAACGCCTCTGCTCTGTGCATGCTTCGATCTTCGACGGGTCCATTGACGAGATTCACCGTTCCGATCGGCCTGAAGAACAACCCGGACATCCTATTCATACCTTCAAGTTAGAAAATAAAGAACTTGAATGGCTTGTTCAATTCAAGATTGAACTGCATCTGGAGCAATTTCAGAAAGATGATTCTAAAGATCATATCTTCAAATTAATTGAGGATCTCAATCTATTGTTAGACGTGGACAAACATTACAGTCGAAAAGAAAATTTATTATTCCCCTATCTCGAAAAATATGGAATTACCGGCCCCTCGAAAGTGATGTGGGGCGTTGACGATAAAATCCGACGTATCATTAAAGATGCACGCGAACAGCTATTTGCCTATAACGGAGACAAACAAGCAGTTATTGCTTCACTCCAACTTGCCATACAAGAAGTCATTCAAATGATTACGAAAGAAGAGAACATTCTGTTCCCGATGGCGCTTGAGACACTAACCGAAGATGAGTGGCTTAAAATCGCTCAGGAAAGTGCAGAAATCGGATTCTGCTTGATCGCCCCGACTGCAGAATGGAAGCCGACTCGCCACCCGCTTGAAGGGGCTCCAACCGAAGGAGATGAGCTTTCTCCTGCTTCCGATGGATTCATTCGACTCGAGACAGGCATCTTATCTGTTAAGCAGCTGGAGCTAATGATGAACCACTTGCCTGTTGATATTACTTTTATCGATCAGGACGATGTCGTTCGTTATTTCTCCCATGGCAAAGAGAGAATATTCGCACGCACCAAAGCCGTCATCGGTCGTACGGTTCAGAACTGCCATCCGCCGCAAAGCGTCCACGTCGTTAATCAACTATTGGAAGAATTCAAAGCCGGAACCAAAGACGTCGAGGATTTCTGGATTCCCTTCCAGGATAAGTTCGTCTTGATCCGATACTTCGCTGTTCGTGATGAGGAAGGAACCTATCAAGGGACGTTGGAATTCACGCAAAACATTGCGCCTATACGCGAACTTGATGGTCAAAAACGGATTCTCTCTTAATACAACCAAGGGACTGCCTCGAAGTCGATGATGTCGACGAAGAGCAGTCCCTTTATGGGCCGAACGCCATCGGCAAAAAAGTGGAACGCTACAAGGATATCCCGCTCGATGCCACGATCGAAATTAACCCGGGCATCTACCTCTATCATGATCCGGGCCGAGAGGCAGAGATTCAGATTCAACCGTAACACGCAAAAAAAGGCTGCCCTACGGCAGCCTTTTTCGCATACTAACACCTATCTAACTAATCGACTTGCCCGTAAACTGACTGTTGTATAGATCCGCATAGAAGCCGCCCTGCGCGATCAGTTCATCATGGTTCCCTTGTTCAATAACGGTACCATGATTCATCACAAGAATAAGATCTGCATCGCGAATCGTCGACAGACGGTGGGCAATTACGAAGCTCGTGCGGCCATTCATCAATTCCTTCATCGCCCGTTGAATATAGACTTCCGTCCGCGTATCCACGCTGCTCGTCGCTTCATCCAGGATCAGAATCGCTGGATCGGCGAGGATAGCCCGCGCAATCGTGAGAAGCTGCTTCTGCCCTTGCGAGATATTCGATGCCTCTTCATTCAGCACCGTATTGTATCCGTCCGGCAGCGTACGAATGAAGAAATCCGCATGCGCTGCTTTTGCCGCACGAATGATCTCATGCTCGGACGCACCTTCTCGCCCGTATGCAATATTGTCGCGAATTGTCCCGTTGAACAACCAAGTATCCTGCAGCACCATCCCGAACATACCGCGCAAATCACCACGTTTCATATCCCGAATATCCACACCGTCGATCGTGATCTTGCCATCATTGATTTCATAGAAGCGCATGAGCAAGTTGATGAGCGTCGTCTTCCCTGCACCCGTCGGACCTACAATCGCAATCGTCTGCCCAGGCAACACATCGATGTTCATATCTTCGATCAGTACCTCATCCGCCTTATAACCGAATTTCACATGCTCGAATTTCACGAAGCCTTTCGGTTCATTGACAAGCGTCGGCTTCGCCACTTCCGGCACCTCTTCTTCTTCATCCAGCACCTCGAATACCCGCTCCGCCGAAGCAATCGTCGACTGGATAATATTCGCGATATTCGCCGTCTGAGCAATCGGTTGTCCGAATTGTCTAGCATATTGAATGAAGGCCTGAATATCGCCAATTTCGATGGATTTCTTCGTCACTAGCACCCCGCCGACCACGCAGACCAGCACATAACCAATGTTCGTGATAAAGCTCATGAGCGGCATGATAATCCCGGAGATGAATTGGGCGCGCCATCCTGAGCGGTACAAGCCCTCGTTTATTTCCTCAAATTTCGCTAGGGACTTCTCTTCGCGTCCGAAAGCTTTGACAATACGATGCCCGGTGTACATTTCTTCGACATGTCCGTTCAGTTCACCCAGCGATTTCTGCTGTCCTGCAAAATAGACCTGTGACCGTTTCGCAATCATGATCGTTACCAAGAAGCTGAGCGGCAGCGTAATGACCGTAATCAGCGTCAGCAGCGGACTAATCGTCAGCATCATCACAATGACCCCAATAATCGTAATGATCGATGTAATGAGCTGCGTCAAACTTTGCTGCAGTGTGGTACTAATGTTATCAATATCATTCGTAACCCGGCTTAGAATCTCACCATGCGTGCGACCGTCGAAATATTTGAGCGGCAGCCGCGCTAACTTATCATTCACTTGTGCCCGCATATCAAATACGATTTTCTGCGACACACCCGCCATAATATATTGCTGCAAATAGGAGAACGCAGCACTCACAATATAAAGGCCTGCCAAGATGAGTAGAATGTCCCCGATATACGTGAAATCAATCGAAGCACCCGGTACGCGGTTTATTTTGCCCATCAGTCCTTCGAACAATTTGGTCGTTGCGTTCCCCATAATTTTGGGGCTGACAATGCTGAAGACTGTACTCAGGATCGCCGTGATCAACACCGCAATCAACTGATATTTACGCGGAGCCATATATCCTATCAATCGTTTTAATGTGCCTTTGAAATTTTTGGCTTTCTGTACGGGCATACCCATGCCCATACCGCCACCCATCGGGCCGCGTCCGCCATGCTTCTGGCCTCGAGTTTCCTTACTCATGCGATCTCCTCCTCTGACAGCTGTGAGGATACAATTTCACGATAGACATCCGACGTATCCAAGAGCTCACGATGCGTACCGATGCCTGCAATGCGTCCTTCTTCAAGCACAATAATCTGGTCGGCATCCATGACTGTACTGACCCGCTGAGCCACGATAAGTACCGTTGACTCCGTCGTCTCCCCACGAAGCGCAGCCCGTAACTTCGCATCGGTCTTGAAGTCTAACGCGGAGAAACTGTCATCGAACAAATAAATCTCTGGTCTGCGAACCAGTGCACGTGCAATTGCAAGCCGTTGTTTCTGACCGCCCGATACGTTCGTCCCTCCCTGTGCAATCAAGGAATCGTAACCATCGGTCATCTCACCTATAAAATCACTCGCTTGGGCAATCGCAGCGGCATGCCGCACCTCTTCATCCGTCGCATCCTCTTTTCCGTAACGAATGTTCTCGGCAATGGTTCCTGTGAAGAGCACGGCTTTCTGCGGCACAAATCCGATCTTTGAACGCAGTTCGCTTTGAGTCAGTTGCTTCACATCTACCCCGTCGATCACCACAGCCCCGCTATCGACATCATAGAACCGCGGCATCAGACTTAGCAGCGTTGATTTCCCTGAACCTGTTCCGCCAATGATCGCCGTTACTTGCCCTGGAGCTGCACGGAAAGACAAATTCGATAGCGCTGGCTGCTCAGCCCCTGGATAACTGAACGTGACATCATTAAATTCGATATATCCACGACGTCCATCGGTGCTTCTACCTTGCGCAGGATCTTCGATCTCCGGCTTCATATCGAGCACTTCATTAATCCGTGCTGCCGATGCCGATGCCCGTGGTATCAAGACGAACATCATCGATACCATCAATAGCGAGAACATAATCTGCATCGCATATTGCAGGAACGCCATCAAATCGCCGACTGCCATATGCCCCGTGTCGATACGTCTGCTTCCGAACCAAATAATCGCAATGGATGAGAAGTTCATGACGATCATCATGACGGGCATGAGGAAGGCCATAATCCGATTGACACGGATCGCCGTATTCGTTAAGTCCGCGTTCGCATCGCGGAAGCGTTCCTTCTCAAAGTTGATCCGGTTGAAGGAACGAATAACCCGAATCCCTGTCAATCCTTCACGCAGTACAAGGTTCAAGCGGTCGAGCTTCTTCTGCATCGCTTTGAACAAGGGAATCCCGCGACTCGCAACTGCGAAGATGGCTAGGGCTAAGATTGGAATAACTACGGCGAGCACCCAAGTTAAATGCGCATCTTTGGAAATGGCCATAATCAGCCCGCCGATACACATCATCGGAGCCATCACCATCATACGCAGAATCATCACAAGCACCGTCTGAACTTGCGTAATATCATTCGTCGTCCGCGTAATAAGCGAAGCCGTACCAATTTTGTCGAACTCCTGCAATGAGAAATTCTCGACATGCTTAAACACTCTGCTGCGCAGCTGACGGCCATACCCCGACGCAACGCGCGCCGATAAATAACTAGCCGTAATCGCACATAAACCTCCGCCCGCAGCAACGAGCAGCATGAACCCGCCTATGCGCATAATGTAATTCGTATCGCCATTGACAATGCCCGTATCCACAATGTCCGCCATCAAGGTTGGCAGGTACAATTCAGATAGAGACTGCAGGAACACGAGCATCAGCACAAACACAATGGGAAGCCAGAACGGCTTCAGAAATCGAAACAACTTGAGCATGCATGGTCATCTCCTAGATCCACAATATTTCGTTATTCTATTTATTAGATGGTCTAATTATATACACGTAAATATTTTCATGTCAACCAACAATCCCACACACTTATTGGGAGTCAAAATGACAAGGAGATTTAAAAAATATGATATAGGTTGTATACTGCTTCTATATTCTATTCCATCCGTTAGAGAATTTCTCGTGAGAGAGGAGCAACTGATATGAGCCGATTCACTATTAAAGAGCCTTGGGTTCGCGAACGAATTCAGGCAGAGCAAGCGAGACCAGCGGATTCCGCGTCTGTTACCGAATTGCTGCGCCAGACAGCCTCTTGGCTGCAAAGTAAAGGATCCAGCCAATGGAGCGGACTGCTCACGGGTGAAGATGTCCATGGCACCTCTGATGCCATTGCCCGGGGCGATGTGTTTGTTTTCAGAGATGTCGAGGTGAACAAGCTGGCAGGTGTCGTCATCCTTCTCACAACGCCAAGCCCTTGGGATCTAGAGCTATGGGATACCGTAGATGATCACAACACAGCAATCTATCTTCACCGACTGGCGATTAATCGCGATTATGCGGGAACAGGACTCGGCGAAGCCATGATGCGGTGGGTAGCGAACGGCATACACTTCGAGGGTAAAGATCGCATTCGCCTGGATTGCATTGCAACCAACGAGACCCTCTACCAATTCTACAGCAGCCTCGGCTATGTGCACCAAGGTACGCATCCGAATGGTTTTCATTGCTTCGAACAGCATTTACCCACCCTCTAATCATCCTATCCAAAAGACCCGGAGTATCCGTTTGTCACACGATCCCGTGACAAGCTCATGCTCACGGGTCTTTTAACTTTGTCATATTAGAGGTTGGTGATACACATTCGTCCGAGCAAACCGAAAAATCGAAAAGGAGCAGGATTACTGAGAGCCGCAACCTGTGGCTCTTTTTTCACATATTAAACCTATCTCAGCATTAACCCATTTCCTTGAGCCGGAATATATATGTTATACAAACCAATGCCTAAGTGCACAAAAAGGAGGACTGTATGATAACGATCAGTCTTTGTATGATTGTGAAAAATGAGGCGTCGACCATCGGCAACTGTCTGGAATCCGTCCTCGGCATTGCCGATGAAATCAATATTGTCGACACCGGCTCAACGGACGGAACAAAGGACATTGTTCGCCAGTACACGGATCGCATCTTCGATTTCGAATGGATTGATGATTTCGCGGCTGCCCGCAACTATGCCTTCCAACAAGCCACCATGAGCCATATTCTATGGCTTGATGCGGATGATGTGCTGCTCGAAGCAGATCGTCAGAAGCTCCTGCAGCTCAAGCAATCGTTAGATGGCGACATCCACTCCGTCACGATGATCTATCACTACGCCTTTGACGATCATGGCAACGTCACTGTCGAACTTCGAAGAAATCGGCTCGTGCAGCGACAATGCAACTTCCAGTGGCATGGTCCCGTTCATGAATATTTGGCTGTTCATGGCAAGACGTTGAATAGTGACGTGATCATCACCCATTGCCGCGTGCATCAGCACTCGGATCGCAATATTCGAATTTTTGAGAATCGGCTGGCACGAGGAGAGCAATTCTCCCCTCGGGATATGTACTACTATGCCAATGAGCTGATGGATCATCAGCGATATGAGCTTGCCGCACAGCAATACCATCAATTTCTAGATACGGGAGCCGGTTGGGTTGAGGACAACATCTCCTCTTGCCTAAAGCTCGCTGACATTTATCATCAACGCAATGAAGAGCAACTTGAACTTCAAATGCTCTGGAAATCATTCGATTATGCCCCGCCGCGCGCAGAAGCTTGCTGTCGTCTAGGCGCATACAAGCTACACCATGACGAGCTCACGCAAGCCATATTCTGGTATACCTTAGCCACCAAATTAACGAAGCCTGAGAGCCTTGGATTTTTCGATGATGCCTATTGGACTTGGATTCCCCACGTTCAGCTATGTGTCTGTTATTATCGCCTCGGTAACTTCGAACTTTCTTATGACCATAATGAGGTGGCAAGGCATTATCGGCCGAATGATGAGAGTATTCGGAATAACAAAGCCATTTTGGAGGATCTCTATGTCCACAATTAGCCCCCCTGCCCCGACTCGCAAGAAATTGCGCATTGTCCAAGTCGCTCCCGATTATTACCCGGTCCCCCCGCTAAAATACGGCGGTATCGAACGCGTCGTTCATACCTTGACCGAAGCGCTAGTCGCAGATGGACATGAAGTCTATCTCTATGCCCCTGCTGGGAGCAAGACGCAAGCCAATCTGATTGCCTACGAACATACCGATGCGAGTCCGCAGTCGATCGCTGCATTCGTCGCCCGGACGCTGCCTTCCTCTGTTGATATTATCCATGACCACACGCATAAATCCGCCGTCGGCATGACACGGCTGCCCGTCCCGACACTCTGTACCTTCCATGCTACCGTCCATAACCCCGTGGATTTCCCTGTCTACGTTAGTCAACACTCCCGTCTCGTCGCGGGCACCGATCAAGGCGAATATGCCTACAACGGTCTTCCTATCGATGACTATCCGCTAGCCGACCCTGCTGTGAAGCAGGATTACTTGCTGTACTTGGGCGTGCTCAGCTGGCACAAAGGGATCTTACAAGCCATTGACATGGCGGAGAGCACCGGGCATCGACTCATGATTGCGGGTCCCATCTTCGATGCAAGCTACTACACGACATATATCGAGCCCCGCCTTAAGCGGAATCCGAATTTACAATATATTGGCGAGGTCGGCGGAGAAGATCGCATTCGTCTGTTGCAACAAGCGAAATGCATGTTATTCCCGACCTGCTGTGAGGAAGCCTTCGGTCTCGTCATGATTGAAGCCATGGCTTGCGGGACACCCGTCCTAGCTCTAGCGAACGGGGCGGTACCTGAAGTACTCGCAGGCATGCCTGAACTGATCTGCCGATCCATCACTGAGATGCAAGATCGCCTGCGGATGAG
>Ga0209025_1002229_pt1 | contig 21354 bp, 18 predicted proteins | sample AraplaMF_Col_mLB_FD_184256 | JGI IMG/M metagenome (GOLD analysis project Ga0209025, IMG submission 184256) | Arabidopsis root microbial communities from the University of North Carolina, USA - plate scrape MF_Col_mLB (SPAdes) (version 2) | ecosystem: Host-associated > Plants > Roots > Endosphere... | reverse complement strand
TGCCGTCCGGCATCAGCCCCTGGCCCTGGGTCGACCGGATCGCCGTGCACAGATTGGTCTTGCGCGACAGGCAGGACGGGCATTGCCGGCATTCCGGCGTGTACAGCGGGATCACATGGTCGCCCTTGGCCAAGCCGGTCACGCCCAGGCCCACATCGACGACGACGCCGGCGCCCTCATGCCCCAGGATCGACGGGAACAGGCCTTCCGGATCCGCCCCCGACAGCGTGAACTCGTCGGTATGGCAGATCCCCGTCGCCTTGATCTCGACCAACACCTCGCCGAACTTCGGACCCTCCAGATCCACCTCCATGATCTCCAGAGGCTTCCCTGCGGCGACGGCTACGGCGGCACGCGTCTTCATCTTCCCGGCTCCTCGCGAATCGTCCGGCGAAACCCTAGCGGACAGGTCGGCCCAGTCCCAGGCCCGACATGCCGCGGCTGCGCCCGATAACCTGAAGTTCAGGCCTCCGTCGCTTTCGTGCCTTGTCAGGAGCGACGGCCGCCTGCCCAAATCGCGACCGGCGGGGCGGAACGTTCCCGCATGCGCACGAGGCAGGAAGGCAAGAGAAGCCCGGCATGACCGGGACCACGGCGCCGCCTCGGCGCGGGGGATCACGACACTGGGGGTTTGCATGAGCTTTCTGAACAAATCGGCCATGGCGCTGGCGTTGTGCCTGGCGGTATCCGCCGGGGCGCTGGCCGGACCGGCCGTGGCGGAGACGGTGCTGAACCGCGGCTTCGGCAGCGCGCCGTCGACCCTGGACCCGCAGCTGAACAACGGCGCGCGCGAGAACTACATCATCGCCGACCTGTTCGAGGCGCTGCTGATCCTGGACCCGCAGGGCAACCCGCAGCCGGGTGCGGCCGAGAAATGGGAGATCAGCGCCGACGGCCTGACCTGGACCTTCCATCTGCGGCCCGGGCTGAAATGGTCGAATGGCGACCCGATGGTGGCGGCGGATTTCGTGCGCGGCATCATCCGCGCCATCGACCCCGAGACGGCGTCCGAGCACGCCTACTACCTGACCGCCGTCCTGCCGATCAAGAACAGCAAGCCGTTCAACGAGGGCAAGCTGACGGATGCGAGCCAGCTGGGCGCCGCGGCGCCCGACGACCGCACCGTCGTGCTGACGCTCGACTACCCGATGCCGGACGCGCCCTACATCCTGGACTTCCACACCACCGCGCCGGTGCATGAGGCCAGCCTGAAGGCCGCCGGCAACAAGCTGGACTACACCCGGCCGGAGCTGTTCGTCAGCAACGGCGCCTACATGCTGAAGGAATACGTGCCGCAGTCGAAGGTGGTGCTGGTCAAGAACCCGAACTACTGGGATGCGGCCAACGTCAAGATCGACACGGTCGTCTATCATGTCACCGAGGACGCCTCGACCGAGCTGAAGCGCTACCTGGCCGGCGAGCTGGACGCGACCATGACGGTGCCGTCCGACCAGATCGAGAAGCTGAAGGCGGAGCGGCCGCAGGAGCTGCACCAGAACCCGACGCTGGGCATGAAGTATCTGAGCTTCCAGCCCGATGCCGGCCCGCTGTCCGACATCCGCGTGCGCAAGGCGCTGGCCTATGCCATCGACCGCGACTTCCTGCAGGAGAAGATCGAGAAGGCCGGCAACGTGCCGATGTACACCTTCTCGATCAACCAGGACCCCAGCTATAAGCCCGGCAAGGTCCAGGAGGCCGGGCTGAGCAAGGAAGAGCGCCTGGCCGAGGCCAAGAAACTGCTGGCCGAGGCCGGCTACGGCCCGGACAAGCCGCTGGAGATCGAGATCATCGGCCCGTCCAGCGCCGCCAGCAAGCGGCGGGTCGAGGGCATCACCGCGATGTGGAAGCAGAATCTCGGCGTCCGCACCAAGCTGGACCTGACCGAGGTCAAGACCTGGCTGGAGAAGCTGCACACCGGCACCTGGCAGGTCTGCATGGACAGCTATGGCGGCGACTATCCGCAGGCCAAGACCTGGCTGGACGCGCTGCGCTACAGCGGCACGGCGAGCTATCACTGGAAGGACGACGAGTACGAGAAGCTGATGGACCAGGCCAACGCCGTCGCCGCGGACAAGGCCAAGTTCTACGAGACCCTGGGCCAGGCCGAGCAGCGGATGCTGGACCAGTACGTGTTCATCCCGATCACGGTGTCGAGCGACAACCTGCTGGTCCAGACCTACGTCAAGGGCTGGGGCGCCAACCCGATCGGCCATCCGATGTCGAAGTTTTTGAGCATCGAGAAGTGACAGAAGGGGGCGCGGTGCAAGCCGCGCCCCTTCCTTGTCATCCCCGCGAAAGCGGGGATCTCCCGCTGTCTCTGGATGTGAAGAGATTCCCGCTTTCGCGGGAATGACGAAAAAGAGCAATTGATGGCCTTATCCGTCCTTCGCCGCATGCTGGGCAGCGTGCCGACGCTGTTCGCGCTGGCGACGATCACCTTCTTCGTCATCCGCTTCGCGCCGGGCGGACCGTTCGACGGCGAGAAGAAGCTGCCGCCGGCGCTGATCGCCCGGATGGAGGCGCAGTTCCACCTGAACGAGCCGCTGTGGCAGCAATATCTGCGCTTCCTGGGCGACGTCGTGCGGCTCGATTTCGGCCAGTCGATGTACTACCGCGAATACACGGTGACGCAGCTGATCGGCCACGGCCTGCCGATCTCGCTGCAGATCGGGTTGTGGGCGACGCTGCTCTACGCCGTCGCCGGCGTCACCCTGGGCGTGGTCGCGGCGCTGCGGCGCAACGGCATCCTGGACAACCTGGTCAGCGCCGTCGCCATGGGCGGCATCGTGGTGCCGACCTTCGTCATGGCGCCGATCCTGCAGATCGTCTTCGCCCTGATGCTGAGCCTTGTGCCGGTGGCGGGCTGGGACAATGGCTGGCGGTCGATGGTGCTGCCGGTGGTGGCGATGGCGCTGCCGAACATCGCCTATGTCGCCCGGCTGACCCGCGGCGCCATGATCGAGACGCTGCGCAGCAACTACATCCGCACCGCCCGGGCCAAGGGCGTGGGCGAGTGGCGCGTCCTGACCCACCACGCCATCCGCGGCGCCATGATCCCGGTGATCGCCTATCTCGGCCCCGCCACCGCCGGGCTGATCACCGGGTCGATGGTGATCGAGACGATCTTCGCCGTGCCCGGCATCGGCCGCTATTTCGTCGAGAGCGCGATCAGCCGCGACTACACCATGGTGATGGGGGTCACCCTGGTCTACGGCACCTGCATCATCCTGTTCAACATGGTGACCGACGTAGCGCAGATGCTGCTGGACCCGAGGTCGCGGACATGACCGACGCAACCGCCGATCTCGCCGCACCCGAGGAACAGGGCGCCGAGGGCGTCAGCCCGCTGCGCGAGGCGCTGCGCCGGTTCCGTGCCAACCGGGCCGCCGTCGCCAGCCTGGTCGTGCTGGTGCTGATCGTGATCTTCTGCTTCGGCGGGCCGCTGCTTTACAGCTACGAGCCGGACGACGCCAATTTCGAGGCGATGAACGCGCCGATGGACCTGTTCTCGGCCTATCCCTTCGGCACCGACGACCTCGGCCGCGACCTGCTGCTGCGGATCATGGCCGGTGGCCAGGTGTCGCTGATCATCGGCCTGGTGGCGACGCTGATCGCGGTCGCCATCGGCGTCACCTGGGGGTCGGTCGCGGGGTTCCTCGGCGGCATCGTCGACCAGGTGATGATGCGCATCGTCGATGTGCTGTACGGCATCCCCTACATCTTCCAGGTCATCCTGATCAGCATGGCGCTGGGGCGCGGCAGCACCGCCGTGATCATCGCCGTGGTGCTGTCGCTGTGGCTGACGCCGTCGCGCATCGTCCGCGCCCAGGCCATCGCCCTGCGCCACCGCGAGTTCATCGAGGCGGCGCGGGCCGGCGGCATGACCAAGCGCCAGATCGTGCTGAAGCACATCATCCCGAACTGCGTCGGCGTGGTGATCGTCTATTCCAGCCTGCTGATCCCCGACGTGATCCTGAGCGAATCCCTGCTCAGCTTCCTCGGCCTCGGCGTGCAGGCGCCGGAGACCAGCTGGGGCGTGCTGATCAGCGAGGGCCAGGCCAAGATCGAGACCGCCCCGCATATGCTGATCCTGCCCGGCCTGGCCCTGGCCCTGACCCTGTTCTGCATGAACTTCGTCGCCGACGGGCTGCGCGATGCCTTCGACCCCAATGAACGCTGATCCCCTCCTCTCGGTCGAGGATCTGGCGATCCGCTTCCGGATGCGCCGGGGCGACGCCGTCGCCGTGGCCGGGGTCGACTTCGCGGTCCGCCGCGGCGAGGTGCTGGGCATCGTCGGCGAGAGCGGGTCGGGCAAGAGCCAGATCCTGCTGTCGATCATGGGCCTCCTGGCCGGCAACGGTGCCGCCACCGGCCGCATCCGCTTCGAGGGGCAGGATCTGCTGGCGCTGGACCGGCGCGGGCTGGACCGGCTGCGCGGGTCGGCCATGACCATGATCTTCCAGGACCCGATGACCTCGCTGAACCCCTATCACCGGGTCGGGGCGCAGCTGACCGAGGTGCTGATCCGCCACCAGGGGATGAAGAAGAAGGACGCCTGGGAGGCCGCGGCGCGGATGCTGGACCGGGTGAAGATCCCCGACGCGGCGAAGCGGATGCGGCAGTACCCGCACCAGCTGTCGGGCGGCATGCGGCAGCGGGTGATGATCGCCATGGCCCTCTTGTGCAACCCGCGCATCCTCTTGGCCGACGAGCCGACCACGGCGCTGGATGTCACCGTCCAGGCCCAGGTGCTGGACCTGCTGCGCGGCCTGGTGCGCGAGCTGGGGACGGCGGTGATCCTGGTGACCCACGACCTCGGCGTCGTCGCCGAGATGTGCGACCGGGTGCTGGTGCTGTATGGCGGCAAGGTGATGGAGGCGGCGCCGGTCGAGCCCCTGTTCGCCGACCCGGCCCATCCCTACACGAGGGGCCTCTTGGATTCCACGCCGGACCTGGAGGGCCGCGACGGCGAGCTGCGGGTGATCCCGGGCCAGCCGCGCGCGGCCTCCGGCGACCTGCCGGGCTGTCCCTTCGCCCCGCGTTGCGAGCGTCGGGTCGAAGCCTGCACAGCCCAGATGCCGCCGCTGCTGCCGGCCCGGGACGCTGTCGGCCGTGTCGTCGCCTGCCACCGGCCGCTGCCACAGCCCGCCGCCGTGCCGGAGATGGTGCCATGACCCCGGTGCTGTCGGTCCGCAACCTGAAGGTCCATTTCCCGCTTTCCAGCGGGCTGCTGGGCGGCCCGCCGCTGGTGGTGAAGGCGGTGGACGACGTGTCCTTCGACCTGGCGCCAGGCGAGGTGCTGGCCGTGGTCGGCGAATCCGGCTGCGGCAAGTCGACCCTGGGCCGGGCGGTGCTGAAGCTGATCCCGCCCACCGCCGGCACCGTCGCCTGGAACGGCAGCGACGTCACCGGCCTGTCCGAGGACGCCTTGCGGCCGCGGCGGCGGGACATGCAGATCATCTTCCAGGACCCGCTGGCGTCGCTGGACCCGCGGATGACCGTGGCCCAGATCATCGGCCGGCCGCTGCGCACCTTCCACCCCGAGCTGAAGCGGGCCGAGGTCGCGGCCCGGGTCAACGAGGCGATGCGCCAGGTCGGCCTGTCCCCGGCCCTGGCCCACCGCTATCCTCATGAATTCTCCGGCGGGCAGTGCCAGCGCATCGGCATTGCCCGCGCCATCATCCTGCGGCCGAAGCTGATCGTCTGCGACGAGCCGGTCTCGGCGCTGGACGTCTCGATCCAGGCGCAGATCGTCAACCTGCTGATGCGCCTGCGCCGCGAGCTGGGCATGGCGCTGATCTTCATCTCGCACAATATGAGCGTGGTGCGGCACATCAGCGACCGGGTGATGGTGCTGTATCTGGGGCGGGAGGCGGAGATCGCCGGCCGCGACGCCTTCTTCGCCCGGCCGCGGCACCCCTATGCCCAGGCGCTGCTGTCCGCCGTGCCGGTGCCGGACCCGGTGCGGGCGCGGCAGCGCCGGCGGGTGGTGCTGCAGGGCGACACGCCGTCGCCGATCAACCCGCCCTCCGGCTGCGCCTTCCGCACCCGCTGCCCGCATGCGGCGGAGCTGTGCGCCCGCGCGGTGCCGGGGCTGCGCGATTTCGGGACCGGCCACCGCGCCGCCTGCCACCGGATCGAGGAGCTGGCCGGCGTCCCGGCCTGACCGCGCCGCGCCCGCCATGCGTCCGGCGCCGTATCCCGATCCGCCGTCCCTGAGGTAGCATTTCCGTCATGAGCATCGATCCCGGCTTCCTGGACCGCCTGATCGCCGCGCCCCGGCTGCTGTTTCCGGCCGTGTCGCCGGACGGGCGCTGGGTGGCCTGGCTGTGGAACGGCAAGGCCGAGGGCAACGGTCCCTGGGTCGCCCCGACCGCCGGCGACGCGCCGCCGCGCCTGCTGCCGGAGCCGTATTCCGGCTGGGATTGCGAGAGCTTCAGCTGGACGCCGGACAGCCTCGCCCTGATCGTCGCCCGCCGCCGCGACGGCGAGGAGCAGGTCGGGCTGCAGCGGGTCTGGCTCGACCCCACGCGGCCGGCGGAGACGCTGCTGCCGGACCGGCCGGGCTATTACATCTACACCGCCCAGGCGCATCCAGACGGGCAGCGGTTGGTCTATGCGGCGAGCCGCGACCCGGCCACCGGGCTGGGCGGCGACATCCTGCACCTGTACGAGCACGACATCGCGACCGGCGTGCAGCGCGTCCTCGCCTCGCCGCAGCGCTCCTGCAAGCTGATGCCGAAGCTGGACCCGACCGGGCGCCGCATCCTGTATCTGCGCAACGACCACCACCCGAGCGGCCGGGCGCTGTGGGTGTACGACCTGGAGACCGGTACGGACCGCGAGCTGTACAGCCCCGGCGGCCCGGCCAAGGCCGAAGGCGTGTGGTCGCCGGACGGGACCCGCGTGGCCTTCGTCGCCGAGGGGCCGGCGCACAAGCGGCTGGGGCTATTCGACCTCGCCACCGACGACCTGCGCTGGCTGGTCGACAATCCCGCCATCCCGGTCGAGCATGTGCGCTGGCCGCAGCAGGCCGACAGCGACCTGCTGGTGGTGCTCGAATCCAGCGCCGCGCGGGACGAGGCCGGGTTCCTGATGGTCTCGACCGGCGCCTATGCCCCGGTGTTCCGCGGCGGCGACATCCTGCGCCCGATCGCGCCGTTGCAAGACGGCCGCTGGGTGCTGGAGCGTGGCCGGGCCACGGCGCCGACCGGCATCGTCACACTGGCGGCCGAGGCGCCGGACCTGCTGACCGCGCATGAGCTGGCGCCGCTGCCCGAAGGATCGCTGCCCGATCCGGCGGAGCTGAGCCCGGCCGAGCCCTTCTGGTGGCATTCGGTCGACGGGCTGCGCGTCCAGGGCTGGCTGTATCGCGCCAGGAGCGAGGCGCGCGGCACTGTGATCCATGTCCATGGCGGGCCGACCGCCCACTATGACGGCCGCTTCGACCCGGTGCCGCAGGCGCTGGCCCAGGCCGGCTTCAACGTGCTGCAGCCGAACTACCGCGGCAGCACCGGGCTGGGCCTGGCCTTCCAGGAGGCGATCAAGGAAGACGGCTGGGGCGGGCGCGAGCAGGAGGATATCCGCACCGGCATCCTGGCGCTGATGAATGCCGGGCTGGCGCAGCCGGGCCGGGTCGGCATCACCGGCCTGTCCTATGGCGGCTACTCCGCCTGGTGGGCGATCACGCATTTCCCGCGCGCGGTGATCGCGGCCTCGGCGCCGATCTGCGGCATGACCGACCTGGTCACCGACTACTGGACCACGCGGCCGGACCTGCGCCCCTATTCCGAGGCGATGATGGGCGGCACGCCGGACGAGCTGCCGGAAAAGTACCGCGAGCGGTCGCCGATCCATGCCGTCGACCGGATCGAGGGGCGCCTGCTGATCGTCCAGGGCCTGACCGACCCGAATGTGACGCCGGAGCATGTCGAGATCATGCGGGCCGAGCTGGACGCCCGCGGCATCCCCTATGAGACGCTGCTGTTCCCGGACGAGGGCCACGGCATCGTCAAGCCGGGCAACTGCCAGGTGCTGTATGAGCGGCTGATCGCCTTCTTCGACGCGGCCTTCGGGCCGGACACCACTGCCGGCGAGGATACGTCGGCGGCCCTGATCACGGCCGCCGACGGGTCCTGAACGGTCAGCCGGGCTTGGCCGGCTTGTAGTCGACGATCGGGGGCACGCCCACCCCACCGGGCGGCTCGATGTTCGTGCCGCCCAGCGGGGCCATGTAGGTGTGGGTGCTGTGCTGCACGCCGGCCTGGTCGATCCAGGTCTTGCCCAGGCTGCTGCAGGAGCCGGACAGCTGGGTGTTCAATGCCGGCTGGACGTAGCTGATGCCCTTCAGCTTGGTCTCGAAATGGGTCAGCCCGTCGGTCACGAAGCCCGGCGGCGTCAGGTTGCAGGGCTGGTAGATCGTCGCGATCCCCGGCAGGTTCCACCACGCATTCGGGACGATGTCGTAGTCGTTCCAGTAGCGCAGCGAGTAGCTGAAATCGGTGCCGTACAGCGTGGCGAAATCCGCGTTGCCCACGGTCGGTGCGGCGAAGGTGGCCGGGACGATCGAGCTGGTGATGGTGCCCAGGCTCTGCAGCCAGGGCGCGACCACGGTGGTCAGGGCGCCGCCGAGGCTGTGGCCGGTGACGATCAGCACCGGCTGCTGGTTGTCGTTCAGATAGCTCGGCACGAAATCCGACAGGGTCTGGCCGTTCGAGCTGAGCTTCTGGATGACGTCGAGGGCGGAGAGGGTGCCCTTGGCGATCCGCGCCGGGCTGCTGGACGCCCAGGGCAGCGCCACCTGGTCGGGCACCCGCAGGTCCTCGAACAGCTGCTTCAGGATGCCCCAGGGGTCGTCGACATGGACGTCGGTGCCGCGCAGGCAGACGACCAGCAGCACCGGCAGATTCGTCGCCGCATCGGTGTACGCGGCGGCATAGGCCAAGTTGCTGTCGTCCCAGTCCTTGGCCGGGCCCCAGACCACGCTCCAGCTGCCGATCGACGAGTCCGGCGCATTCTCTCCCGGCGGCGGCACGGAGGGAATGGCCGCCGTAATCTGGTCGGTCGAGAAATACGAGATCTGGCACAGCTGCAGATAGCTGATCGCGAAGGGTGTGGCCGAGGTGCCGGCCTGACCGGTGGCCCCCTGCCTGATCTCCTGCGGTGTCATGACGCCTCCTTCATCCGCGCGGGTCTTGCGGCGCCGGTCTTCCGCCTGCGCGGCGAAGCGGGTCGGGCGCAACATGACCGCTCGCGGCGAAGACGGCGTCAACACCTATAAGTTGTGGAAAATTTGATCGAATCGCCAGAACGGATGGGGACGATATCGCGGATGCAAAGCGCCGGCCGGCCCGATACTGTGCGGCCCAGCATAGATCCTGCCGCCTGGACCCTCGATGAGCCGCACCGTCCCCTCCGAAGCCGCCTCCGCCTGGCGCACCAGCATCGTCGTCAGCCCGGAGATCGGTGACGACGTGCAGACCGCCTTCGACGACATGTTCGCCTCGGTCGCCGCCTTCGAGATCGAGGATGGCGGCGACTGGGTGATCGAGGGCATCGACCGCAACCCGCCGGACGAGGCGGCGCTGGCGGCGCGGCTGGCCCTGGTGGCGGCGATGCTGGGCACGACGCTGCCGGCGCCGGTGGTGGAGAAGGTGCCGCCGACCGACTGGCTGGCCGCGACCTACCAGGCCTTCCCGCCGCTGCGCATCGGCCGCTTCTTCATCCATGGCTCGCATATCGAGGACGCGCCGCCGCCCGGCACCGTGCCGCTGTGCATCGACGCCGCCACCGCCTTCGGCTCCGGCGAGCACCCGACCACCGAGGGCTGCCTGCGGGCGCTGGACCGGCTGTCGCGCCGCCGCCGCTTCCGCCGCGTCCTCGACATGGGCTGCGGCACCGGCATCCTGTCCTTCGCCGCCGCGAAGCTGTTCCACGCCCCGGTGCTGGCCGCCGACATCGACCCGGAATCGATCCGTGTCACTCGTATAAACGCCCGTATCAACAGGCTGTCGGACCGGATCACCGCCGTGGTCTCGAACGGCTATGCCAGCCGGGTGGTGGCCGAGCACGGCCCCTACGACCTGATCATCGCCAACATCCTGGCCCGGCCGTTGATGAGCATGGCGGACGACCTGCGCCGCAACCTGGCGCCGGGCGGGATGGCGATCCTGGCTGGGCTCTTGGACCGGCAGGCGCCCCAGGTGCTGGCGGCGCACCGGCTGCAGCGGCTGACCCTGGCCGACAAGATCCCGATCCGCGGCTGGCCGACGCTGATCCTGGGCTGAGGTCCCGAACATTGCCAAAACTTCATCTTCGGGCCTGAGGATTCCGGCGACGGCGTCACGGATGCGTCATGCCGGCGCTCTAGCTTGGGGCCACTCTCACCCTGCCCCAGACAAAGGTCGCCCCGCATGGGAAGCCACCGCCTCGCTCTCGCCGCCGCCGTCGCCCTGATCGCCGGCGGCCACGCGGCCATCGCCGCCGATCCGCAGCCCTTCCAGACCCTCGACGGCAAGCCGCCGCTGGTGATCGGCCATCGCGGCCTGCCCGGCCTGATGCCGGAGGAGACCCAGCCCTCCTACGACATGGCGGCGGCGCTGGGCACCGACGCGCTGGAGGAGGACCTGCACCTGACCAGGGACTGCGTCCTGGTGGCCCGGCACAACCCCTGGCTGAGCGACAACACCGACATCGCCGAGGTGGCGAAGGCCAATCCGGAGGTCGCGTCCCGCAAGCGCACCGTGCCGGGCGTCATGGTCAAGGTCGCCTGGGCCCAGACCCCGACCAGCGGCCCGTCGGAGTACCTGACCGACCTGACCGATCCGAAGGATCCCAAGTCGGTGCTGAAATCGCTGATCGTCGACGGCGAGGACCACACCGGCGACTGGGCCATCACCGACTTCACTTTGGCCGAGCTGAAGCAGTGGCTGGGCGGCACCACCTACGACGCCGCCGCCCTGCGGCCGAAGGAGTTCAACGGCAAGTTCCCGATCCTGAGCTTCCAGGAGATCATCGACATCGCCAAGGCGAAGAGCCAGGAGACCGGCCGCACCATCTCGGTCTATCCCGAGACCAAGAACCCGACCTGGAACAACGAGCAGGCCATCGCCAATGGCTGCGGCGCGCCGGGCAGCCGGCCGCTGGAGGACGCGCTCCTGAAGATCCTCGACGCCAACGGGCTGAACGCCAAGGACGCGCCGATCTTCGTGCAGAGCTTCGAGCCCGGCAGCCTGAAATACCTGCGCGCTCACGGGCTGAAGACCAAGGCGGTGCAGCTGATCGACGGCTACGACGTCGACTACAAGACCGGCGCCGTGGTCTACAACGAGGTGGTCGACAGCCGGCCCTATGACTGGACCGTGGCCGGGGACCCGCGCTGGTTCGACGCGATGCTGACGCCCGAGGGGCTGGCCGAGATCAAGACCTATGCCGACGGCATCGGCCCGTGGAAGCCGCAGATCGTGCCGCTGAAGGTCGTGCCCTGGAAGGACAAGAACGCGGATGGCACCGCCTTCAGCGGGTCGACCATGCAGGCGACGACCCAGCCGCCGACCAGCCTGGTCGCCGATGCGCACAAGGCTGGGCTGTTCGTCCATGTCTTCACCTTCCGCAACGAAGGCAAGTACCTGGCCGGCGACTACCAGGGCGACCCGCAGGCCGAGTACCTGAAGTTCTTCCGCCTCGGCGTCGACGGCGTGTTCACCGACTTCACCAATGCCGGCGTGACCGCACGGGCCGAGTACCTGCACGAGTTGGGCCGCTGAGGCTGGCCGGCTTGGCGGCACGGCCCGCATCCCCCTCACCCTCCCATTCGCCAACGCGAATGGGCCCCTCCCTCTCCCCAAGGAGAGGGAAGGTTTACCTCTCCCCCGGGGAGAGGTCGAAATCGCGCTTCGCGATTTCGGGTGAGGGGGTGGCACCGGCTCATCCGCTTATCTCAGCGCCGATCGTCTTGGAACGACGGCGCAGCGCGACGGCTGTCGCTTTCGGACAAAATCCGGGCGAAGGCCCGGCCTAGGCTGGGGTTCCGGCGGCGGGATTCTCCGCCGCCGGTGCTGCCGAGGTTCCCCGATGACCGCCGTCCTCTCTTCCGTCGCCGCGCTCCTGGCCGGGGTCGGGTTGATGCTGTGCGGCAACGGGCTGCAGGCGGTGCTGGTGGCGGTGCGGGCGACCGATGCCGGCTTCGGCACCGTGGTCACCGGCCTGCTCGGCTCCGGCTACTATGCCGGCTTCGTGCTGGGCTGCCTGCTGGGTCCCCATCTGGTCCGCCGCGCCGGCCATGTCCGGACCTTCGCGGCGGTTGCGGCGCTGGCGGCTGCGGTCGCCCTGTCCTTCCCGCAGCTGGTCCACCCGGCGCCCTGGATCGTGCTGCGCGGCGGCACCGGCTTCTGCTTCGCCGTGGTGTTCATGGTGATCGAGAGCTGGCTGAACGAGCAGGCGACCAGCCGCACCCGCGGCACCGTGCTGTCGCTCTACACCATCGTCACCCTGGTCGCGATCACCATCGGCCAGATGCTGCTGGGGGTGGAGACCGGCAATCCCATGACCGCCTTCACCTGGATCGCGATCATGATCTGCCTAGCGGTGCTGCCGGTCGCGATGACCCGGGTGGCGGCACCGCCGGTGCCGGAGGCGGTGCGGCTGCGCCTACCCCGGCTGGTCGCGACCTCGCCGGTCGGCGCCGCGGCCTGCCTGGTGGTCGGCATCGGCAATGCCGCCTTCTGGTCGCTGGGGCCGGTCTTCGCCCAGGCCCGCGGCTTCGACGCCGCGACCGTGGCGCTGTTCATGAGCGTGGCGGTGCTGGGCGGCGCCGTCGGGCAATGGCCGCTGGGCCGGCTGTCCGACCGGGTCGACCGGCGCTGGACGATCGTGATCTCGGGCACCGGCACCGCCGCGGCCGGCGTGGCGCTGCTGGCGGTCGACTGGTTGCCGGGAGAGGCGGTGATCGGCCTGGCCTTCCTGTACGGCGCCTTCTCGCTGCCGCTGTACCCGCTGGCCCTGGCGCACACCTTCGACCAGGTCCGGGCCGGGGAGTTCGTCGAGACATCCAGCGGCCTGCTGCTGATCTACGCCATCGGCGCCGTGGTCGGGCCGGTGCCGGCCAGCCTGCTGATGGTGCAGCTGGGCACGCCGACGCTGTTTGCCTTCGTCGGTGCGGTGAATGTGGTGCTGGTCGCCTTCACCCTCTACCGGATGGGGCAGCGGGCCCGCGCCCCGGCCGAGTCGCGGCCGGGCTTTGTGTCGGTGCAGCCGGCGACCCAGGGCGCCATCGGGCTCGACCCGCGGGCGCCGGAGACGCCCGCCGTCGAAGCAATCGAAGGCTGATCAGGCCACGCTGGCGAGCCGGTTGGTGTTGGCGGCGCGCTGCAGCGAGGCGCGCACCGCGCCTTCCGGCAGCATGGCCGTCACGTCATTGTCGCCCTGCACCAGCACCGTCTCGATCAGGTTGCGGGTCAGGCCGATATCCTCGAGCTGCCGGTCGGTCAGCTCCATCAGCTCGTGATAGGTCAGGCTGCGGTCGATGCCGCCGCGGATCCGGAAGAAGCCGCGGATGAGTGTGGCGAGAAGCTGGTATCCCATGATCGTGTCCCGTGTTTCCGCTTCCTGCTGACGCAGGTTATTGCATTGCAACATCCGCCGCGGCCCTGCCGTGACGGCATGGAGGAACGCTGCTTCCGGGAGACGTTTCCGAGATTGTCGTTGATGGCGGGATCGCCTGGACGGCGATCTCACATTGATAGAATGCGCGCTTCTTTTTGCGCTGCAATATCGAATTTGTGCATAGCAACACATCGCTGCACGCAGCCGCCCAGGGGTTGATCGAAGCCGCGCCCGACCGCTTCCCCCGCCCCGCCCGATGCGCGATAAGGATTCATCCCGCCCGGCGCCCTGGCCCGGGCCGCCCTCGCTGACGGACGCGCTGCCGATGACCACCGATCTCGCCGATGCCCTCGCCGCCGCTTCTGCCGACACCGGCGGCCGCTATGACGCCGCCGGGCTGCAGGAGCTGCTGGAGGGCGTGGTCGCCGCGCCCGCGGCGCTAGACGACCGGGAATGGATGGAGCTGGCGGTGCCGGGCGCGACCGAGGCCCAGGCCAAGCGGCTGCGTGCCGCCAAGGCGGCGGTCGCCTCCGCCCGCCGCCCGGCCGGGCCGAAGCCGGCGGAGCGGCTGGCCGCGCTGCGCGGCGTGCTGGCCCGGCTGCGCCTCGACGCCTATGTCGTGCCGCATGCCGACGAGCATCAAGGCGAATACCTGCCGGCCCGGGCCGAGCGCCTGGCCTGGCTGACGGGCTTCACCGGCTCCGCCGGCCTCGCCGTGGTCACCGCCGAGCGGGCAGCGATCTTCATCGATGGCCGCTACACCATCCAGGCGCAGCAGCAGACAGACCCGGCGCTGTGGGAGCGGCGGCATTTGCACCAGGAGCCGCATGAGGCGTGGCTGGCCGAGGCGTTGCCGAAAGGCGGCCGCGCCGGCTACGACCCGCGCCTGGTCACCGTCGGCTGGGTCGAGAAGGCCCGCAAGGCCGTCGAGGCAGCGGGCGGCACGCTGGTGGCTGTTGAGGAGAACCCGATCGACACGCTGTGGACCGACCAGCCGCCGGCCCCGATCTCCCCCACCATCGTCCAGGCGCTGGACGTCGCCGGCCAGGATGCGCGGGAGAAGCGGGCCGAGCTGGCCGAGGCGCTGCGGCGCGACCGGCTGGACGCGGTGGTGCTGAGCGCGCCGGAGAGCGTCGCCTGGCTGCTGAACCTGCGCGGCGCCGACGTGCCGCACACGCCGCTGCCGCTGTCCTTCGCCGTGCTGCACGCCGACGGGCTGGTCGACCTGTTCATCGACCGGCGCAAGCTGGTGCCGGGGGTCGACACCCATCTCGGCAACGAGGTGGCGATCCAGCCGCCCGCCAGCCTGGGCCAAGCGCTGGAGGAGCTGGGCCGCGCCGGCAAGGCGGTGCGGATCGACGCCGGCTCGGCCAGCGCCTGGATGCAGGACCGGCTGAAGGGCGCCAGGGTCGATGTCGGCGCCGACCCCTGCGCCCTGCCCCGCGCCCGCAAGAACGCGGTCGAGCTGGAGGGCACCCGCGAAGCCCATCGCCGCGACGCCGCCGCGGTGAGCCGCTTCCTGGCCTGGCTGTCGCGGGAGGCCCCGTCCGGTGCGCTGGACGAGGCCGGTGCCGCCGCCAAGTTGCTGGAATTCCGCATCGCCACCGGCGCGCTGCGCGACCTCAGCTTCGACACCATCTCGGCCGCCGGCCCGAACGCCGCCCTGCCCCATTACCGCTTCAGCGCCGAGAGCAACCGGCGGATCGAGCCCGGCAATGTCTATCTGGTCGACAGCGGCGGGCAGTACCGCGACGGCACCACCGACATCACCCGCACCATCATCGTCGGATCGCCGACCGAGGAGATGCGCCGCAATTTCACTTTGGTGCTGAAGGGCCATATCGCGATCTCGACCGCGCGTTTCCCCAAGGGCACCACGGGATCGCAGATCGACGCCTTCGCCCGCCGGCCGCTGTGGGAGCACGGGCTGGACTACGACCACGGCACCGGCCACGGCGTCGGCAGCTATCTCAGCGTGCATGAGGGGCCGGCGCGGATCGCCAAGACCCCGAACACGATCGCGCTGGAGCCCGGCATGATCCTGTCGAACGAGCCCGGCTACTACGCCGCCGGCGGCTACGGCATCCGCACCGAGACGCTCGTGGTGGTGCAACCCTGCGAGGCGCTGAGCGACGAGACCCGGACCTTCTACGAGTTCGAGACCATCACCTTCGCGCCGATCGACCTGGCCCTGGTCGACGCGGCGCTGCTGACCCCGGACGAGCGCGCCTGGCTGGACGCCTACCACGCCAAGGTGCGCGACATCGTCGGCCCGCAACTGGAGGGCGACGACCGCGCCTGGCTGGAGCAGGCGACAAGGCCGGTGGGATAGCAGAACCAGTCGGATCGTCATCCCGTGCGCGCTGCGGCACGCAGTGCTGCTGCGCAGACACGGGATCTCGCACGGTCTTCGAAGAGGTCCCGGGTCTGCAGCGCATCACTTCGTGCTGCGCAGCGCCCGGGATGACGGCGAAGGGAAGCGACCTACTCCAGCTCCATGCCCTTGGTTTCCGGCAGCATCAGCGTGGCGCCGATGTCGATCACGTAGATCACCGCCAAGAGCCCGATCGCCAGGCTGAAGGAATACTGCGAGGCCAGGGCGCCGACCACCAGCGGGCCGAAGCCGCCGACGCCGCGGCCGAGATTGAACAGCACGCTCTGCGCCGTCGCCCGCGCCTCGGTCGGGTACAGCTCCGAGATCAGCGCGCCGTAGCCGCCGATCATGCCGTTGACGAACAGCCCCATCGCCGCGCCGCCCAGCAGCAGCGCCGTCGGCGAGTCGAGCTGGGCGTAGACCACGACCATGATCGCGGCGCCGGCCTGGAACAGGATGAAGGTCGGGCGCCGGCCGATCCGGTCGGCGAGATGGCCGAAGGCACCGATGCCGACGCACATGCCGAGGATGGTGACCACCGTCCACAGCGCCGATTTGGTCAGGGAATAGCCCATGGCCGTCGACAGATAGGTCGGCAGCCAGATCATCAGCCCGTAATAGCCGAAATTCTGCACCGAGCAGAGGATGAAGACGGCGAAGCTGATCCGGGTGGTGCGGGCGTCCTTGACCAGCAGCCGCAACGCATTGCCCTGCCGCGGCCGGGCGGCGCGGTCGAGGAACAGCGCCGGCTCGCCGATGGTGCGGCGGACGACGAAGGAGACGATCGCCGGCAAGAGGCCGATCGCGAACATGCCGCGCCAGCCGATCAGCGGCAGCAAAAGCGGCGTCGCCAGCGCCGCGGCCAGCACGCCCGCCTGCCAGCCGAGCCCGACATAGGAGGAGGCGCGCGCCCGATACTTGGCTGGCCAGGTCTCCGCCACCAGAGCCATGCCGATGCCGAACTCGCCGCCCAGGCCGAGGCCGGCGATGGTGCGGTAGGCCAGCAGGTCCCAATAGCCCTGGGCCAGGGCGCAGAGGCCGGTGAAGACGGCGAAGAGCAGGATGGTCCAGGTCAGCACCCGCACCCGGCCGAGGCGGTCGCTGAGCATGCCGAACAGGATGCCCCCGGCGACGGCGCCGATCAGCGTCGCGGTCACCAGCGAGCCCGATTCGGCCGGGGTCAAAGCGAGGCCAGCGGCGACCGCCGACAGCATGAAGCCGAGGATCAGCAGGTCGAAGCCATCCATGGCATAGCCGACCGCCGAGGCGATCAGCGCCCGCCGCGCCGTCGCATCCGGCCGGTCCGCCGCCACACCGCCCGCCGCCATTCCGATCTCTGTCGTCGCCATCGCCATCCCCGCCTGGTCCCTGACCGTCCGAGCATTGTTTCAGTTCGATTGCAAGCAAGACCGGTGCCAGCGACGGCGATCGCGCTAGACTGACCGTGGAATCGGAGCGAGGACGGGCGATGCTGAGCGGGACGCAGAAAGCGCAGTACGGGCGCGACGGCTATCTGGTGCTGGACGGCTTCAAGCCGATCGAGGAGATCCGCGCCGTCCGCGCCCGGGCCGAGGCGATCGTCGAGGCCTTCGACCCCGGCGAGTCGGTGTCGATCTTCACCACCAAGGAGCAGGAGCGGAAGTCGGACGAGTACTTCCTGACCTCGGGCGACAAGATCCGCTGCTTCTTCGAGGAAGAAGCGTTCGACGAGACCGGCCGGCTGCGCCAGGCCAAGGCGCTGTCGATCAACAAGATCGGCCATGCGCTGCACGACCTGGATCCGGTGTTCGACCGGTTCTCGCGCGACCCGAAGCTGGGCGCGCTGGCCGCCGATCTCGGCCTGGCCGAGCCGCAGATCTGGCAGTCGATGTACATCTTCAAGCAGCCCGGCATCGGCGGCGAGGTGCGCTGGCATCAGGACGCCAGCTTCTTCGAGACCACGCCGCTCAGCGTCACCACCTTCTGGTTCGCGCTGGAGGATGCCGACCGGTCCAATGGCTGCCTGTGGGTCGAGCCGGGCGGACACCGCGGGCCGCTGCGGGAGCGCTTCCTGCTGGAGGATGGCGCGACGCGGATGGAAAAGCTGGACGCCACGCCCTGGCCGACCGACGCCACCGCCGTGCCGGTCGAGGTCAAGGCCGGCGCCCTGGTCTGCTTCCACGGCCGGCTGCCGCATTACAGCGCGCCCAACCGGTCGCCGGTGTCGCGCCATGCCTATACGCTGCACGTCACCGACGGCCGGACCGCCTATTCGCCCCGCAACTGGCTGCGCCGAGGGCCGGAGCTGCCGGTACGGGGTTTTGCCTGAGGCCACAAAGCCTTGCATCCCGCCGCGAGTTGACTCCATCCTGGCGGCAACAGGTTCCGCAACGAACCACCGCAAGCTGGGAGGGACCCATGGTCAAGGCCGTGTTGACCGGGACGGACGACCAGGGCGGCGCCGTCGCCATCCCCAAGAGCGACATCGTCTTCATCCGCGAATCCTACCGGTCGGGCGAGATCCCCGGCCGCACCAAGATCGATTTCGGCACCGCCGCGACCGAGCAGGAGGCCTATCTGGTCGACACCCTGACGACGGTGCTGAAGAAGCTCGGCAACGGCGTCGTCGCCCGGCTGACCACGCCGTCGGGCACACCGGTGCATGTCGTCGCCGCGCGGGTCGAGGGCGTCCGGGCGCCGGAGAGCTGGCACCATCCGAAGGCTCGCACGGTCCTGCTGGCCCGCGGCCGCGAGATCCAGGTGCGCGAGGACCGCGACCTGGTGCTGCGGCGGATCAACGCCGCGCGGCCGGAGCGGGCGAAGCCGGTCGGCTGAACGGTCGGTCGGTCAAAACAAGGGCCGGCAAAAGCCGGCCCAGTGTTCGCGCCTGTGGTGCGGATCAGTGCAGGTTGCGCGACCAGGCGTCGACCTGCCGGTCAGCCTCGTCCTTGGCGATGCCGTAGCGCTCCTGAATGCGGCCGACCAACTGGTCGCGCTGGCCATCGAGGATGTCGAGGTCGTCGTCGGTCAGCTTGCCCCACTGCACCTTGGCCTTGCCCTTCATCTGCTTCCACTGGCCTGAAATCTGGTCCCAGTTCATCGCGATCTCCTGTGGTGAGATGGTCAGGCCCGGATCAGAGCGAGCCCGCTCTCCGGGTCGAGCGCCTTCCGTAGATGGGCCGGGGATTCGGTAACGATCAGCTCCAGCGTCGGCCGTACCCGGGCCTCGGCCAGATGGCCGGCCAGGGCCGTGCCGTCGCGGCGGCCGAGCACCAGATGCACATGCAGCGCCGGCTTGCCGTCGGGCGACACCGCGACGTCGCCGAGCAGCGACGCCACCTCGACCTGCTCCTTCACCGGGATCGGCAGGTACTCCTTCCGCTCCCAGTCGAAATAGCGCAGCTCGGCGTCGCTGAAGGCGCCGATGCCGGTGATCTGGGCCGCGGTCAGCCGCTCCGCCTCGGCGAAGCGCTGCAGGCACTCCATCACCGCCTCCCCGGTCTCGAGGATGACGGCGAAGACCCTCTGGCCGTCGGCCGCATGCAGCTGCTTGGCGATCATCCGTTGCTCCCGTGGCGCTCGACAAGGCAACGGGGCGGCGGGGAGAGGGGTTCCGTGGGCCTAGAGGTCCACCCGCCGGATCCGGGCGCCGCAGCGGCGCAGCCGCTCGACCAGGGTGTCGTAGCCGCGGTCGACATGCTCGACGCCGTGCAGCGTGCTGGTGCCCCGGGCGCCCAGCGCCGCGATCAGCAGGCCGGCGCCGGCGCGGATGTCGGTCGCCGTCACCTCCGCCCCGTGCAGCGCCGGCACGCCGCGGATCACCGCGTGGTTGCGCACCACCCGGATGTTGGCGCCCATGCGCTGCAGCTCCGGCACATGGCGGAAGCGGTTCTCGAACAGGGTTTCGGTGACCATCGCCGCGCCCTCGGCGCAGGACAACAGCGCCATGGCCTGCGGCTGCAGGTCGGTGGCGAAGCCGGGATAGGGCTGGGTCATGATGTCGACGCCGACGAGCCCGCCGGCGCCGCGCCGGGCGGTGACCGCGCCGCCGGCCGATCCGATCTCGATCCCGGCATCCTCGAACACCGGCAGGGCGGCGCTCAAGAGCTCGGTGGAGGCGCCGGCCAGGCGCAGCTCACCACCGGTGGCCGCGGCGGCGCAGACCAGGGTGCCGAGCTCGATCCGGTCCGGCAGCACGTCATAGGTGGCGCCGTGCAGCCGGTCGACGCCCACGATGTGCAGCGTGTCGGTGCCGATGCCGTCGATGCGGGCCCCCATCGCGATGAGGCAGCGCGCGAGGTCGGTCACCTCCGGCTCGCGCGCGGCGTTTGTGATGCTGGTCTCGCCCTGCGCCAGCGTCGCCGCCAGCATCAGGTTCTGGGTGGCGCCGACCGAGGGGAAGGGCAGCACGATGGCGGCGCCGCGCAGCCCGCCCGGCGCGTTCAGCACCACCTCGCCGCCGGCGATCTCGGCGGTCGCCCCCATCTGGCGGAAGCCGGCGAGGTGGAAGTCGACCGGCCTGAGGCCGATGGCGTCGCCGCCGGGCAGCGGCAGGGCGATCCGGCCCAGCCGGGCCAGCGCCGCGCCGGCGATCAGGAAGGAGGCGCGCATGCGGGAAACCAGCGCCGAATCGACCCGGCCGGTGCCGAAGCCGGCGCCGCCCAGAGTGCCGGACAGCGCCGGGCCGCTCTCGTCCCAGGACACCTCGCAGCCGAGCTCCGCCAGGATGCCGGCGAGGATGGCGACATCGAGGATGCGCGGCAGGTTGCGCAGCGTCAGCCGCTCGTCGGTCAGCGCGGCGCAGACCATCAGCGGCAGCGCCGCGTTCTTGGCGCCGGCGACGGCGATCTCGCCCCGGAGGGGCACGCCGCCGTCGATCTCCAGCCGGCCGGCCGCCGACGCGGTCCACCACGGCGCCGCCCGGCGGAACGACACGACATTTGCACGCGACATAGGCACCCGGCTCCGCAACCTGATCAGGACAGCATCATCGCCGGGATAGCACGACCGGTCGCACAGAACAGACCGTTCTCTTGCGTTGCCTCTCCCGCTTGCGAGACCTTTACACAACATCGCCGTTGGGCCGGCCTATCTCTTTATCCTCCCCCTCCCCTTGCGGGAGGGGGTTAGGGGGAGGGGGTTCTCTCGGATCGAGCCGGACTAGACTTTCGCAGATCGGCACGGATGGCGAGTTCGGTGCCCTGCCCCGTCGCGCGCGGACGCGCGCAGACCCCTCCCCCTGCCCCCCTCCCGCAAGGGGAGGGGGAGAGTGGGTCCGAACCGGATAGATCGTGGACAGAATGGACCGGCAAGATCGTTGACAGGTTTCCTGGTCGGCAAAGGGGGGCTTTGCCGATGCCATTCCAGGAGACACGAGCGTTGGACGAGGCGGTTCGTTT
>Ga0209025_1002226_pt1 | contig 21371 bp, 25 predicted proteins | sample AraplaMF_Col_mLB_FD_184256 | JGI IMG/M metagenome (GOLD analysis project Ga0209025, IMG submission 184256) | Arabidopsis root microbial communities from the University of North Carolina, USA - plate scrape MF_Col_mLB (SPAdes) (version 2) | ecosystem: Host-associated > Plants > Roots > Endosphere... | reverse complement strand
TGAAAGTGCGGCAGAAGCAAGTGGAATGAACTTTTGTAGCGTAGTTAACTTTCCATCTTTATGAAGCTTCGAAGATTGAAAGAAGCAAAGTAAGAAAATAAAGGATGTAAATAATAATCCTAAATATTCCCATCCATCTTCAATATACCAAGGTAAAAAGCTCATTCTCGATGTGAAAATAAACAAATTGAATACTAAGGTGCTAATGATTAGCGTATTTAAAATCGTGATACTTGTCTGTTTTTTCATTTGAATTATACTCCGGAATTTATTTTATCTCGTATTAAAGGGCAGTAAAGCCCCAACTGATTAAAGGTTTACTTTATTGAGATGCTTTTGCCATTTCCATAAAGCGCTTTTCAATTTCATCCAATTCGAATGAGTGGCATATTCTGCGGTCTTCTGTATCTAAAATTCTATAATGTTGAGATAAAATGTTTTGTTGTATTTGATAACCGTTTAATTCTTTTATTTGTCGCCACCACAATTTTCCTCCTAACGTCTTCGGGAATTTCGTATTGTAATGTGTGAAAGCGATTGTTTTTATAATTTCATTCACATCATCCCCAAATGTCATTTGGACTGTATCGCTCTGTTCGAAGAGTGTTACGACACAAACTGCACCTGACCATGTTAGCGTACGTCTTCCTTTTTCAATTTCCACTAATGTTTTCTTCGATAAACCAATAATTTCTGACATTTTATCTTGTGATAAATCATTTTCAACACGGATGAGTTTTAATTTTGAATTAACGAGTTCAATAAATTCTTGTTTATCCATAATACGGCTCCTTTTTCGTTTTAGTGTAAAATTACACTAAAGGTGTAATTTTGTCAATGGTAGTGTAAAGGGTTACTTTTGTTTATTTTGGTATCGCTAATTAATATTTCACTTTTAGTTTAAGAAAATGTTAAGAAACCGTACGAGTTTTTATTAAGAAATACGCTCTATACTTAGAAACATCTTAAAGAAAACATAATGAAAGGCGGAATATAGATGAAAAGATTTATCCTTGCATCATTACTTGTCATCATAGCAGGAGCGGTATATTTATTAAATGGGAGCGCTAAGTTAGATCAAATGAATCCCTTCCTTGATATAGAGCACCATTATGCAATAATTGATAACGCTGGTAAAGAGTTAGGTGGAAATAAAGGTCGTGAATATAAGGTGAAAGCTTATGATGAAAATGGTAAGGAAAAAGAAGTTACAATTGATGAAGTAGATGAATTACCAAAAGGCTCATACTGGCATGTGCTTACGAGAGGTAAGTTCTTACATGATAAAGTGCAAGTAACAACAGATAAAATTCCTGATGGAGCGAAGGCGAAATTAGGATTGTAAGTATAAAACCGATTCTCAATGTGGGAATCGGTTTTGTTATTTTATGGTAAAGTGTAGTGAGAGGGGGCGAGAGTTGTGCTACTCATTGTTAGTCTTATTTTAATTGGATTTATGTGTAGTATGAGAATAGTATCCTTACAAATGATAGAACGAGAAAAGATAGAAGAGAGATATGTATATTGTCCAAAATGTAATGCGAAAATTAGAAGAGGAAATTCTGCTCCTTTTTGCTCGAAATGTAATTTAATATTTTAACTATAGGAAATCCGTAATCATCTTGTATGGTTTTGGATTTTTCTTTTTAAGAAAATATTAAGAAACCCCGTGACTATTTGTTAAGAAAATCTATTTATACTGAACTCTGTTGCTTAAAGGGAACATCAAGAATCATAACAGGAGGTATAGATAGATGAAAACAATGCTAGAAGCGAAAGGGATTTCGAAAATATATAATACAGGTATTAATACATTTGAAGCGCTGAAAGATATTCATTTACAGGTGAAAGAAGGAGAATTTGTCGGTATTATGGGGCCATCTGGTTCTGGGAAAACGACGCTTTTAAATGTTCTTTCTACTATTGATATAACATCAAAAGGCGAGATTTTAATTGATGGAAAAGATATTGTGAAGATGAATGATGATGAATTGGCGTTATTCCGCCGTAATCATTTAGGATTCATTTTTCAAGATTATAACTTATTAGATACGTTAACAGTACGAGAAAATATTGCATTGCCCCTAGCTTTATCAAAAGTGAAGGCGAAAGAGGTAGAATCTCGCGTTGAGATGATTGCAAAGAAATTTGGAATAGATCATATTTTAAATCAATATCCATACGAAATATCAGGGGGACAAAAGCAGCGCTGCGCAGCGTCAAGAGCGATTGTAACAAATCCAAGTATGATTTTTGGGGATGAGCCAACTGGTGCGCTTGATTCTAAGTCAGCGACAGATTTATTAGAAAGTATGAAATCATTAAATGAAAAAGATCGTGCAACAATTTTAATGGTAACGCACGATGCATTCGCTGCGAGTTATTGCAAGCGAGTTGTATTCATTAAAGATGGAGAATTATATAAAGAGTTATATCGCGGGGAGCTTACACGTAAACAGTTCTTCCAAAAAATTGTAGATGTTATGTCTTCTATTTCTGGAGGTGCTATAAGTGAGCTTGTATAGCATTGCACTTCGTAATATAAAACGAAATTTTAAAGATTATTTTATTTACTTTGCTTCAATGATTTTTAGTATCGTCATTTATTTTACATTTAAATCATTGCAGTACAATTCACAAGTAGGAGAAGCTGGAGAGCGAGTGAACAATGGGTTTCAACTTGCGAGTGTCATGCTTATTATTTTTGTCGCGATATTTATTATATATTCAAATGGATTTTTCACACGGAAGCGTAAGAAAGAAATAGGTCTGTATTCTTTACTAGGTATTAGAAAAAAAGAAATTGGTAAAATGCTATTTTATGAAAATATGTTGATGGGCTTCCTGTCATTAGTAATTGGAATTGTAATTGGTAGTTTACTTTCAAAATCGTTCCTTCAGTTACTAGTAAGTATGATGGAATTGGGCGTAAATGTTCATTTTGAAGTACCAATTGGGGCGGTTATAGATACAGCAGTTATTTTTTGTTTTATTATTTTATACACATCTTTTAAAGGATATCGTGTTATTTATCAATTTAAGTTAATCGAGTTATTCCGTGCAGATAATGAAGGCGAAGGAATGCCAAAGGGTTCTAAAATTATGGCTATCGTTTCTGTATTATTAATTGGTTCAGGGTATTTCTTATCAGTAACAGCTATTAAAAATGCTAACGATGATAACTTTATGCCACTTGCTCTTTACATTTTATTAGCAACAGTACTTGGAACGTATTTATTATTTATGTTCTTTACTATTTTTGCATTAAAAAGAGTGCGAAACAAAAAATCTTCATTTTATAACGGAATGCAAATTGTTACAACATCTCAATTACTATACCGCATTAAAGGAAATGCAAAATCGTTAGCAACAATTGCAGTATTAAGCGCAGTAACATTAACAGCAGTTGGAACTTCTGTAACAATGTACTACAACGCATATATGCAGGCGAAAAAATATAAGCCAGTTAGTTATTCATATGAAAAGAAAGATGATCATGTAGATCGTAAAGTGAAGGAGATTTTAAAAGAGGAAATAGAAAAGAATGAAGTTATTCATCAATATGAGTTAGAAACAGTAAAAGTAGTCGGTGAATTTGGTGACGATGTTTCAAATAAAGATGCCTTAAAATCAAGAACGACTAATCTTATGGCGCAATCATCATTTAATAAAATTGCGAAATATTTAAATGAAGAAATAGTGGATTTGAAGAAAACAGAAGCATACGCGTTTGATGGTATGTATAGTGAAGGAAATAGGGATAGTGGCGTTTATAAAAATAGAAAGGCTATATTCCAAATTGGAGAAGTAGCACCGGTACAAGTGAAAGAAGTAAAAGCACGAAACATTACAAACTTATATGAACTTGTAGTTGTCGTTCCAGATGAAGTGTACGAGCAGGCGAAGAAGACATTCGGTTCTCACACTGTACAAAACATTGATGTAAAAGATGAAAGAAATAGTAAAGTGCTAACAGAGAAATTAAAACAAGTAATTCCAGAAGAAGATGCAGAAGGAAATAATCAATTTAGCGATTTTTACACTATTTTCCGAGATGGTATTGAAATGTCAGGATTAATTATGTTTAGTGGTATGTTCTTAGGACTTGTATTTTTACTTGCAACGGGTTCTATCATTTACTTCAAACAATTAACAGAAGCACATGCAGATCGTGAACGTTACATCGTTCTTCGAAAGCTTGGGGTAACGAAAAAGGAAATGAAAAAAGCAATCGCAAAACAAATGAGATTTATCTTCTTCATTCCGTTAGTAGTTGGAATTTCACACAGTTTATTTGCGATAAAAGGTTTATCGACAGTAATTCCGTATGAAATCGCAGTGCCATTATTAATAAGTATTGGTGTGTATAGTGTTATTTATATTGGATATTATTTCTTAACGGTTCGTTCTTATTTTCGGATTGTGAGTAAATAAAAAAGGCGAAAGAGAACATAGTGAAAATGATGTTCTCTTTCGCTTTTTTAGTTAAAATAGGGTATACATATCAAGGATTCAATGGAGTGTTATATTTGGGAATTCTTATCATAGTAGGGTGTCTATTAATAGGCATCATTTTTATTGGTTTAAGTATGTATAGGTTTGTAAAAGAAATAAAAGAAAAAAATTCAAAAAAAGATAAATGGACAGTAGTGGCACAAAACATTCTAGAGCTATTTTGTGATCCGCTGCACGGAGCACCGTTCTATTTTTTAGTTGGTGGGCTTTTTTTAGTAGTGGGAGTTTTATTTCTCTATATGGGAATGGGATGGGTTGAAATTGATTAGTTGGCGCTAGAGAATCAATTATATAGTCGTAGAATTAAGAAGGAGAGAGTAAATGCCAATTATAAGAGATATCCGATTAAGTTTTCTAAAAAGAAAAGAGAATATAAGTAGTCTAGAGGTATTACAATTAACATCCTCAAGTAACTACGAGGAAGAGATATCTTTTTTTAAAGAAACGAGCTGTATTACTTCTTTATACGAGCGACATATGCCAAAGTTAAGAACAGACTATGAAAAAGGTATCTGGGTTCACTGTGTGGATGATATTTCATTATTAAATCAGTGGGAGGAGAAATATCGGATTTTTCCTGAATATATGAATGTGTTTGTAGAGTACGGGAGTGTAAAGGATTTTCCATATTTATCAGATAGAGAGAAAAAAGAATTAGCCCTTCAAATCGTTCATACTGAAATGAAGAGTTTAGCTGTGAAATGTGATTGGGATATAGAGATGTTAGAAAAAGCATACAATAAGGTACTGGATTTGGATTATAAAAATGAACTTGTATATATAAAGAAGAGTAGTCCGAATAAAAAATATGTATGTAGTATAATTTGGCAGCATGAAGTGGCTTATGCTGATATGTACTTAGAAATAAGGGAGTATAGAACGAGACGATTAATCAAAAAGGAAAAGCTTATGAGAGAAGAAGATATGTATAAAATGTCTAATTATGTTAGTGACGTGGCTTGGAAGTTAAACCATAAAGTGATGTTGATGAACGACAAAGGAAAAACTATGTGGATGTTAACCTTTTTAGAGAAAAACAATCCAGATAATTTAGTTTGGAAGATGGAAAGAATTGAGGAAAGTTGATAGAAAAGAGCTTGAAACCATTCAAGCTCTTTTTTATTACTATTTATGTCCTAAAATATGCTCAACCTCATGCACACTTAATTTACTTGCCTTAGCAATCGTTTCAAGTGGTATACCAAGATCATACATATTTTTAATTATTTGAATTTTCCCCTGCTGAACCCCTTCTTTTCGACCCTTTTCAATGCCTTTTTCAATCCCTTTTTTTATTCCTTGTTCCATTCCTCTTTTTATTCCTTCTGTCTCTGCGTGGGCGAATTTTGCTGCTTCATCCATTAAAACTTTCTCCCTTGCGTCATAGGCTTGTCGGAAAGAAGAATCTTGACTCATACGTTCCCACTTGTTTATTGCTTTTTGTAAAATAGGATCTCGGTTCATAGCAATATCCTCCAATGTGTCAGGTTGCTTCTTTCCTTCATTGTATCTAAAAAGAACTAGGGCATGCAAACAGGCCAATTTGCTATTTTTTGAGCGATATTATTAGAATGTCGCAAACAAATATGTCTATGTTATACTCTAGTGAAATTGAAAAATTTATATAGAGGTGAAGATGATACAGATGCAAAAAGATATTTTAAAACTATTAGATAAAAAACAAAGTAACTATGAATTTCCTACCCTAGATAATGCGGAAATGAATATGTCACAAGTGAAATTCTCTCTTTTCTTTAAAAATAATGAGGATTGGTTAATGGTATTTCAATTTGTTGGAGTAGGATCATTAGGTGTATGTAATGATATTCAAGTATATGGTGATAGAGTGAATCATTTAATTGGTGATGATGCTATTTTGCAATTAAATGATGGAGATTATGAATTATTTGATGATGAAGGTGAATTTATACTTGATATTCATAACGGTAGTTTGAAAATCCGCGAGCATCATTTTGAATATGAATTTACAGAAGAAGATTATGTGAATCATGGAATAGAAGTACAAACGACAGAGTCTTATCCCACATATTTCATGCGTATGCTTGCTACTAATGACGAAGCTCGGAATTTAGTATGGTGGGATAAAGAAGAAATTTTAGAAGAGTGCGGTTTAGAAGGCGACTGGGAAGTAGTGTATGAAACGGAAGAATGGCAACATGTTGAAGATGAAAAAGTAAGTGAAAATGAATTCTTCCAATCAGTAGCGGCTGCTATAGAGAAGAAAGATCCAACCATTATTGTGAATGAGGATTCTAATACGCACTGGAAAAATTGGGTGGAGTTTGATTTTGAAAATATTGATGAATACTGAGTGTGAATGAAAAGACTAGGAGAAAGAATAACAGATGAAAAGAAGAAGAAAATCTGGAGAAAAAGTACAAATGAATCGTTTTACACTTCCTTTATGTTACGGAAGTGAAGCACCATATTATTATTATGAGGTAGCGCCTCATAAAAGAGAGGAACGCCTCCATTTAACATCAGAACTTTGCGTAATGGACGATGAACATTACTTTATTAGAGGTTGTTTAGAGATTCCTATCATTGATTACCACGAAAAATTCATATGGACTGTGTGGGTATCACTTAGTAAAGAAAGTTATGATGAGGTATTAGAAAAGTGGGATGAGAGAGGCCGAGAAAATAGTGACCCTTATTTTGGTTGGTTATCTGTAGAAATACCAGTTTATCCAGAAACATTAAATTTAAAAACAAATATACATATAAGAGAAGTTGGAATGGCACCGTATGTTGAATTAGAACCAACCGAGCATCCTTTAGCGATCGAACAAAGAAATGGAATTACTTTAGAGAGAGTTAAAGAAATACAAGAAATGATTCAACGATATAACTAGATTAGAAGAGAAAAAACGAGTGCTAGCACCCGTTTTTTTATTACACAACCGCAGGATTATAAATCATCGTAAAGTGCCCTTGTAATAGTTCAATATGACACGGTGTATGGAGCGAGCTTTCTCCATCAGTATCTACTTCTTTTTCTTCTTCTGTTTCAATCTGAATGGATTTCGCTTTTACGTGGAAGATATCATTTTCGTTTGAGTCTTCAAATAGTTTCTTTCCGATATAATCTTTAAACGCTTGAATGCCTGTTGATTTGACTACGAAAATATCAAGTGTTCCATCATCACATTTTACGTTCGGAATAAAGGATGGGATACCTCCGAGATATTCACCGTTTCCAACCATAACAAGGACAGCTTCGTCTTCATATACTTGTCCGTCGTAAGTTATTTTTACTGGGAATGTTTCAGCGTTTTTGACAGTTCGAATGGTGCTTAAGTAGTAACCAATTTTACCAAGCTTTGCTTTCTCTTCCGCATCGATATTGTTTGATACTTCAGATACGAGTCCAATGCCCCAAAAGTTTAAGAAGTGTTGCCCGTTTGCTTTTGCGACGTCAACTGGTTTTACATGTCCTTTTGTAATAAGTTTTGCTGCTTCTGCAATATTTTGCGGAACGCCGAGTGTGCGAGAGAAGTCGTTGCAAGTTCCGCCTGGAATGATTGCAAGTGTAGGTCTAGTTTCAAGAGGGGCTAAGCCATTAGTGCATTCAAATACAGTTCCATCACCACCAAAGACGATAATTAAATCTACTTTACTAGCAAACTCCTGGCAATATTTTGTTGCATCACCTTGCTTTTTCGTATGGAGGATATGTAGATCAGGAAAAGTTGCGGCAAGTGGTGGTACGATTTTCGTTAAGTTCGTGTGTAAATCGCCTTGTCCTGCTTTCGGATTTATGATGAGGAGTACTTTTTCAAATTTTGTCTTTGTCATTTTTATTCTCTCCCTTTGTCTTTTACGAATCGTGATAGAAAATAAACTTCCATCAGTAATTGATGGAAGTTTACCCCGCATTAACGGGCAGTAAGACCCCCCACCTAAAATTTCGATGAATACGAGGAAGTTAGGTGGGAGATCAACTGCCCGTAAAAGCCCGATTGGTTCAACTAATAATCAGTGGGAGATAGACAAAACCCCCACTGATTAAAGTTTCACTTTATTTTTTTATATTATTCCGTTACAACTGAAGCGATAAATGGTAAGTTACGATATTTTTCTGCGCAGTCGATACCGTAGCCAACGATAAATTCGTCTGGAATTTGGAAGCCAACATATTCAGCTTTTAAATCCACTTTACGGCGTTCAGGTTTATCAAGTAACGTACAGAATTTCAATGCTTTTGGTTTATGCATAAAGAAGTGATCTTTTAAGAAGTGAAGTGTTAAACCAGAATCGATAATGTCTTCTACGACAATTACGTTTTTTCCAGTAATGTTTACATCGATATCTTTTAATAGTTTTACTTTTCCAGTTGTTTCTGTTTGATTTCCGTAGCTAGATGCAGAGATAAAGTCGATAGTTACTTCGTTTTTAATATGACGAATTAAATCAGCAGCGAATACGAAAGATCCTTTTAATACAGCGATTACTACAATTTCTTCTCCTTCAAAATCACGTTCGATTTGAAGAGCTAGCTCTTTTACTTTTTCTTGTAATTGTTCTTCGGAAATTAAAGTGTCTTTTATTTCAATTTTCATTTGAATCCTCCTACAGTGTAAAACTTGTGAACATTTCGACTGTAAAGGATAGAAAGGAAAAAGTCAAAGAAGATATAAGGTTTTTACAGAAATCCCCACAAAATAGTCAGATGATATGATATACTGATTATATTAAGAAAACGCTTCCATAAAGGGTGGTCATGATGAAAAAGAAACAGTATACAAGTGTAACATTTATAAAAGCATTGCTTTTAACAATTGTTCTCGGTATGTTGGCGTACATAATTGATGTACCTGCAATTCGCATTTCACTAATTGGAATGACTTTAGTATTAGGCGCAATTTCCCACGGTATGATGTCACAGCTGCAAGAAGTTGGACTTGACGATATGAAAGATCATATAGATAAGAAATGAGAAACCTTCACGTATATAGAGTGAAGGTTTTTTCGTTTCTTACAAAAATGTAAGGTAGTTTGTAAGACAAATCGATAGTTGCATAGTAGTGTTTTGGATAAACTATAAGTGTAAGGTAAAAGGTAAGCATATTTTAGGTAAATTAAGTTTTAGGCACTCTATATGTGAAAAAGGAGTAGGAGGGCATGGAGAAACATTGGACGACCTTTTCTTTTTTAGCAACTAGTAACACCGTAATGCTAGCTGGGGAAATGGATTTTTTGCATACGTTTGATCGAGAAGACGATTATTCTTCTTCTAAATTTACAATGAAATGGAGTAAGTGGAGCGATAGTTGTAAATTGGAAGAAGAGGCCCCTAACGAAAGGCAAAAAATTATTTTAACAAATCCTATTAAAGCATGGGTCGTTCAATGTCGTAAGTGTAACGTCAAAAATCACTTCAAGAAAACTGAGCCGAGACAATTAGTTATCGCTCCAGCCCTTTCTACTTCTCAATCACGTGAAAGTAACATGTAAATATTGAGACACACACCCGAAAAAACATCGTATATATTGCGATGTTTTTTTATTTTTCTACAATGAAATCTTTAAATGAAATATATTTCATCTGCATCTTATATTTATATCTCTTGTTTATTCTAGTGATACATCCGATGCGAAGTGATGTGATGTGAATAAAGTATAAGGGGAGAATTGAAGATGAAAAAGAAACTATTACCAATCTGTGCAATGGCATTGTTAACAGTAGGATATTCTTCAGTAGCAAGCGCGGACACTGGAACAGTAACAAAGGAAGAAGCAGCGCAACTGCAGCAAGATAAAGAGAAAAAAGAAGCAGTGATTAAAGAACAGCAAAAAAGTGAAGAAGAGAAAAAGAGAATAGCACAAGAACAATTGAAAAATGATAAGGCAAAAAAAGAAGCATTGATTAAGGAACAGCAAAAGAGTGAAGAAGAGAAAAAGAGAATAGCACAAGAACAATTGAAAAATGATATGGCGAAAAAAGAAGCAGCACAAGTACAACAAAAAAATGGTGCAACTAAAAAAGAAGGAGCAAAGCCAGTTGTACAAGGTGAAAAATTACCAAACACAGCATCTAATAATGTAGCAATGATGGTACTAAGCGCATGTCTTGTAGGGATAGGGACATTATTTGGCTTGAAACGTCGCAATAAAGTTAAGGCGTAAATAAAATATTGTCCTATAAAGAATGGAATAATTTCATATATTAAAAATGGTAGGTTATTCCTACCATTTTTGGCATGGAGGGATGAAACATGAAGTTACTCAATTATATCGGTATCATATTGATGGCGATAGGACTATGTATGGGATCATATTACGCTATGGAATGGTATAGAGGAAAAAGCTCTGCTCAACAATTAACGAAAGAAGAACTAAAGAGCCTTGAAAATATACAACATAATCAACTTTCTTACGAAACACCTGTAACTTCCCAAGTACCTTCTTCTCAAACAGAACATAAAGAAGGAGAAAAGGTTGCACTATTAAATATACCGAAAATAAAGAAGAAGTTCTCTATATACTGGGGAGCGGATGAGACAACGCTGAAAAAAGGAGTTGGAATGTTCGTTAGTGATGTAACGACAACGCCATCTGGAGGGGGACATACTGTACTGAGTGGGCACCGGGACACTGTATTTACTGATTTAGGAGAGTTAAAAGAAAAAGACACTCTTGTTTTAGAGTATGATAATAAAACGTACACATACGAAATTCAAAAGATATGGATTACCCATGCGGATGATCGTACTGTTATTATAAAAAAAGAAGAACCGATATTAACACTGACGACGTGCTATCCGTTTGATTATATAGGGGATGCACCAGATAGATATATTATCGAGGCGAAGTTAAAGGCTAGTTATTCAAAATAAAGTTGTAGTTTTGAAAGCGAGAGGGGGATATATGAGTTATGTCAAAAAACATTTTAATTGTGGAAGATGAAGATATTTTACGTGAAATATTAAAAGATTATTTTTTGAGTGAGCAATATGTAGTGTTTGAAGCAAGAGATGGGAAAGAAGCTTTAGTTGTATTTGAGGAAGAAGAGGTTGATTTAGTTATTTTAGATATTATGTTGCCGGAACTTGATGGATGGTCCGTTTGCCGAAGAATCCGTAAAACATCCGGGGTTCCAATTATTATGCTGACGGCACGTGTAGATGAAGATGATACGTTACTTGGATTTGAGCTTGGGGCAGATGATTATGTTGCGAAACCATATAGTCCACCTATTTTATTAGCGAGAGCGAAAAGGTTGTTAGAAAGTAGAAAAACAACAAATAAACCTTTAGAGAATGAGGATGATACATTATCCATCCACGGTATTCACGTCCACTTCCCGTCACGTACTGTTACTGTTGATGAGGCAGACATTACTTTAACACATACAGAATTTGAAATATTAGCTTATTTCATGAAAAATCAAGGGATTGTTTTAACACGAGAGCAACTCATTTCAAGAATTTGGGGATATGAATTTGCTGGTGATGATCGAACGGTTAATAGCCATATTCGTAATTTAAGAAATAAATTAGGGGAGAAAGCAAAGTACATTACAACTGTAGTACGAACCGGTTATAAATTTGAGGGGAATGTATGAGAAAAGGGATTGTACTAAAATTATTTACTCTCACCACAGCATTGTGCATGTTAATTTTAGCAACGATATTTATTGGACAAACGATATTTTTCAAACAATATTATGCGAACCGAAAAGTAGAAGATATTAAAGTGAACTTAAATTCCTTTGAGAAGAATTATTTGAACTATACAGGAAATGCAGAAGGAATTCAGAAGCTGGAGCAAGATTTTTTAAGAGAAAATAATACGTGGATTACGATATTAGATCAGAATGGGAATTTAAAACATGTGGATGATTTTTATTTTGAAGTAACGATAGACCGTAAGCAACAGAAGAGCTTTGGACAACAAATATTCAAGATTCCCTTAGGTAATCTCGTCAATATAGAGGAGATTGATAATAAATTATCAGAGAAGTTTTTAGGACAAGAAATTTATTTTTCTGGAGTGAGAAAAGAAGAAAGTTTTATTCCATTCTCTTTCTCGTTAGGTAAGCAAAATTTAAGTGGATCTAATAAACCGTTAGAAAAAGCATTTAATGAGAAAATGATTAAATTAGATCAGGAGAAAAAGAAAGCAGCTGAGGAACAAGTTGTTAAGGAAAAGAAGCCGGCCGTTCAGGAGCAAGCTGCTCAGGAATTAAATGCTCCCATAGTAGGACGTGTTACGAAAGTACAGTTCCCCGATGTAAAAGGTCCTGTGAATCCAATTTATAAAAATAGTTTATTCTTAGATAGCATAAAAGAATTTCAAACTGATTTATTATTAAAAGAGAATAATCATATACAGTATTCAACAAAAATAATGGACTATGAAAAAAATGATATAAAATATAAATTATTAATTAAACCAAAAAAAGAAAAAGACGGATCGGTAACATATATATATGCGATGGCTTCTTTACAGCCTGTAGATGAGGCTGTACAAATGGTGCAAGATTATTACATCTATATTGTTGCATTTGTAGTCATTCTAATTTTTCTAGCTTCGTTTTATTACTCAAAACAAATTGCAAAACCGCTACTAAAAATAAATGATACAACGAAGAAAATAGCTCATTTGGATTTCACAGAAAAAATTCCGATTACTTCAAAAGATGAAATTGGTGATTTATCGCAAAATATTAATACATTATCTAATAAACTACATTCACATATTGGACAGTTAGAACAAGATATTGAAAAAGAAAGAAAGTTAGAAAACACAAGGAAAGAATTTATTGCGGGTGTATCGCATGAACTAAAAACGCCGCTGAGTATTATGAAAAGCTGTATTTCTATTTTAAAAGATGGGGTAGCTGAACATAAGAAAGACTACTATTTTCAGGCGATGGAAAAAGAAGTAGACAAGATGGATATACTAATTTTGGATATGCTTGAATTAGCTAAATTTGAGTCTGGCACATATAACATGAAGATGGATTCTTTCTATATCGATGGAGTGATTGAAGAAATATGTGAACAGCTTTCAGCGGAGATAGAGAAAAAAGAACTGAGTGTGCACCAACATATATGTCCAGCAGAAGTGATTGGGAATCAAAATAGAATTGAACAAGTAATTGTGAATTTTATTACGAATGCAATACGTTATACACCAGAAAAAGAAGATATTATTATTTCCACAATAGACGGGAAGGATCATATAAAAGTATGTATTGAAAATAAAGGTGCTCACATTGAAGAAGAACAATTAGATAAAATTTGGGATCGTTTTTATCGCGTGGATGCGGCAAGGAAACGCTCACAAGGTGGAACAGGGCTTGGTCTTGCAATTTCAAAGAATATTTTAGAATTGCACGATGCTGAATATGGGGTGAAGAATACCGAAGATGGTGTGTTATTTTACTTCTATTTACCGAAAAAAGCGTAGACAATACTATCTACGCTTTTTTAATTTATTTTCATATTATCTTTACCTAATCTTTATTTTGGAGCAGTATAATTTGAATAGAAAATGAGGTTATGTAAGGAGTCGATGAACCGTGCATAGCAATTGGCTAAGTATAATGGTATTTATTTTCTTTTGTGCATTTATTGTATTTTTAATTGATATTACGATATGAAAAAAAGAGCGCTAATTAAGCGCCCTTTTTTTGTGTATTCATTTGATAAGCACCGATGCTTTTGAATAAGCGTGGTGAAGTTGTAAATAAAAGAATTAGTAATACAGTACATAGTATGAAAGAACCGATCATGGTACTGCCGTTTACAATTAATGAATATAGCACAGCTGATTGTCCTTTCGGTGCATATTGTCCCCAGAAAATAATACCAGCGATAAAATGACAGAAATAGCGTGCAAAGCTACCGACAAATGTTGCAATGATAATGTAAACGAGTGCTTTTTTTCCTTTGTTTTGTTTTGGTTTATCTTTTCGACTACCAAAACTTGAATGCTCTGCATTACTGTTGTCTGAGGCAAGTGCTTTTTGAATTGGACGATAGAATAAACCAGCAAAGCCGATAAAGGCAAAGGCAATGAAGTACTCAATGAATGCTTGAACTGGTGTTAGAATGTAAGCATCGCCTACGACAATTTGTAAAAGCCCCCAAATTAAGCCTCCTAAGAAAGCCCTTTTGAAGCCCCAGCGGTATGCGATAATAAAAATAGGAATCATAGCAAATGAAATGGAACCGCCTGTTGGAAGTTTAATTGATAATGGTAGAATGTCGATAATCAAGGCGAAGGCTGCAAGAATAGCAGATTCGATCATCGCTTGTAAATTGGTGTTACGCATGTTGTCTCCCCCTATATCCAAGTTGCACAAAAAAGAACATTATCATAGGAGGATACGAAATACGTAAATAAAAAAAGAGGTGTGTATTTCGGACGTTTGCACAATTCCTGCGTTAGCATTAACTAACAGGTTCAAAGGGTCGGAACGAATTGTTCCCTCTCAGCGGTAAGGCTCCCCCTGTGATAACGAGATTCTTTATTTGCTATTGTTCATTGTAAGCGAAATGGATGAGAATGGCAAATGAATACCGTATGACAATTATTGAAATAGAATTGTAGCGAAATGTTAATAAATATGAAGCAAAAGGGTATAGTCCAATTGAAATAGAGTATGATATAATTTTTTTGAAAATAATTATCATTCTCTTCTGAGGGGGAAGGTTATGAGCTTAGTAGATATTAAAATTGGTGAGAAAGTGTTAGTAAAAAGTATTCAGTCTTTAGATCAGTTATTAAAGCGTAGACTAGCTGCTTTCGGTCTTGCGGAAGGAAGCGAACTTCGCTTGAAACAGAAAGCGATGTTTAAAGGTCCTTGTACATTGGAGTGTCGTGGACAGTTAATTAGTATTCGTCATTGTGACGCGAAAATGATAAAGGTGGAATTAGCGTGAATAAGGTTGCTTTGCTAGGGAATCCGAATACAGGGAAAACATCATTATTTAATGCACTTACTGGTTCTTATGAGTATGTAGGGAACTGGAGCGGTGTAACAGTAGAAAAGAAGGTTGGTAAATTAAAAGATAAGCAAGGAACATTAATTGATTTACCAGGCGTGTATGATTTGAATCCAGTTTCACGCGATGAAGGTGTTGTTACGAATTTTCTACTCACAGACGAATTTCATCATATGTTAAATATAGTGGATTCTTCGCAATTCGAGCGAAATATGCATTTAACATTGCAATTACTTGAATTTGGTAAGCCCGTTTCAATTGGTTTAAATATGGTTGATGTGGCAAAGCAAAGAGGAATTGTGATTAATGTAAAACGGTTATCAGAAATATTAGGTGTAACAGTCGTTCCTGTCATCGCAAGAACCGGAAAAGGCTGTGAAGAATTACTTACTACTCTTCATGAAGAGAAACAAAAAGAGAAAAAGCCATTCATTATTTCATATGGTGTACAAATGGATGAAGGAATTGGAGAGGTAATCGCTCTTTTAGAGAAAGCGAATTATGAGCATCCAAGATGGTTAGCCCTACAATTTTTAAGCAACAACGAAGTAGTAGAAAAAGAAATGAAAGCATTACCAATTTATAAGGAACTTATAGCCATTCGATCTCGTTTAGATGGAAAACTTGATTGTACGTTAGAGGAGCACATTTACAAGACTCGTGAAGCGTATATTGAAAAGTTAAAAACAAATGTTATGCAACATGAGAAAGAAGGAAAAATTCCTTTTTCGGAAAAAATCGATAAGTTAATTACACATAAAATTTTAGGACTTCCAATCTTTTTAGCAGTTATGTTTTTTATTTTTCAGGTTACGTTTACGTGGATTGGTACACCTTTATCGGATATGCTGGATGGATTTTTTGGCGGACAACTTACTGATTGGGTTACAGCTGGGCTCACAAGTGTTGGCGCTTCTGACTTTATTCAAGCACTCGTTACAGAAGGTATCATTGCCGGCGTTGGTGCGGTATTAGTATTCGTTCCACAAATCTTTGCACTATTCTTTTTCATTTCATTATTAGAAGACTCGGGATATATGGCACGAATTGCAGTTGTTATGGATAGAATTATGGAGTTTTTCGGTTTAAATGGAAAAGCGTTCATTCCGATGATTATCGGCTTTGGATGTAACGTCCCAGGTATTATGGCAGCGAGAACGATTGAACAAGAAAAAGAAAGATTACTTACCGTTCTTGTAACACCATTTATGTCTTGTTCAGCACGTTTACCTGTATATGCATTATTTGCGGGAGTATTCTTCCCTAATAGTCAGGCAACTGTTGTGTTCTCTTTATACATTGCAGGTATTGTTCTTGCATTACTCGTTACAAAAATTATGTCACTTACCATTTTAAAAGCGGAAAAATCTATTTTTGTAATTGAACTACCGCCTTACCGTGTGCCACAAGCGAAAACGTTATGGCTCAGCACGTGGGAGAAAGGTAAAGGATTTGTTCGTAAAGCAGGTACATTCATCTTCGGTGGTTCTGTTGTCATTTGGTTATTAAACTATGCAGGTCCATCAGGATTTGGTGTTGATATGGGAGACAGTTTCTTAGCGATGATTGGTGGATTTATCGCACCACTATTTGCACCGCTCGGTTTTGGAACGTGGCAAGCTGCGGCATCCCTTTTAACAGGATTTTTAGCGAAAGAAGTTGTTGTTTCTACAATGGCAATTATTTATGCGGTTAAAGAAGATGTGCTAGGAAATGTAATGGGAGCACATTATACTGCGCTATCAGCGTATGCATTTATGTTCTTTATTTTATTATATGTTCCGTGCTTAGCGACAGTAGCTGTTATTAAACGTGAAACTGGATCGATGAAATGGACAATTTTCTCTGTCGTTTATCCGCTCGTTGTTGCTTATGTATTAACGCTCATTATATACCAAGTTGGATCCTTACTCGGATTCTAGAAGGAGATGTATTGCAATGATGGTCAATATTATAATTGGAGCTATCATTTTTGGTTATGCAGCATATACGTTAGTTAATTTTGTAAAGAGAAGTAAAAAAGGCAAATGCGCAGCATGCTCTTTAAGTAAGTCATGTCAGTCGCAAACTTGTAGTCCGGATATGGAGCAAATCGCTCATAAATAGAAAAAAGCTTTGTGAATTTGAATTGAACCCAAAAAGTTAGACAAATATATTAAGCAGCTACTAAGGATTGAACTCTGTATTGCACAGGGGACAATCCTTTTAGTTTTGTTTTAATTCTTTTGTGATTGTAGTAATGAATATAAGTTTCTAGTTCTTGCTTAAATTGTTCCATTTACTGCTTGTATTTTATCTTTTGAAGAAAATTTAGCCATAAAAAATGCACCTCCAATTGTTAATTATGTTTCTAACAATTGGGGTGCACTTCATTACAGGCAGTCTTTTTAATCTACTTCAATATCTCGTCCTTCTGTCATCACTTTATTTCTCCAAAGCAAAAGTAATCTCCTAAATTCTGAAGTTTCTAATTTACATTGATTATTTGGTGGGCTAATGTAATAATTAATCGCGCTTGTATATTTAGGTTCAATAAATACAGCAGCAGCATTGTATTCTAGTTCATAACTAGGGTACTTTCCCTCTACGACATGGTCTAAAACTTCTATGTATTCATCCGCTTCATCTTCATCTAGGTTTTCTATAAAGTCAGATACAATAGCAATTTCTTTTGGTAAACGAATTCTTAGTCCACCAAATGGGTCACGCCAAAATTCATGTGAATAATTCATTAATACAACCTCACTATCTTCTCGTATATTTTGGATAAGCAGTGGTAATTTCTCCGTTTTCAATAATCATCTCAACCTTAAATCCAGAAGAAGTTTGCCCTACGTATTTATTTGGAGCGATTTGAACACGATTGGTATATGCTTCTTTAATAGAATCAACTACCTGGACTCTATTCCAATCCTTAGGGAAAAATGAAGATTTAGCTTGTTTTACAATACCATCAACCTTTACTTCTGCAACATATACTCCTGCAGGATTTGGTGGCCTAGTAACGCGAATTATCTCTCCCCCCATCATATTCTCGTGATGATAACCAACAGCTTTTAATCCCCACCATTTTTGTCTTACTTCACCATGAAAAACATGCTCCATAAGTGATGAGTCAAATTTATATGGCGTGTTCCCACTGGAAGCTCCTTCACGACTAGCAAACTGAAGGGTCGATAGCTTTTCCTCAGCTGCCCTAAAATCAGGTGTATCAAATACAGAGCGTATATTATTTCCACCAGCTAAAGCAAACTCATTGCGATTACGATTGAATAAGGATGCAGCGTCTTGCAAGCTTTGATTAGCAGTTCGTGAAATCTCAGCTAATTTTGTGCCAGGGTTCAACATTGCAATTTTATCCATGCCTTTTGTTCCTACGAATAGTTGTCCAACAGCCAATATAGTATGACCAGCCGCGCTTCCATACCATTCTGCACCACTATACGAGTCACCATTGGTAACATCACGATTCCAAGAATCAGAAATTGTTTGTTTTATCGCATTGAACGTCTCAACTGGGTGAGAAACGGCTTCAATCGTGTTATTAAATGTGTCAATTGGATGGATAACTGCATCTGCAAGTCCTAATAATTCATCACCTATAGCGTCGCCCATTCCCTTTTTTAAGTGATAGGGGACACCTAATCCAGCTTTTTCAAAAGCAGATTCGATTTCACCATCTATAGTGTCTTTTATTTTATTCACATCTTTATACGCTGCATCAATACCATGTTTAAATTTATCATATAAAGACTCATCGGAATTTTTTACTTTACTAAGATCCTCATAAGTTTCCTTGAGACCATGCCAAACCTTGTCACGTAAAGATCCATCATTTTTCTCACTATTTAACTTACCACACATTGCTCCTTCTTCAAGATTTCCATCATATGAAGCATCTGCGGTACAGAATTTTTCGGCAATTCGTTTCAAATCCTCTTCCACTTTTATAATCGAATTGATAGATGTAAAAGCTTTTGGTCTTGCATCATTGAACATTTGAATGAACTGTTGGTTAGAGGCACCAATCCATTGAAAACACAAATGATCTATTTCATTACATAGATTATTATGTATAGTTTCTAATGCGATTCTGGTATTATTTGCACGATTAGCAACTTCTTCTAGCATTTCAGGTGTTACTTTGATTTGAACCATTTCTTTCCTCCCTTTCCCCCAATTAAAATTATGAGATAAAAGAAAAAAATGTAAATACGGAAACTTTAGATTAGTATAATAATATTTATGTGAAATAAAATCTGCTTAATTGTAAATAAAGCTTATGTGTATGTAAAGTAACAATAAGAGCCACGATTGTGAGCGTTTTTTTATTTTGCATCAATAATATCAATAAACTTCAAAGTCATATTATTATAAAATGCATCCGTACAAATTATAGATTTATTCAGCGGATCAATGTCAACGACAGTCATATAGTAAGTACGTAAAAAAACACCTTCAGTACCTTCTAGATATCGTTTTACTGCTTGTATTTTATCCTTTGAAGAAAATTTAGCCATAAAAAATGCACCTCCAATTGTTAATTATGTGTCTAACAATTGGGGTGCACTTCAATTTCGCAAAGCTTTTTTTGTTTTACTTTTTAATTTTTACAAGTTGAGAAGCTTCTACACCATTTGCTCCAGGTAGCTCTTTGCTTGGGTCTTTATCAAATTTCAAAATACCTACAGATTTTTCTTCACCTTTTACATTTACATATGTTGCATCATCAACGATAGCAAACATATCTGCATAAGAACGACCATCACCGATAATTGTGTTGCCTTCATATTTTAATTTTACTCCATCAAGCGTAGCATTTTCTACCTTCTCTTTTGCAAATAGCACGCCTTCTTCTGCTGTTACAGCTGGTAATTTATCGATTGCTTTTGTATCATCATTTTTATCGACTTTTTTAAGTAGTTCTTTCTTAAAAAGTTCATCACCAGTTTTCTTATCCATTACAAGTACTTTTTTACCCTCTAATGTTGCCATTTTCATTTTATAGAAGTCTTTTTCTTTTACTTCTTTCTTATTTTGATCTGTAATTTTTTGAACTTGCTCTTCTGATCCGTATAATACTAAGCCGTTCGCTTTCTCTCCTAATAAAGAACAACCTGATAATGCTCCAAGTGAAATTGCTGCTGCTAATCCGATTCCTACTAATTTTTTCATGATGATTTCTCCTTTTTATATGTTTTATAGTAAATACAGTTTTTGTATTAGTCCTGAAATGATGAGAAGCTTGTTTGTTGCTTCTGGTATTAGTGTATAAGAAATAACGAAACGTAACTATCGAGTTAGCTTACAGTAACATTACAATAATGTAATTTAGTGAAAGCACATAAAAATAAGTCAATTCTAAAGAGAATGAATGAGAATATATTAGGAATACAATGTTTTATATGGAATGTCATATTATATTGGCTGTATTTTGGAAATAACATGTAAGGGCATCTTAGTTTTGTTATAATAAACACATAGGTCGTAAAAATGAATATTCTTTACTGTAAAGGGAGATTTTTCAGTTTTCCAAGTAGTGAATTTGAAATATGAGGTATATCATAGGAGGAATTTGGATGTCTGTATTTAAACGATTAAGAGACTTAACTATGTCGAATGTGTATTCATTAATTGAGAAAGCGGAAGATCCAGTTAAGATGACGGATCAATATTTACGTGATATGCAAGCGGATGTACAAGAAGCTGAGAAAAGTGTTGCGGCTCAAATCGCACTTGAGAAGAAATTCAAATTATTATTTGAAGAGCAAGAAGCACTTGTGAAAAAACGTGAAGAGCAAGCTCATATGGCTGTTCAAGCAAGCAATCTTGATCTTGCGCGTCGTGCTCTTGAAGAAAAACAAAACGCAGAGCAAA
>Ga0209025_1002224_pt1 | contig 21378 bp, 21 predicted proteins | sample AraplaMF_Col_mLB_FD_184256 | JGI IMG/M metagenome (GOLD analysis project Ga0209025, IMG submission 184256) | Arabidopsis root microbial communities from the University of North Carolina, USA - plate scrape MF_Col_mLB (SPAdes) (version 2) | ecosystem: Host-associated > Plants > Roots > Endosphere... | reverse complement strand
CAGCCTCGGCCACTTCAGCCACAACGCCGAGTTCATCTGCGAGTATCCGAATCTGCCTGCCTGGCTCACCCGCACGCAGGTCTATGCGGTGTGGGCGGCCATCACCTCCGTGGGCGTGACCGGCCTGCTGTTGATGCGCAAAAAGTTCATGGCCACGGGCCTGCTGCTGATCGCCGTGTATGCAGCCATGGGATTTGATGGCCTGGGCCACTATGCCCTGGCACCCATTGAGCTGCACCCTTGGCTGGCCAACGTCACGATTCTGTCGGAGGTGGTTGCTGCGGCGCTTTTATTGCCTGTAGCCCTTGGATTGCTGGCAATGCAAATACTCCGCCATCCCGCGAAAAATCCGCAGCCATGAACCATTCGTTGCGCTGCCAGTGCGGCACCTTACAAGGAACCATCAGCCACACGGAATCCGTGTGCCGCGGCGTCTGCTACTGCAAGGACTGCCAGGCCTATGCCCACTTCCTGGGCAAGGTGGATGAAGTGCTGGACGAGATGGGCGGGTCGGACGTAGTGGCCACGCTCCAGCGCCATGTCACCTTCACGCAAGGCCTTGAGCAGCTGGCCTGCATGTCACTGAGCGAAAGGGGCATGCTGCGCTGGTATGCGAGTTGCTGCAACACGCCGATCGGCAATACCTCGCGTGACTTCAAGGTCTCGCATGTCGGCTTGCTGCACAACTGCCTGCGGGATTCGTCGACCAGCCTGGACAGCGCTTTCGGCCCGGTGCGCATGCGGGTCGGCATGAAGAGTGCCAAGGGTACGCCCAAGCCCATGGGGGCCAGCACCACGATTTCCATCCTGCGGTTTATGGGCAGGCTGATTCGCGCAAGGCTCAATGGCAGCTACAAGATCACGCCCTTCTTTGACCCGGAGACGGGAACTCCCCGTGTATCGCCCAAGGTGCTCACACCGAACGAGCGGGCCGGGTTGATGAAGGCCGTTTAAGCCTTCAGTTTCTGAGCCGGCCTCAGGACCGCACCGTATCCGCCACGCGCTCGGCACAGCGCTTGGCTTGGGCCGCATCGCGGGCCTCGACCATCACGCGCAGCAGCGGCTCGGTGCCGCTGGCGCGTATCAGCACCCGGCCGGTGTCGCCGAGTTCGTTTTCCACCGTTTTCGTCATCTCGGCCAGGGGCTTGCTGCTCTGCCAGTCCTGGCCGGGCTTGAGGCGCACGTTGATCAGGGTCTGCGGAAACAGCACGACCTCGCTCAGCAACTGGGCAATGGTCTTGCCACTGCGCACGCAGGCTTGCAGCACCTGCAGCGCGCTGATGAGGCCGTCGCCGGTGGTATGTTTGTCGAGCGCCAGCAAGTGGCCGGAGCCCTCGCCACCCAGCAGCCAGCCGCGCTTGTCGAGCTCTTCGAGCACATAGCGGTCGCCGACCTTGGCGCGCACGAATTCGACGCCCTTCTTTTTGAGCGCGACTTCCACAGCCATGTTGGTCATCAGGGTGCCGACGGTGCCCGGCACTTTTTCGCCGCGGGCCAGGCGCTCATTGACCATGAGGAAGAGCACCTCGTCGCCATTGAAGAGGCGTCCGTCAGCGTCCACCATCTGCAGTCGGTCGGCGTCGCCGTCAAGCGCGATGCCGTAGTGGGCCTTGTTGGCCCTGACGGCCTTGATCAGCGCGTCAGGGTGTGTGGCGCCGACTTCGTGGTTGATGTTGAGGCCGTCAGGCGCACAGCCGATGGCGATGACCTCGGCGCCCAGTTCATGGAACACCATGGGCGCAATCTGGTAGGCCGCGCCGTGGGCACCGTCGACGACGATCTTCAGGCCCTTGAGCGTGAGGTCGTTGGCAAACGTGCTTTTGCAGAACTCGATGTAGCGGCCGGCCGCATCGTCGAGGCGGCGCGCCTTGCCCAGGGTGGCCGAATCGGCCCAGACGGGAGGTTCGTCGAGCGCGGCTTCCACCGCCACTTCCCAGGCGTCGTCAAGCTTGGTGCCCTGGGCGCTGAAGAATTTGATGCCGTTGTCAGGGTAGGCGTTGTGGCTGGCGCTGATGACCACGCCCAGGCTGGCGCGCTGCGCCCGCGTGAGGTAGGCCACGCCCGGTGTGGGCAAGGGGCCCAGCAGCACCACGTCGACGCCGGCAGAGTTAAAGCCCGATTCGAGCGCGCTTTCAAGCATATAGCCCGAGATGCGGGTGTCCTTGCCGATCAGCACCGTGGGGCGGGTTTCGGTCTTGCGCAGCACGCGGCCCACGGCGTGGGCCAGGCGCAGCACGAAGTCTGGCGTGATGGGCGGCTGGCCCACCGTGCCGCGAATGCCGTCGGTGCCGAAGTATTTTCTGGTCATGGAGCTTGTCCCTGAGGAGCTTGTTGTTGTGAATGTTGTGAAAAACGTGGGCCATTTTAGGCGGCCCAGCCCTGCCTGCCTGTCAGCCAAAACCTAAGAACAGGTTCTTAGCGTGCAGCCGACCATACCTTGAGCGCCTGAACCGTTTCCTTGACGTCATGCACACGCACAATGCGGGCGCCCCGCTCGACCGCCAGCAGGGCCGCGGCGACGCTGGGCACCATGCGGTCGGCCACGTCGAGCTGGGCAACGGCGGCCAGCGAAGTGCTGGTGGCGGCGGCGAGCGACGATTTGCGCGACCAGGCGGCCAGCAGCGGGTAGCCGGCGGCCAGGAACTCCTGCTGGCGCGCCAGCAAGGCGAAGTTCTGTGCAACGGTTTTGCCAAAGCCTATACCCACGTCCAGCACGATGCGCGACTTGTCTACGCCAGCGGCCACCAAGTCGGCCGCGGCAGCTTCAAGGAAATCGCGCACCTGTGGCACCACGTCGCCCTCCATAGGCGCGACCTGCATGGTCTGCGGCTCGCGGTGCATATGCATGAGGCAGGCGCCGCAGCTGGGGTGCCCAGCCACCACATCGGCCGCGCCGGGCTTGCGCAAGGCCCAGATGTCGTTGATGGCATCGGCACCCAGGTCGAGCACGGCCTGCATGACCTCGGGTTTGTAGGTGTCTATGGACAGCGGCACCCCCAGTCTGACCGCATGGCGCACCACGGGCAGCACACGCGCAAGTTCTTCTTCCAGCGGCACGGGCGGCGCGCCGGGGCGGCTGGATTCGCCACCGATGTCCAGCAGGTCGGCACCGTCCTTGATCAGCTTGTCGCAGTGGGCAAACACGCTGGCAAAGCCACCGCCCTCGCTGAAGTACTTGCCGCCATCGGAAAAAGAATCGGGCGTGACGTTGACGATGCCCATGACGCGGGGTTTGGACAGGTCAACTTGAAAACGCGAGGTTTGCCAGATCATGGGATGCTCCCCCCAAAACTCGTCAGTCCGGAATCACCGGAAATAAAAAACCGGGGACTGGCCCCGGTTTTTGGTGGCTGCCCCGCAGCCACGCTGTTGCCGTTCATCGGCCGACTCAGGCCACCGTGGGCGATGGGTCAGTACTGACAGCCGGCGTGCCGCCGCTGGGGCCGCCACCGCCGCCAACGGAAGAATTGCGCGGCGTCCAGTCCTTGGGCGGGCGCGGCTCCTTGCCGGCCATGATGTCGTCCAGCTGGTCGCCGTCGATGGTTTCCCATTCGAGCAAGGCCTTGGCCATGGTGTGCATCTTGTCCTTGTTCTCTTCGATCAGGTTGCGCGCCAGGGCGTACTGCTGGTCGATGATGCGGCGCACTTCGGCGTCGACCTTTTGCAGGGTCGACTCGCTCATGTTGTTGGTTTTAGTGACCGATCGGCCCAGGAAGACCTCGCCCTCGTTCTCGGCGTAGACCATGGGGCCCAGGGCCTCGGTCATGCCGTAACGCGTGACCATGTCGCGGGCCAGCGCGGTGGCGCGCTCGAAGTCGTTGCTGGCGCCGGTGGTCATCTGGTCCATGAAGACTTCTTCGGCGATGCGGCCGCCGAAGAGCATACTGATCTGGCTCAGCATGTATTCACGGTCATAGCTGTAGCGGTCCTGCGCGGGCAGGCTCATGGTCACGCCCAGAGCGCGGCCGCGCGGAATGATGGTGACCTTGTGGACCGGGTCGCACTTGGGCAGCAGCTTGCCGATCAGCGCGTGGCCGGACTCGTGGTAAGCCGTGTTGCGGCGCTCTTCCTCGGGCATGACCATGCTCTTGCGCTCGGGGCCCATGAGGATCTTGTCCTTGGCTTTTTCGAAGTCCTGCATCTCTACGGTGCGGGCGTTGCGGCGCGCGGCCATCAGGGCGGCTTCGTTGCAGAGGTTGGCCAGGTCGGCGCCGGACATGCCGGGCGTGCCGCGCGCGATCACGCTGGCGTTCACGTCCTGGCCCAGCGGCACCTTGCGCATGTGCACGGTAAGAATCTGCTCGCGGCCGCGGATGTCGGGCAGCGTCACATAAACCTGGCGGTCAAAACGGCCGGGGCGCAGCAAGGCGGCGTCCAGGATGTCGGGACGGTTGGTGGCAGCCACCACGATCACGCCGACATTGGTTTCAAAGCCATCCATCTCAACCAGCATCTGGTTCAGGGTCTGCTCGCGCTCGTCATTGCCGCCGCCCAGGCCGGCGCCGCGCTGGCGGCCGACCGCGTCGATTTCATCGATAAAGATGATGCAGGGGGCGTTTTTCTTGGCGTTCTCGAACATGTCGCGCACGCGGGCAGCGCCCACGCCGACGAACATTTCAACGAAGTCGGAACCGGAAATCGAGAAGAAAGGCACTTTGGCTTCGCCGGCGATGCCCTTGGCAAGCAGGGTCTTGCCGGTGCCCGGAGGGCCGACCAGCAGCAGGCCGCGCGGAATGCGCCCGCCCAGTTTCTGGAATTTCTGCGGATCTTTCAGGAAATCGACGACTTCCTTGACCTCTTCCTTGGCCTCGTCGCAGCCTGCGACGTCGGCAAAGGTGACCGGGTTGGTGGACTCGTCCAGCATACGCGCCTTGGACTTGCCGAAGCTGAAAGCGCCGCCCTTGCCGCCGCCCTGCATCTGCCGCATGAAGTAGATCCACACGCCGATCAGCAGCAGCATGGGGCCCCAGCTGATGAGAATCGAAGTGAGCAGAGAAGTCTCTTCGCGGGGTTTGACGTCGAACTTCACGTCGTTGGCGATCAGGTCGCCGACCAGGCCGCGGTCCAGGTAGGTGGCCGTGGTGCGGATTTTGCGGTCGTCCACGGTGGTGGCCGCAATTTCGGTACCGCCCTGGCCTTCGGCGATGGTGGCCGCCTTGATGCGCTTGCCGCGCACCTCCTCCAGGAACTCGGAGTAACCCATGTAGTTGGAACCGGCGCCGCCACGTGTATCAAATTGCTTGAATACGGTGAACAGCACCATGGCGATCACCAGCCAGATTGCAATTTTGGAAAACCACTGATTGTTCAAGGACTACTCCGGTGTAAGAACAAAAGTCACATGCGCCTGATTTTAGGCGTTTCAAGGGCAAAAACAGCTTAACCCGGTCCCAGCCCCCGGTTTAAAGCGGGATTAGTGGAAAGTTACGTGAAAAGTGAAGGCCGGATAGGGGAAAGCCCGCGCCCTCTAGGGCCGTTTTTTCAGCCCCCGGCCTATCAAAAAGGTTTCCGACGACCCCGGGCGCGAGGCTTTGGGCTTGAGCGGCTTGACGACCTTGAAAGTATCGCGGAAGAGCTTGACCAGTTGGTCGTAGCCACTGCCGTGAAACAATTTGACCACCAATGTGCCGTCCGGTTTCATGCGGTTCTGGGCGAATTCCACCGCCAGTTCGATCAAATGAGCAATACGGGCCGCGTCGGCCGACTCTATGCCCGACAGATTGGGCGCCATGTCCGAAATCACCAGATCCACCCGGACCTGGCCGTCGGGGCCGGCCAGGGTGTCCTCCAGCTGCTGCAGCACCTCGGCCTCGCGGAAATCGCCCTGGATAAAGGTCACGCCCTCAATCGGCTCCATGGGCAGCAAATCGAGCCCGATGATGCGGCCGTTGAGTGTGCCCGCCGCCGCGCCCGCAGGCGACAGCTTGCGCCGCACATACTGGCTCCAGGCCCCGGGCGTGCTGCCCAGGTCGACCACGCAGTCGCCGGGCTTGATCAGGCCGAAGGTTTCATCGATTTCCTTCAATTTGTAAGCGGCACGGGCGCGGTAGCCCTCTTTCTGGGCAAGCTTGACGTAAGGGTCGTTGATGTGCTCGTGCAACCACGCTTTGTTAACCTTTCCCTTGCCGCCGGCCTTCGCGGCGGCTTTGCCCGCCGCCTTGACGGCGGCCTTGGCATCGGTCTGGACGCCGGGCTTGAAACCGGTCTTGGCATTTACTTTCATGGGGTCTATTGTCCTCTCCCGGACTCACCCGATAATTGGGCCATGGCTCAAATACAACTTACCCCCGCCCAGCGCAAGGACCACCGCGCCGACGCCCACCACCTGAACGCGGTCGTCATGATCGGTTCCGACGGCCTCACCCCCGCCGTCAAGAAAGAAACCGACGCCGCGCTCAAGGCCCATGGCCTCATCAAGGTGCGGGTGCTGTCGGACGACCGTGCCGGCCGCGAGGAAATCTTCCAGACCCTGGCGGACGAACTCAATGCTGCCCCCATCCAGCACATCGGCAAGCTGCTGGTGCTGTGGCGCCCGATGCCTGAAAAGGAAAAAAAGGTCAACGAAGACCGCATGCCCGGCCCGCGCGACGTCAAGGTTCTCAAGAACAGCTCGCGCTACGGCCAGCGGCCAGAGGTCAAAACCCTGCGGGTGCTGGGCAACCAGCGCCTCACGCCCGGCGGCACTGTCAAGCGGGCCAAGAAACCCCAGCTCAAAAGCGTCAAGAAAAGCGCGCAAGGCTGAGCCCCCGGACTGCCAGCAGGCAGTCCGTCGGGGCCAATCACCCCGATAGCGACATTCTTGCTGCCGGTTGGGTCCCAAGCCTTTAGATTCGAGACTTCCGCCCACAGCTACACGCCATGACCAATCCCCTTCTCGCCAATCCGCTCCTCGATTTTTCCGACCTCCCCTTGTTTGACCGCATCCAGCCCGAGCACGTGGGCCCCGCCGTCGACGAATTGATGGCCAAGGCCGACGCGGCGCTGGAAACCGTAACCGCCCCGGATTTCCCCGCCACCTGGGCCGGCATCGCCAGCGTGCTGGACGTTGCCACCGAGAACCTGGGCCGCGCCTGGGGCGCCGTAAGCCATCTCAACAGCGTGGCCGACGCGCCCGAGCTGCGTGCCGCCTACAACGCCGCCTTGCCGCGCGTGACCGAGTTCTGGACCCGCCTGGGCGCCGACGAGCGGCTCTACGCCAAATACAAGGCCATTGACGTGGCCACGCTGAACGCCGAGCAGCGCCAGGCCCACAAGAATGCGATCCGCAACTTTGTGCTCTCGGGCGCCGAACTGCAGGGCGCGGACCGCGATCGCTTCGCGCAAATCCAGGAACGCCAGGCCGAGTTGAGCCAGAAATTCAGCGAGAACGCGCTGGACGCAACCGACGCCTTTGCCTACTACGCCACCGAAGCCGAAGTCGCCGGCATCCCGGCCGACGTTCTGCAGGCCGCGCGCACCCAGGCCGAAGCCGAAGGCAAAACAGGTTATCGCCTGAGCCTGAAGATGCCGAGCTACCTGCCCGTCATGCAGTTCGCCACCAGCGGCAAGCTGCGCGAGACCCTCTACAAGGCCTACACCACCCGCGCCAGCGACCAGGCCGCGCCCGAGTTCAGCAAATTCGACAACAGCGCGATCATGAAAGAGATCCTCGCGCTGCGCCTGGAAGAGGCCAAACTGCTGGGCTACAACAACTTCGGTGAAGTCTCGGTGGTGGCCAAGATGGCCAAATCCCCCGATGAAGTCATCACCTTTTTGCGCGACCTCGCGCGCCGCGCCCGGCCCTATGCCGAAAAAGACGTGGCCGACCTGCGCGCCTTTGTCGCCAGCCAGCTGGGCATGGCCGAACTCCAGCCCTGGGACTACGCCTACGTCGGCGAAAAGCTCAAGGAAGCGCGCTACGCCTTCAGCGAGCAGGAAGTCAAACAGTACTTCACCGCGCCCAAGGTACTGGCCGGCCTGTTCAAGATCGTCGAGACCCTGTTTGAAGTCGCCATCCGCAAGGACTCGGCCCCGGTGTGGAAGCCCGGCGTGGAGTTCTACCGCATTGAACGCAACGGCGAACTCGTCGGCCAGTTCTACCTCGACCAGCCGGCCCGCACCGGCAAGCGCGGCGGCGCCTGGATGGACGACGTGCGCGCCCGCTGGCTGCGCCCCGACACCGGCAAGCTTCAAACCCCGGTCGCGCACCTGGTCTGCAATTTCGCCGAAGGCGTGGGCGGCAAGCCCGCGCTGCTCACGCACGACGACGTGACCACGCTGTTCCATGAATTCGGCCACGGCCTGCACCACATGCTCACCCAGGTCAACGAGCGCGATGTCTCCGGCATCAGCGGCGTTGAATGGGATGCCGTCGAGCTGCCCAGCCAGTTCATGGAAAACTTCTGCTGGGAATGGGATGTGCTCAAGCACATGACGGCGCACGTCGACACCGGCGCGCCGCTGCCGCGGGTGCTGTTCGACAAGATGCTGGCTGCCAAGAACTTCCAGAGCGGCATGCAGACGCTGCGCCAGGTCGAGTTCTCGCTGTTCGACATGCTGCTGCACACCGCGCACAAGCCGGCCGACGACCTGATGGACCTGCTGAACGAGGTGCGCCGGGAAGTCGCCGTGATCCCCTCGCCGCCCTACAGCCGCACAGCGCACACCTTCAGCCATATTTTTTCCGGGGGCTATGCCGCCGGGTACTACAGCTACAAGTGGGCGGAAGTCCTGTCGGCCGACGCCTACGCCGCCTTCGAGGAAACGGCTACAGCCGCGCCCTCGTCCCCGGGCGACGATGGCGGAAAAACCACGGTCACGGTTGAAACCGGCAGGAAGTACCGTCAGGCCATCCTGGAAGCTGGCGGAAGCCGTCCGGCCATGGAGTCTTTCAAGGCTTTTCGCGGCCGCGAACCCTCGATTGATGCTTTGCTGCGTCATCAAGGCATGGCCTGAAAACGTTAGTAGACTTACCAGACAGGCAGGCCTGCGTTAAGCTTGCCCTATCCGCCACCCCGTACTTCTGTACCTGAGACTGACTGGAACACCATGAAGACAACTACCGTGAAATCCCTCGCGCCCCAGGCTCTGCTCGTCCTGGCAGTAGCCGCCGGCGGTCTTCTCTCGCCCCTGGCGCAAGCCCAGCAGGTCTACCGCATCGTCGGCCCCGACGGCAAGGTGACTTTCTCCGACCAGCCGCCGCCCGCCTCCGCCAATGCCAAGACCAGCACCGCCAATACCAGCGGTTCCGGCAATTCGGCCCCCACCGGCCTTCCCTTCGAATTGCGCCAGGTCGCCAGCAAATACCCCGTGACCCTGTATTCCGGCGAGAATTGCGCACCTTGCGGCACCGCGCGTTCCATGCTGACCAACCGCGGCATCCCTTTTTCCGAACGGACCGTCAACACCAGTGAAGATCTGAAGGCGCTGCAGCGGCTCAGCGGCGATACCTCCCTGCCTTTCGCCACCATAGGCAGCCAGCAGCTCAAAGGCTTTTCCGACGCGGAATGGACCCAGTTCCTCAATGCCGCTGGCTACCCTCCCGCATCCGTACTGCCAGCCAGTTACCGCCCACCGGCCGCTACGCCCCTGGTCGCGGTGAGCACACCGCCGGCTGCGGCGAACAACGGCGCGCCCCGCCCTGCTGCTGCGCCCGCCGCCCCATCCGTAGCCCCGCCGCCGCCCTCAGCAACCAACCCGGCCGGCATCAAGTTTTAAGCCGCCCTGCCTCAGGCACTCAGACGCTCAAACACAAACGCCGGGTTCAACCCGGCGTTTTGCTTTCTGCACCTGTTCACTCAACAGGTTCAACCGGTTAAACCGGTGCCTGGAACACCAACGTCTTGACACCTCCCGGCGCGCCCAGCAGGCACACGTGGGCTTTCTGGAAGGCGAACACCCCCACCGTCACTACGCCGGGCCACTGGTTGACCTGGGACTCAAACGCCAGCGGGTCACTGATCTTCAGGCCGGTCACGTCCAGGATGTGCTGGCCGTTGTCGGTCACCAGCGGTTTGCCGTCTTTGAGGCGCAGCGCCGCCTTGCCGCCCAGCGCCGCGAACTGCCGCGTGATGCGTTTGGCGGCCATGGGAATCACCTCCACCGGCAGCGGGAAGTTGCCCAGCACAGGCACCAGCTTGGACTCATCAGCGATGCAGACAAACTTGCGCGACTGTGCGGCCACGATTTTTTCGCGCGTGAGCGCCGCACCGCCGCCCTTGACCATATAACCCGCGTTGTCGATCTCGTCGGCGCCGTCAATGTAGACGCCCAGTTCATCGACCTCGGTCGCGTCAAAAACCTTGATGCCCAGTGCCTGCAGGCGCTCGGTGGAAGCGACCGAGCTGGACACCGCACCCGCGATGCGGTCTTTCATCGTGGCCAGCGCGTCGATGAATTTGTTGACGGTGGAGCCGGTGCCGACGCCGACAATGCTGCCTTCTTCCACGTAGTGCAGGGCCGCCTGGCCGACCAGGGTTTTGAGTTCGTCTTGGGTCATGGGAATGTGAAGGAAATTGAGGAGGGAATTGAGGAGGGAATTGAGGAGGGAATTGGAGAGGATGGGGATTCTGGGAGGTGAAGCCGGTTTTGCGACAATCGGGGCCATCCGGGCCCTGGCCCCCTTATCTACAGCGCTACCGTCATCTAAGCGAATTATCCAATGTCCCTGCTCCCCTACGCCCTGGCCCGCCCCTTTTTATTTGGGCTGGACCCCGAAACCGCCCACGAGCTGACCATGGCCTCGCTGGCGCGCACCCAGGGCACGCCACTGGCGCTGGCCTACCTGTCCAGCCGCGTCAGCGACCCGATTGAGCTGGCCGGGCTGAAGTTTCCCAACCGCGTCGGCCTGGCGGCGGGCCTGGACAAAAACGCCCGCTGCATCGACGGCCTGGCAGCAATGGGTTTTGGTTTTGTCGAAGTCGGCACCGTCACCCCCAAGGGCCAACCAGGCAACCCCAAGCCGCGCATGTTCCGCCTGCCCGAGGCCAACGCGCTCATCAACCGCCTGGGCTTTAACAACGAAGGGCTGGACGCCTTCCTGGCCAATGTCCAGCGCTCCAGCGTGCGCAAGCCCGGCGCGCAGGGCAGCCTGCTGCTGGGCCTGAACATCGGCAAAAACGCCGCCACCCCGATTGAAAACGCGGTCGACGACTACCTCACCTGCCTGGACGGCGTCTACCCGCATGCCGACTACGTCACCGTCAACATCTCCAGCCCCAACACCAAAAACCTGCGCGCGCTGCAAAGCGACGAAGCGCTGGACGCCCTGCTGGGCCGCATCGCCGAGCGCCGTGAAGCCCTGGCCGCGCAACACGGCAAGCGCGTACCCATCTTTGTGAAAATCGCACCCGACCTCGACGAAGCGCAGGTGGCTGTCATCGCCGCCACGCTCCAGCGCCACGCCATGGACGGCGTGGTCGCCACCAACACCACGCTCAGCCGCGAGGCCGTCAAGGGCATGCGCCATGCCGAGGAGACCGGCGGCCTGAGCGGCGCGCCCGTACTCGAAGCCAGCAATCGCGTCATCAGCCAGCTGCGCGCCGCGCTGGGCAAGGGCTTTCCCATCATCGGCGTGGGCGGCATTTTGAGCGGCGCCGACGCCGTCTCCAAGATCAAGGCCGGCGCCGACGTGGTGCAGATCTATACCGGGCTCATTTACAAGGGCCCGGAACTGGTCACCCAGGCCGCGCAGGCCATCAAGAAGAGCCACTAAGCGCCCAGTCTTCAGGGAGGCGCGCGCTTTTTCGGCGCGGCCTTTTTCGCTGCAGCTTTTTTGGCTGGGACCTTTTTGGCAGGGACCTTTTTAGTTGATACCTTTTTAGTTGATACCTTTTTAGCTGCGGCCTTGCGGGCCGGCCCGGCCTTGTCGCCAAGTTCCACCCACACCGGAGCATGGTCGCTCGCATGCTCCTGCCCTCGCACCCAGCGGTGTACCCCTGCGGCTTTCAGGCGCGGCGCGAGCGCGGCGTTCAGCAGGATGTGGTCTATGCGCAGGCCCGCATCGCGCTGCCAGTGCTGGCGAAAGTAATCCCAGAAGGTGTAGATGCGCTCGTCCGGGTACAGCCGGCGCAGGCTGTCCACCCAGCCCTGCGCCAGCAGCTTGTCGTAGGCGGCGCGGCTTTCGGGCTGCAGCAGTGCGTCCTTGCGCCATGACTTGGGGTTATAGATGTCGAAATCCGTCGGCACCACATTGAAATCACCCGCCAGCACCACCGGGTGCTCCGAGGCATACAGTGCCCTGGCATGCGCATGCAGGCGTTTGAACCAGGCCAGCTTGTAGTCAAACTTGGGGCCGGGCTGCGGGTTGCCGTTAGGCAGGTAAAGGCAGGCCACCACAACACCGTCCACCGCCGCCTCCAGGTAGCGGCTCTGCTCGTCAGCCGGGTTACCAGGCAGTTCGCGGCGGATCTCCAACGGCGCCTGGCCCCGGGCCAGAATCGCCACGCCGTTCCACGATCGCTGGCCTTTCCACAGGGCTTCATAGCCCACCTCGCGCAGGACTTGCTGCGGAAACACGCCATCCAGCGCCTTGAGCTCCTGCAGGCAAGCCACATCGGGCGCCTCTTTCTCCAGCCAGGCGAGCAGTTGCGGCAGCCGCGACTTGATGCCGTTGACGTTGAAGGTCGCGATCTTCATCGGGCAGTTCGACGCCGGTCGAACACTGTTAAACCCCCGGTGAGGGCTTGCCGCGCCGCGGCCCGCGCCGGAAAGCCTCAGCCCCGCCGCTGCCGCCGCCGTCGGGAAAGCTGTGCTGCCGCAGCGCGCCGGCCTCACCCGGTTTCAGGGGCTTCATCGGCTTTTCAATCAGAGTGCTGGCGTCGTTGCCGTCGGCCGCATCGTCCGGCTCGCTGTGCGGCGGGTGCGGCACGGGCGCGCCTTCGCCAGTCTTGGCGCGTGTGGGGCTGGTGGTGGTTTTAGGCATGCTTCCAAGTTAGCAGCGCCGGCTCGCACCCCGTGTCGGACAACACCGCAAGGGATCCGGGGCAAACAAGGGTAAGCACCGAGCGGCGATAGAGGCTGTCCCCTAGAGTACCCAGCGTGCTTTGCCGGGCCTCCTGTAGCGACTACGATGCTGGCAGTTTTGACAGGAGACCCGCTTTGGCCGCGACCCCATCTTCCCTTTCCCCGTCCCCCTATCCCCACCTGCTCGCACCACTGGACCTGGGCTTCACCACGCTGAAAAATCGCGTGCTCATGGGCAGCATGCACACCGGCCTGGAAGACGGGCGCAAGCATTTTCCCGCCATGGCCGCCTACTTCGCCGAGCGCGCACGCGGCGGCGTGGGCCTGATGGTCACCGGCGGCTTCTCACCCAATATCGCCGGCTGGACCAAACCCTTCGCCGGCATGCTGGCCAGCTCGGGCGCGGCGCGCCGCCACAAGCAGGTCACCGATGCCGTGCATGCCGAGGGCGGCAAGATCGCGCTGCAAATCCTGCACACCGGCCGCTACGGCTACCACCCGCTGTGCGTCGCACCCTCGCGCATCCAAAGCCCGATCTCGCCCTTCGCCCCGCGCGAACTCAGCGCCGGCGGCATAGAGCGGCAGATACGCGCCTTCATACGCTGCGCACTTCTGGCGCGCGACGCAGGCTACGACGGCGTCGAGATCATGGGCAGCGAAGGCTATTTCATCAACCAGTTCCTTGTCACCCACACCAACCAGCGCACCGACGACTGGGGTGGCAGCTACGAAAACCGCATGCGCCTGGCCGTGGAGATCGTGCGGCGCACCCGCGAAGCCGTGGGCCGCGACTTCATCATCATCTACCGCCTCTCCATGATCGACCTGATCCCCGGCGGCAGCAGCTGGGAGGAAGTCGTGCTGCTGGCCAAGGCGGTGGAGGCCGCCGGCGCCACCCTCATCAACAGCGGCATAGGCTGGCACGAAGCCCGCGTGCCGACGATTGCCACCTCGGTGCCGCGCGGCGCCTTCACCTGGGTCACCAAAAAGCTGCGCACGGATTTGCGCGCCGCCGGCCTTACGATTCCACTCGTCACCAGCAACCGGTTGAACATGCCTGAAGTGGCCGAGCAGGTGCTGGCCGATGGCTGCGCCGACATGGTCAGCATGGCCCGCCCCTTCCTGGCCGACCCGGAATTCGTCAACAAGGCCGCCCAGGGCCGCCGCGATGAGATCAACACCTGCATCGCCTGCAACCAGGCCTGCCTGGACCACGCCTTCAAGGCCCAGCTCGCGAGCTGCCTGGTCAACCCGCGTGCCGGCCATGAGACCGAACTCCTCATCCGCATCGCCCCCGCGCAAAAGCGCGTCGCCGTCATAGGCGCGGGGCCGGCGGGCCTGGCCGCCGCCACCACGCTGGCCCTGCGCGGCCACAGCGTGGACCTGTACGACGCAGCCGACAGGATAGGCGGCCAGTTCAACCTGGCCAAGCGCGTGCCCGGCAAGGAAGAGTTCGAAGAAACCCTGCGCTACTTCGGCCAGCGCATCCAGGGCACCGGCGTGCGCCTGCACCTGAACACCCGCGTCGGCGCCCAGGAGCTCATCGCGCAAAAGTTCGACGAGGTCGTGCTTGCCACCGGCGTCACGCCGCGCAACCCGCGCATCCCCGGCCAGGAACATCCCAAGGTGCTCAGCTACATCGACGTGCTGCTGGGCCGCCAGCCCGTGGGAAAACGCGTGGCCCTGATAGGCGCGGGCGGCATCGGTTTTGACGTGGCCGAATTCCTGGTCACGCCCGCCGGCCATTCCACCGCTCTCGATCTGCCCGCGTGGCTCGCCGAATGGGGCGTGGCCGATCCCGCCGAAGTGCGCGGCGGTGTGGTGCGCCCGCAGGCAACGCCGCCCGAACGACAAGTCACGCTGCTGCAGCGCAAGCCCGGCAAGCTGGGCGCCGGCCTGGGCAAGACCACCGGCTGGATACACCGCGCCGCGCTGAAAATGAAGAACGTCGAGATGCTCTCAGGCGTCAACTACGAACGCATAGGGGAGCAAGGCTCCGAGCTGGGCCTGTTCATCACCTTCGGCGAAAAGCGGCAGGACGGCACCGTGCTGGCCGTCGACAACATCGTGCTGTGCGCCGGCCAGGAGCCCTTGCGCGAGTTGCTGGAGCCGCTGCGCGCGGCCGGCGTCAATACCCATTTGATTGGCGGCGCCGATGAGGCCAGCGAGCTCGATGCCAAGCGGGCGATCAACCAGGGGACGCGGGTGGCAGCGGCGCTGTAGGCACTCTTTATCCCCTCTCTCTTCGCTTTGTCCCCTCTCCCAGAGGGAGAGGGAGAAAATCAGACACGCACCAGGCTGAACATCAGCAGCCCCAGCGCCATGCCAAAACTCAGCGCATGCACGTTGGCCGCCATGGCGATGCGCTTCATCAGCCTCAGGCCCTGCTGGTCTTGCGAGCCCAGCAGGAACAGCAGGCACATCTCGCGCCGCAATTGTGGGTCGACGGCGCTGTGCAGCTTCAGCGCCTTGTGCAGCGACACCGACAGGTAAAGCGCAGCCACCGAAGCCAGCACGATGATGGGGAAAAACCAGCCGCGCACCATCCACGCCGGAAGCTCCGGCGCCCACCAGGCGCGCAGCAGGTCGGCGGTGGCAAAAATCAGGAAGCCCGCGGCAAAACCCAGCCATTCGTGGGTGCGGAACTTCGCCATCATTTTCCTGGCCCTGGCTTCCAGGGGCAGTTCGTATTCCATACGGATTGACCTCGTGCGAACGTTGCGACGCGGGCTGCGGCCTGGGCCGGCACCATGCCGGCCAACGCGGGTGCCAGGATTCTGCGCAGGAACGCCTGCCGGGGCAATACTGCAAATGCAGGAGGCGAGCTTAGATGTCTAAGACGCTTGAAGAATCCAATGACGCGTTCTGGCTAAGGCGTCTTGCTGCGCAGCGGATCCAGCAGCGGCTTCAGGCCGTTGTGGTCAATCTCCTGCATCAGCGCTAACAAGCGGCCAATTTCGCCCTTGGGAAAGCCTTCGCGCGCAAACCAATTGAGGTAATTCCCCGGCAGGTCGGCAATCAGCGTGCCCTTGTGTTTACCGAAAGGCATCTCGCGGGTCACCAGCAGCAACAGGTCTTCCGGGTTCATGGATATAAATAGAGAGAAATAGCGGGGCCTAGCCGCCGGCCCGCTTGGGCGCATAGCCCTGCTTTTGCAGCGCCGCCATCACGGTGTCGCAGTGGTCGCCCTGCACCTCGATCACGCCGTCTTTCGCCGTGCCGCCCGATCCGCAGGCCGTGCGCAGCTGCTTGCCCAGCAGCGCCAGGGCCATGGCGTCCAGCGGCAGGCCCTTGACCACGGTCACCGTCTTGCCGCCCCGGCCCTTGCTTTCGCGGCTCACGCGCACCGGCCCGCCCGGCACTGGCGCTGCGGCCTGCTTGCAGCTGCAGGCCGCAAGCGGCCGGCGGCAGCCTGGGCACATTCTTCCGGCCTCGGTGGAATAGACCAAGCCGCCTGTGGGAGTTTGTTTCATGTTTGTTTTCATGAAAGAGCGAGCCGCATTGAGCCCGACGGTCAGCTTTTAGAACGGTCGTTCGTAAAAAATTGTGAACTAGTTCACAAAAAATCAAAAATGTACCTCATATCACTTATAAACAGGGCCGGGATAGGCGCCATGCCCGTTCTTCTTCAGCACCACTCCAGGCGATTCCAGGGCGCAAACAAATGACGGGCAGCAGTTTTCTGATCGGCTTCTTTATCTTTCTCGGCAGCGTGGCCCTCGGCGCCCTCGCTTATGAACGCTGGTTGTCCCATGTGGTGTCGTCCCGCAAGAAAGTGGCTCGCAACCATGCCCTGCGCGCCAAGCCCCTGACCAGCCGCGACGAACTCCAGGTGTGGCGCTGGCTTGAAGAGGTCTTCCCCGAGCACCGAATCCTGCCCAAAGTCCCTTTCACCGGTTTTATAGAACCCAACCAGCGCGGCGGCGATGCCCACTGGCAGGCCCTGCTGAGCACGGTGAATTTTTCCTGCGCCCTGGTCGACCAGAAAGGCACGGTGCTGGGCTGTATCGACGTGCTGGGCCGCGGCGAAGTCACCGGCCGCAACCATGGCTTCAAGCGCGAACTGCTGGCTCGCGCCGGCCTGCCCTACTGGATCATCGAAAGCCAGCGGCGCCCCAACGCAGCGCTGCTGCGCGAGAAATTCCTCGGAACAGCCACCAGCGAAGCCGCCAAATTAGCCTCCAGCGAACGCGCCCGCCGCGCCGCCCCCACCAGGCTCGAGCAGCGCAAGCTCTCGCGCGTTTCCAGCAATGCCTCGGACCTCACCAAAACCGGCATGACACCGCTACACCTGAAGTCCACCCTCAAGCTGCAGGCCCTGGCCCGCGCCTTCGCGCTGCGCCTGGCCGGCGAAGGCCCGCAGCGCAGGCATATCAATTACTCGAGCACCAACCCGAGCAGCTCCATCATCTAGGGTCTTGCCCACCTCGGGTGAATTGTTCCCTCTCCCCCTGGGAGAGGGAGTAAGAGCAACCCCAGGCGGTTTTCTGAACAGCTCTAAGCCCCTTTCAGCAAAAACTCCATCTCCGTTCCCGCCAGGTTCAGCACATCATGGTGCGACAGCGGTGTGGCCTTGGGGCCTATGGCTTTGCCGTTGAGGGTGGACGGCGTCTGGCCGTCCATGTGCGCCACGTAGTAGCCGTCACGCCGGTGCGAGATCGACACCACCGCCACGCCCGGCTGGCCGAAGGTGGTGACCGCCTTGACCACCGGCACTTCCAGCCCCGCCGACGAGCCCGACAGCACTTTCAGGCTGGCCTGCCGCGCGCCCGCGGTGCCGGGCAGCCCTATCGCGTCCAGCGACATGGCCGTGGTTTCCTGGCTCTCGGCGGGCTCCTCTTCATGCTCGGAGTTCGCCACGAACTGGATCTTGAAGTGGCCGATGTTGATGATGTCGTTGTCGTGCAGCAGCTCGCGCGCCTTGACCATATGGCCGTTGAGGTAGGTGCCGTTGGTGCTGCCCAGGTCCCTGAGGTAGACATCGGCGATGCCCTTGAGCTCAAACACGCAGTGCTCGCCGCTGACCACCAGGTTGTCGAACACGATGTCGTTGTACGGCCGGCGGCCCAGCGTGGTGCGGTCGTTCTTCAGGTAGACATGCTTGATTTCGACGCCTTCGACTGAGGCAATGAGTTGCGGCATGAGGAGAAGCCTTTCTTCTTGAGGTATCGCCGCCACTCCCGACATTCAATTTGCGTGCGATTCCCGATTCCTGTGTGGCGCCGTCTCTTCATCGTAGCGCCGCTCTCGCCGGGGCACAAGGGCGGCCCGCAAAACCCCGCCTAGCGCCTGGCGATGGCCGAGCCGCGGCAGGCCGCCCGGATCAGCCGCTGCGTGGGGTTGGGCGTCACGTCGCGAAACTCCATGCGCCTGACCACGCCTTCGGGGTAGGTCGAGGTCTTGTGCGACGCCCCCTTCCACAGCGGCTGCTGGTAGAAATCCAGCGAGACGTAGCGCGCGCTTTTGTTCGCGCAGTCGAACTGCACGGTGGAGGTGTAAGAGCGGTAGGGCACACCGTCCCAGCTGGTGCGCGCCAGGGAGCGGCTCACGCGTATCTTCATGTTGCGCACTTCGCCCTGCACCGACACAGGCACCGGGTCCACCTCGATGGTGTTGACCCCGGGCTCCTGCGGATCGCCGAGCACGGTGAACCACGCGGCCTGCGCGTGCACCATCGGCGCACTGACGAGCATGCCCAGCATTCCAAGCAAGCTCCACAACAAGATCGTTTTTTTCATGGCAGGTTTTCGATGGGTTCCGGCTGGAGCGGCAGTACAGGTCATGGTGCCACGTGCCCCTGAAAGTGTTTCCCTCACTTGCAGCATTTGCACAATGTCGCATTCATTCAGTCTAACGCCCTGCAACAGGCCATGTCACATGAAAAGACGTGTTCCTACACAGAGAGTTGAAGGTGCACAACACCTTTTTGTAGGCCTGGGCCGACACCCTGCCGCGCCGGCTCCCTTCGCCCGGCTGCCGGCCCAGGCCCTAAGGTAAGTCATGGGATGTCAAAAAGGTCCCATTCATCGTGTCCCCTCATTCTTAACCCAACCACCTCGAAAGGTATCCCCATGAACAAGGACCAAGTCAAAGGCAAGATCAAGGAAGTCGCTGGCGAAGTGCAGGAGCACACCGGCAAGGCCATCGGCAGCACCGAGCAGCAGGCCAAGGGCCACGCCCGCGAGTTTGAAGGCAAGGCCCAGAAGGCCTACGGCGATGTGAAGGAAGACATCAAGGACACCGCCAAGGAAGTGAAGAAGGACCTGAAGCGCGACCCGCTCAAGCCTTAAACCTTAACTGGGTTTCACAACCCCCGCGCCTTGGCGCGCCCCGCAGATCGGCCGGTTCATCCGGCCGATTTTCTGTGCGCGCCGCTTTAGCCCCAGCACCATCTGCACCATCCGCAAGGCCAAAGGCATGTCGGGATGTCGGGGTTTTGGCTGACGGCCACAAGCGCCTTCACCGCCGGCCGCGCCGCCCCGCGCTGCGCCATCATGGCCTCGTGAGCCCGCACGCAAAAGCCCAGTCTCGTCAAACTCCCGCGCCGTCCCTGCCCGAGGATCTCAGGCACGGCGGCTTGCGGCAACCCGCCGTCACCATCGAAGGCTACAGCCTGCAACTGCACGACGGCGAGGGCTTTGTGGGCGACAGCGTCAGCCGCACCGCCTACAGCGAGATGCTGGACACCTGGCGCACGCTGTACCGCGGCATCAGCGGCCTGGACCCGCTGGGCCGCAAGCCCACGCGCGACATCACCAAAAAGCGGCTCGACACGCTGCTCAGGCGCAACGGCAAAGCCGCGGCCATCATCGCCGCGGCCTCCGAAGACTACGCCTGGCAGCTGGCCCGCGTGGTGCGGCGTTTCCTCGCCCATCCTTCATGGAAGGGCGTGCGTCGCATCGTGGTGGGCGGCGGCTTCCGGCAAAGCCTGGTCGGCGAACTCGCCATAGACCGCACCGCCGAGCTGCTCTACCAGCGCGGCAGCCGCGTGCACCTCATGACCTTGCGCCACCACCCCGACGAAGGCGGGCTGATAGGCTGGGTGCACCTGGCGCCGCCCGAGGTGCTGTCAGCTTACGACGGCTTCCTGGCCGTCGACATAGGCGGCACCAATGTGCGCTGCGGCATCGTGCGCCCGCGCGCGCGCAAGGCGCCCGACCTCACCGACGTCAAGGTCAGCGGCCTGCGCAAATGGGGCCATGCCGGCGACGACGACGCTACCCGCCGCGAAGACCTGGTGCAAGGCATTGCCGCCATGCTCAAGAAACTCATCAAGCAGGCCGCCGCCAAAAACCTCAAGCTCGCACCCTTTGTCGGCGTCGCCTGCCCCGGCATGATTTCCGAAGACGGCTCCATCGCCGCCGGCGCGCAGAACCTGCCCGGCAACTGGGAAAGCCCGCGCTTTAACCTCGCGCAACACCTCAGCGATAGCCTGCCCAGGCTGGACGGCTACGACATGCAGGTGCGGCTGCACAACGATGCGGTGGTCCAGGGTTTGTCGGAGCTGCCCTTTATGCAGGGCGTCAAGCGCTGGGCTGTGCTGACGGTGGGGACGGGGCTGGGGAATGCGAGTTTTGTGAATACAGAGACACCGGCCGTCGGCAAACGCCGCTGAATTTCATCGCCTCCGACTTGCTTGTCCCCTCTCCCTCTGGGAGAGGGTTAGGGTGAGGGCCAGCGGCGACAAGTATTCCACTGCTTCATGCTCAGGCTGCTAGCCCTCACCCCTGCCCTCGCCCAGGGGGAGAGGGAGTAAATTCGCCCCCTGGGAGAGGGAGAAAGATCTAGCGCGGCGCGATCGGCGGCCCCACCACCACGCCCGGAAATACCGGCAGCTTCTCGGCCGCCACCGGCGCCGGCGGCTGCAGCACCACACCGGGCATGCCGCCCGAATCCCCACCCTGCACGGCCGGCGCCTGGTTTTCTGCCGGCGCCTGTATGGTCACGTACTTGATCACGGGCGCGGGCTGCCAGCGCGGTGCGCCGCCTTGCCCGCCTGTTGAAGCCCCCGCCATGCCCACGCCGGCCGGCAGCTCGCCCGGCTGGCCTTCCTGCGGCGGCTCGGCACCGTTGAGCAAGGCTTCCACGCGCTGCTGCTCCTGGTCCGTGACGCCGCCGCCCTGCGGCGCCGGGAAGCGCTGCTCGGCGTCCACCACCTTGGCCTTGATCGCCTGCTGGAAAAACTCGCCCACGATGGGCAGCGCGCTGCGCGCCCCCTGGCCCCAGCTGTCGCCCATGGTCACGCGGTTGTCGTTAAAGCCCACCCAGGCGCCCGCCACCAGCTGCGGGTGCATCATCACAAACCAGCCGTCGGTATTGCCCTGCGTGGTGCCCGTCTTGCCCGCCAGGTCGGCGCGCAGGCCGTAGCGGCTGCGTATCGCCGCGCCCGTGCCCTGGTCGATCACGCCGCGCATCACGTCCAGCAGCGTCTGCGCC
>Ga0209025_1002223_pt1 | contig 21381 bp, 20 predicted proteins | sample AraplaMF_Col_mLB_FD_184256 | JGI IMG/M metagenome (GOLD analysis project Ga0209025, IMG submission 184256) | Arabidopsis root microbial communities from the University of North Carolina, USA - plate scrape MF_Col_mLB (SPAdes) (version 2) | ecosystem: Host-associated > Plants > Roots > Endosphere... | reverse complement strand
TGCCTTCCCAACAAGCATTTGTTGATTAAACACTTCGAAGTCCATTTTCACAAACTTACGACTCATGTCTAATATTCGAGGCTTTACAGTAAGTGTACTTTCCATTTGCACAGGCTTGATAAAATAAATCGTCATGTTTTCAGCAACTGCATCTCCACGTTTACGACGCTTTAATGCGAATGAGCCCACTTCTGCTAATAAAGTTGTAAATGCTCCATAAGAAATTGCCCCATATTGGTTTGTCATTTGAGGTGTTACTTTAAATTCTACGATTAATTCTTCATCGCCAAGCACTTTCATCTCATTTTTCACTAAATCATCAATCGTTTCACCATGCTGCGGCTGTCTTTGAGCTAGCTGAAGCGCTTTTAGTACATCTTGTCGACTAATCACGCCTTGTAAAATATTGTCATCATCAACAATTGGTAATAGGTCAATCCCTTCCCAAATCATACGATGTCCTGCAGAAGCAACGCTCATTTTCATCGATCCAGCAATCGGATTTTTTGTCATAACCTTTTCAATAAGCTCGGTTTCTTCTCGACCAATAACGTCTTTTACGGTAATCATCCCAACAAGCTTATTGTTTGCTGTAACAACAGGAAATGCACCATGAGTTGTTCGTTCATTTAGCTTTTGGAAATGATGAATTGTTTCATCATTTCGAAGAACAGAAGTATCAGTCATCGGCACAAAAATATCTTCAATAAATAAAATATCTTTTTTGATTAACTGGTCATAGATTGCACGATTAATCATTGTTGCCACGGTAAAGGTATCATAGCTTGTTGAAATGATCGGTAGGTCCAAGGAATCTGCTAGCAACTTGTTTTCCTCAGTTGTATCAAAGCCCCCTGTAATTAAAACAGCAGCACCAGCTCGCAGTGCATTTTCATGTGCTTTAATACGGTTACCAACGATAAGCAAGCTTCCTGCATCTGTATAACGCATCATATCTTCTAACTGCATGGCACCAATAACAAATTTCGTTAACGTTTTATGTAGACCTGTTTTGCCGCCTAAAACTTGACCGTCAATAATGTTAACGATTTCAGCGAAAGTCAATCTCTCAATATTTTCTTTCTTTTTCTTCTCAATACGAATTGTTCCAACACGTTCAATAGAGCTTACTAATCGGCGATTTTCCGCTTCTTTAATAGCACGGTATGCCGTTCCTTCACTCACTTGCATTTCCTTTGCAATTTGACGTACTGAAATTTTATCACCCACGGGTAATGATTCGATGTATTGTAAAATTCTCTCATGTTTTGTAGACAAAATATCACCTATTTCTCAAGCATCAAATTCTGCTCTTAGTGTACCATATTTTTTATAAAAATATTTAATATAAAGTGATGAATTCGTTTTACTTTTCCCATCGTTTCAACTACGCACGTGGTGCCAACTCATATAGTACAGCAGTGTTACTGATTAGGAACAGTTTACTTTTTCACCTGCTTTTAAAATTTGAACCTCTGCATTTTGCACTAAATCTGCAAAAATTTGTGGATCCTGCTCGATTGGAGGAAATGTATTATAATGAACTGGTACGACAATTTTCGGCTTCAAAAATGAAACTGCACAAGCCGCATCCTCTGGGCCCATCGTGAAATTGTCACCAATAGGTAAAAACGCAATATCAATAGGATGGCGTTCTCCAATTAATTTCATATCACTAAACAAAGCTGTATCCCCTGCGTGATAAATCGTTAATCCCTCAATAAATAATAAAATTCCAGCAGGCATTCCCATATAAATAATTTCATTATTTTCTGTTACATATGACGAACCATGGAACGCTTGAGTAAACTTCACTTTACCAAAATCAAATTCCTTAGCCCCCCCGATATGCATTGGATGCACTTTCACTCCTTGCCAAGAAATCCAATTGGCTAGCTCATTTGGTGCAATGACAAGCGCATCTTTTTTCTTTGCAAGCTCCACTGTATCACCGACATGATCATTATGGCCATGTGTAAGTAAAATAATATCCGGAGCTTCATCAGCAACGTTTAAATCTGTTAGCCCATTCCCATTAATGAATGGATCTATCAATATTGTTTTCCCATTAGATTGAATTTTGACAACAGAATGTCCATGATAACTAATTTCCATATTAGTTTCCTCCCTGCGGTACATATTGTTCTACATCATTTTTTATTCGCTATCCATGCGATTTTTCCCTTTTTTTGATATGCTAGTACAGAGAATAATAGATTCTTTCCCAACAAAGATTAATTTCGCCTTAGCGAAATTGCATGCTGGGTAGGCTATAAGTATAGCCAATCATGAAAAATTTTTTTCAATGCAATAAGAGGAGGAACTGTGTATGTTAAAAGTTGAAGAAATTCAAAACTATTTACAACAAAACCAAATTGATGCCGCTTTTGTAACGACACCAGACAATGTTTTTTACGTTTCAGGCTTTAAAAGTAATCCGCATGAGAGATTACTTGGTGTGATGATTTTTAAAGAGGCAGAACCTTTTTTAATTTGCCCCAAAATGGAAATCCCAGATGCGAAAGCAGCTGGTTGGTCTTATGAGGTCATCGGTCACCAAGATACTGAAAATTCAATGGAAGTTCTTGCTCAAGCGATAAAAGATCGTAATGTTAACCCACAAACGTTTGCTATTGAAAAAGCTCAGCTCATCGTAGAGCGTTTAGAAGCCCTACAACAATCATTCCCTCAGGCAAATTTTGTTCGTCTCGACGAAAAAATCAATGCTATGCGAGTAGTTAAAGATGAAAATGAATTAGAAAAATTACGTAAAGCTGCAGAACTAGCTGACTATGCTATTGAAATCGGCTGTAAAGAAATCGCTGAAGGCAAAACAGAAATGGAAATCTTAACAGCGATAGAAAGTGCTATTCAGGATAAAGGCTGCAAGATGTCCTTTGAAACAATGGTATTGAGCGGTCCAAAAACAGCCTCTCCACACGGTCATCCAGGTGCTCGTAAAATAGAAAAAGGCGATATGATATTATTCGACCTTGGCGTAATTTACGACGGTTATTGTTCTGACATAACACGTACGGTAGCCTTTGGTGAACCTAGTGAGGCACAAAAGGAAATCTACAATACAGTACTATCTGCTAACACAAATGCAATTGCAGCAGTAAAACCAGGTGTTCGCGCAATGGATTTAGATAAAATCGCTCGTGACACTATTACTAACGCAGGCTACGGCGAATACTTCACGCATCGACTTGGTCATGGACTTGGCATTTCTGTACATGAATTCCCTTCTGTTACAGGCGCGAATGAAATGACTATGGAAGAAGGCATGGTCTTCACAATTGAACCAGGTATCTATAAATCCGATGTGACAGGTGTCCGTATTGAAGATGATGTAGTAGTAACAAAAGACGGAGTAGAAGTACTAACAAAATTCCCTAAAGAATTGATTGTACTGTAAGTTTATTCAAGAAAAAGGAAGCAACCAACATGGTGCTTCCTTTTTTTATTGACGAGTATGCTCTTCGGCAAAACCGGGGCGCTTCCCGGGGCGTCCGATGAGCCGCTTCGCTTCGCTGCAGGTTCTCGTCTGTGACGCTGATCCCCAAGGAGCCTCCCAGTTTCCACCAATCAACTTGTTCACACGACAAACGTTTTATCAAAAATTTCATCCAACTTTTGAGCTTCATCTGAACACTTTTACGTTTTATCGACCAACTTTTGAATTTTATCGACTAACTTTTACGTTTTATCGACCAACTTCTGAATTTTATCGACTAACTTTCACGTTTTATCATCCAACTTCTAAATTTTATCGACATCCACTTGCCAAAGCATGTATCTTCTGACAGGTCGTTTTATAGCCAAAAGGGGTTTGTCTGTGCGAAAGCGAAGCGGCAGTGGAGGAAGCGGCTTAAAGCTCGCTCACAGCAAAGCGAGTAACCTTGAACGAAAATCAACCCTCGTTTTACTAAGAGCTATATTTTCTCAACAACATAAAAGGAAGCACCAAACATGGTGCTTCCTTTTTGTTATTTTCTTATTGAATCAATTCATCAACATTTACATATGGCAAGCCTTGAGAATCTGCAACAGCCTTGTAAACAAGATGTCCGTCTATAGTATTAACACCTTTTTTCAGTGCAGCATTTTCAACACATGCTTGTCTATAACCCTTATTCGCAATTTGAAGTGCATAAGGAATTGTATTATTTGTTAAAGCAATTGTTGATGTACGTGGTACAGCACCTGGCATATTTGCTACTGCATAATGCACAACTCCGTGTTTTACATAAGTTGGATCATCATGTGTCGTCACTCGATCAGATGACTCAAAAATACCGCCTTGGTCAATAGCAATATCGACTACTACTGAACCTGGTTGCATTGACTGAATCATTTCCTCAGAAACAAGCTTCGGTGCTTTAGCTCCAGGAATTAAAACTGCCCCAACTACTAAATCTGAGTTTTTCACTGATTCTGCAATATTATAAGGGTTGGACATTAATGTTTGAACATCACGGCCAAATAAATCTTCTAATTGACGTAAACGCTCTGGGCTTAAGTCGATAACCGTTACATCAGCACCCATCCCGACAGCTATTTTCGCCGCATTAGTTCCAGCTATACCGCCACCGATTACTGTAACTTTACCGCGTGGTACACCTGAAACGCCGCCTAGTAAAATACCTTTACCTTCATGGTTTTTCTCTAAGAATTGCGCACCAATTTGCGTTGCCATTTTACCAGCAACTTCACTCATTGGTGTTAAAAGTGGTAGGGAACCATTTGCTAATTGCACTGTTTCATATGCAATGCCTACAACTTTTTTATTTAAAAGTGCCTGCGTTAATTCAAGCTCTGGCGCTAAGTGTAAATAAGTAAATAAGATTTGACCTTCATAGAAGTAATCGTATTCTGATGCTACGGGTTCCTTTACTTTCATAATCATTTCTTGTGCCCATGCTTCTTTTGCTGTTTCAACAATATGAGCACCTGCAGCAACGTAGTCGGCATCTGTAAAGCTTGAGCCTAAACCTGCTCCAGATTCAATGTACACTTCATGACCTGCATTTGTTAATGTAACAACCCCTGCTGGTGTCATGGCTACACGATTTTCATTGTTTTTAATCTCTTTTGGAATACCAATCTTCATCTTCCCTATCCCCTTCCATTACCAAAAAATAAGCACATTTTGTTACATACTCTTCGATGTATTGATGCACCCCTTGCATCTCCATATTACCAAACATAAACAAAAAATGCTTTAATTAAAATAATAATAGATAAAATTTATAATATTCTAACAATGATGTTTTTTCCTATTAACTAGGTTGTATTTTTCCAACATGCAAAAATATAAGCTTATTATCGATCGATCATAGATTTTTTGGAGAATGCCACGTTAGTAACAAAAAATATGCATGTGATTGTAATATTTATATTGTTTGTGACTGTAAATGCCTTCACTTATTCACATTTTTTCTTTCGGAAAGTATTTCCTTTAGAAAATCATTTGGTATAATCAACATATACAAATCTGGGAGGTAATTCAAATGGCTAATAAATATAAAAGCATTGTAGTTGCAGTAGACGGTTCTAAGGAAGCTGAGTACGCTTTCCGTAAATCGATTGACGTAGCAAAACGTAACGAAGGTGCTGTATTGAATTTAGTAAATGTTATTGACACGCGTTCATTCGCTGCAATCGAAGCATATGATCGTTCAATTGCTGAGCGCGCGCAAGCATTCTCTGAAGAGCTATTAAATGGTTACAAAAAACAAGCTGAAGAAGAAGGCTTAACAAATGTTAACCTTGTAATTGAATACGGCTCACCAAAAAACATTATCACAAAAGAGCTTTCTAAAATTGTAGACGCAGACTTAATCATCTGTGGTGCAACTGGTCTAAATGCAGTAGAACGCTTCCTTATCGGTTCAGTATCTGAAGCAATTGTACGCTCAGCTAAATGTGACGTACTTGTAATCCGTACACCTGAAATTTAATTTTGTCTTAAATAAAAGGTATCCAAAACTGGATACCTTTTTCTTATTGTTGAAAAACTATTATAACTTTGAAAATAATGTGTCTTATTAAATAAGGCTAAAACCAATGGCTCTACACCATACAGTGATTTGATAATCGGAAGCTATAGTATTAAAGATATGATTATTTACTAGGCAAGACTCACCATAGAGAAAAATGGGAAAGTTTTGACACTCCTCTCAAAGTGCTAAGTAGGGTTTCATCTAGCGTTTTCTACACTTCCCATTTGCATATAAACATTATCGCTGAAGCTTCGTTTTATCATTAAGTGGCACACTAGAAGATACATGCTTAGTGCATTGGTTGATTGGAGTGGAGACTGGGCGACTCCTCGGGGATTAGCAATAGAGGAACGAAGGCTAAAACCATCACGTCCTGTGATATCGCCTTCGTGACCAACTTCGGTGCTGTTGCTGTCTCTACGTTGCACTACGCTTTTGCAGGGACTCGGAGAAAATCAACAGTTGTTTATTGGTACGTATTATTTATAGACAAACTAAAAGGTATCCTATTTCGGATACCTTTTATACTTATTTCCCTTCTTGCCACATCTTCACTTTTTCAAAGAACATAGCAAGAGCTTGTTTATTTTGCATGTTCGGTACTTTCGCTAACAGTACCTCTTTTGGAGCTTTGAATTCCTTACCTTGCTTTTGCAAAATGACAATGCTCTTTTCAAGTGCTTTATTGGCGAACATTGTATCAGGTAATTGAATAATTGCTTGAATCCATGCATGTTTTTGAATGTATTTATGCAGTTGTTTCGACTGCTCAGACTCAAAAAGATGGGTTGGGGCTAAGAAAAATAAGTAGCCTCCATCCTTCGTGTAATTAATGGACTGCTCAATAAATAAGTGATGTGCATAACTCATTCCTTCTGAAGCGCATAGTTCATAATCTAATGCGACATCTTCATTCGGATAATACCCGACCGGTAAATCACAAACTATAGCATCTGCAGGATTTACTAATAAATCTTGTAAAGCATCTTGACGGAATAAGGAAACTGGCTGCTCTGTCAAATCAGCTGTAGCAGCAGCTATACGAATAAGTAGCTCATCAACCTCTACACCTGTTGCTTCTATTTTTTCGTCTAATAAATTCATAACTGTTAATAGTAAATTTCCTGTACCTACTGCAGGATCTAATATAGAAATTTTTTCTGCTTCTAGACGATCTGCAAATAGTTGCTCCACAAAATAACCCACTAATAAACCAAGAGTATCAGGTGTCATTTGGTGATTCGGCTGAGATCCTTTTCGCATCCCCTTTAAAACAGCAATTTGAATCGCTTTGCGCACATCTTCCTTTGTAGCACCATCTTGTGAAAAATCAACTTCCCCATCTAGCCATGCCTCTAAGCCATCTAAAATACCCTCTAGCAATGTAACATTATGTTCTTTTTCTATCTTTTCAGCATGTTCATTTAGCATACCAAATAACTTTTCGATATTTTCCATACATAACTTCCTTTCACGCAGAAAGGAGCCGTGACAAAAACTTGTCACAGCTCCTTTGTCTAGTAATATCTTAGCCTAAAATCAATAAATTATGCTAGTGCTTTGACAGCTGCAATTGCCGCTTCATAGTTTGGATGGTCTGTTGCTTCTGGAACATATTCCACATATGTTACTTTATCATTTGCATCTACAACAAACACCGCACGCGTTAGAAGGCGTAATTCTTGGATGTAGACACCGTATGCTTCACCAAATGAAAGATCACGGTGATCTGATACTGTTTGAACAGCATCAATGCCTGCTGCACCACACCAACGTTTTTGAGCAAATGGAAGGTCAACAGATACCGTATAGATAACTACATTGTCACCTAAGTTTGCTGCTTCTTCATTAAAACGACGTGTTTGTGCATCGCAAACACCAGTATCTAATGATGGTACAACGCTAAATAAGCGAATTTTACCCTCTGAATCTTTTAATGTAACAGGTGATAAATCATTCGCTAATACAGTAAAGCCTGGTGCTTTGTCTCCAACTTTTACTTCGTTACCTACAAGTGTTACTGGACCATTTTTAAATGTTACTTGTGCCATATAAAACGCCTCCTAATCTTCATATGTACATAATATTACTAAATGGAGGGAATTAATTGCAACTAAGACAGCTTGTCAAAATTAGTTTTGAAAAAAAATCTTTCTAACCTGTTCAGCTATGTTTGCTTAAGGTTGCACCATTTTCCATGCTCTTCACCATAATGTAGGGTTGATTTCCGCTCTAACGGGGTGCTTTCCTTAGGATGTCCCGATGAGCAGCTTCACTTGCGCTCTGTGACGCTAATCCCGCTAACTCCATTAATCACAACTATCATCACAAAAATAAAGAGCTGTCTCTAAGTAATGAGACAGCTCTAGCTATTATTCTTCGTTTTTTCCCTCTAGCTTTTCAGGTTCTGGGTTTTCCTCTAGAGGTACAGATTCAGTCTTTTCCTCTTTAATTGGCAAAGATGGTTGCACAATATCTTTTTCAATATAAACTTTTTCATGAACGACTGTTGTATCCGCGAAATAATCATGTAAACCTTGATTGTTTGGTAAAATGCCTACAAGAATATAAAGTGGCATAAAAATACTGTTGATGATACGCCCTATCCAATCACGGAATAACACATCTGACCAAGTCAGTTTCTCATGCTTTAATGAAATAACACGTAATCCAAATATCATTTTCCCTAATGTTTGCCCAAAAAATTTCGTCATTAGTACGAAATAACTGTAATAAAAAATAGCGGATAAAATCGAAATTGGTGCATACCAAACAGTTTCAGATAATGACCAATCCATTAAATAAAAAATTGGGTTAACGAGAATTCCAACTGTAGCTGAAATAACGAATCCATCTAATAAAAAAGCCCAAAATCGTATCCAAAAGCCTGCCGTTTTTAACGCATAATTTTTATTCGTAATTGGCTTATCTATTTGGAGAGCATTATCCATAGAGGGTGAACCTTGCATAACAATTTCATTGTTTGTCATTGTACTCCCTCCTTAGTTTTCGCCATATAAATACATCATTTTTGGTGCTTTATAATCTGCCATAATTTTCATCAGCATTTTTTCCTCTGCTGAAGGACCAAACATTGATCCAATCTTCATCCCAACATATGATTGCCAGCCACCCACATCATATGAATACTCAAATAATTCTGCGTCCTCTAAACCAAAGTCTTTACGCAGTGCAGCAATTGTTGCTTCCTCATCGCCAATCTCATCTACTAAGCCCGCTTCAAGAGCCTTCTTACCACTAAGAATTCGACCATCGGCAACTTTTTTCACATCGGCTTCAGACATATTACGCCCTTTTGCTACAATATCAACGAATTCCTGATAAGTTTCGTTTATCATGTCTTGCATCATAGCACGCTCTTCCGGTGTCACTTCACGCATTGGGCTAAGCATATCTTTATGTTCACCAGATTTAAACGTTTCATATTTAATACCGACTTTTTCTGCTAACGCCTGATAATTAATAGATTGCATAATGACACCAATCGAACCTGTAATTGTATCACGTTGCGCAAATATTTTATCTGCAGGTGCTGAAATGTAATAACCACCTGAAGCTGCCATCGAATCCATAGAAACATAGATTGGAATTTGTCGCTCTTCTTTAATTTTTAACAGTTTTTTATAGATTTCTGCTGATTCCTTTACACCGCCACCTGGTGAATTAACACTTAAGACGATTCCTTCCACAGTATCATCATATAAAATATTATCTAATTGATTTAAGAAAAATTGATGATCATAAGAAATTGGTTGCCACATTGTACTTGAGCCAACATCTTGAATCGTACCATCGACCTTTAAATATGCAATACGTTTATCCATATCGCCACTTTCTTTAACCTCTTCCATTACCGTCAAGTCGTTTCCAGCTACCAAGCTATCAAAATTGCTAAAGAAATCCGATTTAAATATTGCAAAAATAGTGTTGATTCCTAATGAAAATACTAATAGTACACCTGCAATTATTAAAGCGGCCCACCTTTTACCATTCATACCATTCCGCCTCCTCATAACGTAATACGATTGATACCCTAATTTGTTTCATACTTATCGCAATAATAATGTGGTCTTATCACGGTGATGAACCAATACTATTGCTTTAACCTATTCAACCTATAATACATTACCTAATTTCATAAAAAAAATCAAAGTTCATAAAAAAAGCAGGAACTTTGATTTTCGACATTATTTCCTAGGAAATTAATGATGATTGATATAATGGATTTTTTCTTGTTCACGTAATTCGACACGACGAATTTTGCCTGATGTAGTCTTTGGTAGCTCAGTTACAAACTCAATTGCACGAGGATATTTATAAGGGGCTGTTAAAGTTTTCACATGGCTTTGTAGTTTTTTTATAAGTGCTTCATCTCCAACTACTCCATCAGAGAGCACAACAAATGCCTTTACTATATTTCCACGAATTCCATCTGGACTCGCCACAACGGCAGTTTCTTTTACTGCTGGATGTTTCAATAACGCATCTTCTACCTCAAATGGGCCTATCGTATACCCAGACGAAATGATGACATCATCGCCACGCCCTTCAAACCAAAAATAACCATCTTTATCTTTATATGCACGATCTCCAGTAATATACCAATCTCCTCTAAACTGTAAATTTGTACGTTCTGGATCGTTTAAATATTTCTTAAATAAAGCGGGTGTTTCACAGTGTACAGCAATATCCCCAACTTCTCCAATTGCAGTAGGATTTCCAAAATCATTGATAATTTCAACCGTATTACCCGGAGTAGGTTTGCCCATCGAGCCCATTCTAGCCTCCATCCCTACCATTGTACCAACAAGTAATGTATTCTCTGTTTGTCCATAACCATCTCGTACTTGTAAATTAAAGACCTCGGAAAATACTTTTATCACTTCACTATTTAAAGGTTCACCCGCTGACACAGCCTGACGTATCGTACTTAAATTGAAGTCTTGCAAATTTTCAAGACCTGCCATAAATCTGTATTCGGTCGGTGTGCAACACAGAATATTAATATTGAATTTTTCAAGCAATCCAAGGTATGTCGCCGCATCAAAGTGACCTTTATAAACAAATGCTGTTGCACCACTTCCTAAAGTAGCAAGGAACGGGCTCCAAATCCATTTTTGCCATCCTGGAGCTGCTGTAGCCCAAACAATGTCACCTTCTTGTACACCTAACCAATTTGGAGCAGTAGTTCTTAAGTGCGCATAACCCCAGCTATGTGTATGAACAGCTGCCTTTGGATTGCCTGTTGTACCACTCGTATAAGCTAAAAATGCAATGTCTGTACTCTTAGTCGGTGTAGAACTTATGTAAGTCGTAGGTTGAGTTTGCATTTTTTCAAGCAACGGCTGCCAAGGTTCGTGTGCATGACCAATGACAAATTGCTGTATTTCTTGTAAATTTCTCACACTATCGAATTGTTCAATATAAGGCTCAAATGCAACAACGCCTTTTGCATTGGCATGATTGATTCGATATTCAATATCCTTCGTTCTCAGCATTTCCGAACTAGGGATAATAGTTAAACCTGCTTTTAAGGCGGCAATATAGACGATATACGCTTCAACCGATCTTGGCACCATAACTAAAATAACATCACCTTTTTTTAAACCTTGGGATGTAAATACATGTGCTGCCTGATTCGCCTTTTCAAGTAATGCTTGATACGTTAAGTACTGAATTTCCTCATCTTCGTTATAGATTAATAATGCATTTTTTGTAGAATCCTGTGCATATTTTTCAATTTCCTCTGAAATGTTATACCATTCTGGTGCGATTAAATCTTCTCTGTTCATGGCAAATGCCCCCTTTTGATACGCTCATTATAAAACTCAATTTTTATCATTTTCAATGGAATTCACTCCAATTCATTAAAGTCGTGACAACTATCATGCTCTGCTATATGGCATCAGTCACGTATTGATGCTATCCATTCGAATTAACTTTAGTGCAGTTTTCGATATGAAGAAAAAACTCCCTATTGAACACGAATGAATAATATGGTACATTTTGGTCAACTAAAAGCAAGATTGCAGGGGGACTCATTTAGAGTTGAGAAGGTAAAACCTGACCCTTTGAACCTGTTAGTTAATACTGACGTAGGGAGCAACTCACATCTATTTACTGATGAAAGGCTCTTTTGCGTGTTTTTTCTACACGAAAAAGAGCCTTTTTTGCACGCTTACGTCCATCCAACAAGGAGGACTTAAAATGGTATTTCAAACGATCCGTAAACAAAATCCACTTATTCATTGCATTACTAATTATGTTGTGGCTAATTTTCAAGCAAATGGCTTATTAGCAATAGGTGCTTCTCCAGTCATGGCTGATGACAGTCATGAAGTTGAAGAAATGGTCGCAATTGCCTCAGGCTTACTGATAAATATCGGTACCCTTAACGAACGAATGAAAGAATCAATGTTACTCGCAGGAAAAAAAGCAAATGCTCTTGGCATTCCCGTTTTTTTAGATCCTGTCGCTGCTGGTGCAACAACTTACCGTAAACAAACTGTACAGCAATTACTGGAGAACATAAAATTTGCGGCTATTCGTTGTAATATTGGAGAACTTGCAGCTATAGCCAATGTAGAATGGCAACAAAAAGGCGTAGATAGTGGTAGTGGTTCAATTTCTTTAGAAGTTGAGGCACAAAAAGTAGCTCAACTCTACAATTGTATTGTTATTGTGACCGGCGAAGAAGATTTTATTACTGATGGCAAACATCAGCAATGGGTTACAGGTGGAACTTCTCAAATGACAGAAGTTACTGGAACAGGTTGCTTATTGAGTGCAATTTGCTGTGCTTCCTACGCTGCAGGAAATAAACCATTTGACCAATTAATAGAAACATTATCGCTTTATAAAAAAGTAGCAGAGCAAGCCGCTTCTTCAACAAAATATATTGGCGATTTTCAAATTGCAGTATTGAATGAATTACATCGCCTTTCCAAGGAAGGTGAAGAATGATGCATATTGTAACGACAATTGCTGGTTCTGATAGTGGTGGCGGTGCAGGTATACAGGCTGATTTAAAAACATTTCAGGAATTAAAGGTATTTGGTACGTCTGTTATTACAGCTTTAACCGCCCAGAATACTCTTGGTGTATCGGATGTCTTACCAATTGAAGTTAGTTTTGTTGAAAAACAACTCCAAGTACTAGTAGAGGATTTTTCAATAAGCGCCGTTAAAACAGGAATGCTGTTTTCTTCCGAGATAATCCAATCAATTGCACAGATTTTAGCTGAAATAAATATTCCGCTTATTGTAGATCCTGTCATGATTGCAAAAGGTGGCGAAAGCTTATTACAGCAAGTGGCAATTGAGGCATTACGCGATTATTTGCTACCTTTAGCAACAATCGTAACACCGAACATTCCTGAAGCCGAAACCCTTTCTGGAAGGAAGATCAATTCTTTAGCAGATATTGAAGAAGTAGCTAAAGTCTTATTAAAAATGGGCGCTCAATGCGTCATTATTAAAGGTGGTCATTTAGAGTATAATTGTTATGCTACAGATTATGTATTTTTCCAGAATGGTCATTCATTTTCCATGATGTCCACTCGTATTGCAACAAAAAATACGCACGGTACAGGCTGTACGTTTTCTGCTGCATTAACTGCTTTTCTTGGCCGTGGACTACCTATAGAAGAAGCGATTATGGAAGCTAAAAAATTTATTCAATTAGCAATTACTCATGATTTATCTATTGGTAATGGCCATGGTCCTACAAATCATTTTGCTTATCAAAACTTTAAGGATTCTTGCGAGGTGATTATTCATGAAACGTGACGATCTACAGTTATATTTTATAATGGGTACAAGTAATGTTTTAAATCAAGAGCCATTAAATGTTTTAGAGAAAGCTCTGCAATCTGGAATTACTATATTTCAATATCGGGAAAAAGGACTAAATACACTCACTGGGCAAGCCTATGAAGATTTTGCTCGCAAATGTCAAAAGCTCTGTCAACAGTATCATGTTCCGTTTATCGTCAACGATGATGTAGAGCTAGCAATAAAACTTAGAGCGGATGGCGTTCATATTGGACAAGAGGATCTTCCCGTGTCGATGGTACGTAAAAAAATTGGTAACATGATCTTAGGTGTTTCTGTTCATTCACAAGCTGAATTACAAACGGCTCTACAATATGGTGCTGATTATGTAGGAATTGGTCCAATTTTTTCAACCACTTCTAAAAGCGATGCCAAACCACCTAGTGGAACTGATTTTTTACAGCAAGTTCGAATACAATATCCGGAGCTCCCTATTGTTGCAATTGGAGGTATTAATTGCTCGAATGCTCATACGGTATTTAAAGCAGGTGCGGATGGAATAGCAGTTATTTCTGCAATTTGCCAAAGTGAGGATATTTCAAATACAGTCTCTACATTTAAATCATTTGTCGGATAAAGAGAAAATTTAAATCAGCGGGGTCTTTACATCTCTGATTATTAGGCTTCACCAATCAAGTTATTACGGGCAGTTAGCCCCACCTATTTTTTTGCTCTTATTGAATTGAAACGGAGGACCTAACGCTTCTCTTTTGATACTGATAAATTATTGCCCGTTAATACGGGATAAAAAATTATAAATTTAAACAAACTAAAACCAGTGCCTTTTACGGTCACTGGTTTTAATTTTTGCTTAATCAGCAATTATTGGTTGTTTGGCATACCTTTTAATTGTGATTCTGCCATTTGTACAAGACGTTTAGTGATTTCACCGCCAACGGAACCGTTAGCACGAGCTGAAGCGTCAGCTCCTAATTGAACACCAAATTCTTGTGCAATTTCGTATTTCATTTGATCTAGAGCGTACTCTACACCAGGTACAGCAAGTTTGTTTGAACTGCGGTTGTTGTTGTTTGTCATGTGTCTCACCTCCTTGTGAATATAGAATGTGCGATATTAGATTTTTAATACGAAAATTTTATAGGTAAATTGTGCCTCTAAAGGGAATGAACGAAAAAAAGCCGACTCAAGACTTTGAGTCGGCTCATTAGCTTAGAAATCGCAAGTTTCTTCTATAGAAGATCTGCAAATTTATCTGCTTCTTGCTCTTTTTTCGGGAAAATATAGACTTCACGGTTTTTCACTGCTCGTTCGATTAGCTCATCAAAATCAGAGAAGCTTTCGTAATGCTCAACCTTTTCAAGCTTTGGCTTTGTTTTTGGACTTGCTGGAGTAAAAATTGTACAGCAGTCTTCAAATGGCTGGATAGACGTATCGTATGTGCCTATTTTCTCAGCAATATCGATAATTTCTAATTTATCTGATGAGATTAAAGGACGTAAAATTGGTGTGTTCGTTACGGCATTAATAGCTGTAAGACTTTCAAGAGTTTGACTCGCTACTTGTCCAAGACTTTCACCTGTAACAATTGCTAGTGCACCGATTTCTTCACGTACTTTTTCAGCAACTTTTAGCATCATACGACGAGTTGTTGTCATCGATACATTAGAAGGTACTTTTTCTTTAATAAGAACTTGGATTTCAGTGAAAGGAATTACATGTAAACGTATACTAGCGCCAAATTTCGTTAATTCATTAGCAAGCACCTTTACTTTTTCCAATGAATTTTGGCTTGTATAAGGTGGACTAAAGAAGTGAATCGCCTCTAAGCGCACTCCTCGTTTCATCATTAAATAACCAGCAACAGGACTATCTATCCCACCAGAAAGCATTAATAACGATTTACCATTCGAACCTACAGGCATTCCACCTGCACCCGGAATAACTTGTGCCATCATATACGTTGCGTCATGACGCACCTCTACACGAAGTTCGATATCAGGCTTTTTCACTTTTACTGATAAATTTTGATATTGCGGTAATACATAACCACCAATTTCGCGTTGAATGGCATGTGATTCTAACGGAAATGTTTTATCAGTGCGCTTTACTTCTACTTTAAAAGTAAGCTGCTCATTTTTAAATGTATCCATAATTGTTATGGCAAGTTTTTTCATAGCCTCGAGGTCTTTTTCACATGCTGCCACTGGACTAAATGATTGGATACCAAAAATCTTAGGTAATCCTTTTAATAAAACGTCCATTTGTGTTTCATCTTGAATAGCGATAAACATACGATCGCGCTCTGTACGAATGTGTAAATGTCCTAAATCCGCAAAAGCATGACGAATGTTCTCACGCAAACGACGAATAAAATCCATCTTGTTACGACCTTTTGTAGAAAGCTCTCCATATCGAATTAAAATTTCTTTCCAAATCATTTTTAAAATTCTCCTTTAAGTTCCATCAATACTTCATCTAATACTTGTTTAAACTTTACTATACCTTCATTTGTTACATGCGCACCAAAACTTATACGAATAACACCCTTTTTAAAGTGTTCATCAATATTTAGAGCTTCAACAACATGGCTTGTTTTTGTCTGTTTCGAAGAGCAAGCACTCGATGTCGATACAATTACATTACGTTTTTGCAATGCATTAATAATGACTTCACCTTTTAAGTCGCAAATACTAAAAGATAAAATATGTGCCGCACCTTGCGGGTTTGATAAAATATGCACTACATCTCCATATTCACGTAATTGCATGCATATTTCTTCATTCCATTGGCGATATTTTTTTGCACGATCATTCATCGTCTCAACTGCTATTCGAGCTGCTTTGGATAAGGCTACTGCTTGCGGTACAGCTACTGTTCCACTACGTAAACCAAACTCTTGCCCTCCGCCAAGTGCATACGGTTGCCATTTCATTTTTTTACGGAATGCTAGTACACCTGAACCTTTAAAACCATGAATTTTATGGCCAGAAATTGAAATACAGTCTGGTCCCTCGTCATCGTTAAATGATATTGGTAACTTACCAAAGCTTTGTACAGCATCAACGTGAAAAGCTGCACGACTTGATTCATGAATAATTTTTGCAGCTTCAAAAATTGGTTGGATAGCACCCATTTCATTATTTACATGCATTATACTTACTAAAATGGTATCCTTACGCACTTTTGTGCGAAGCTCCTCTAAAGAAATAACTCCATTTTTATCTGCTTGCAAGTATTCTACATCAAAACCCTCTTGCTCAAGTTGCTTAACAGATTCTAGAACAGATGGATGCTCAATTTCAGTTGTTAAAATATGATTTCCTTTATGTGTATTGCTACGTGCTAAACCAAATATAGCCGTGTTATTGGATTCAGTACCACCTGAAGTAAATAGCACATTTTTTGCTTCTGTCTGCAAAATATCTGCTACTTGCTCACGTGCACGCATTAACAATTCGTTTGATTCAACACCCATTGCATGAATGGAAGCAGGATTAGCATAATACTGCTCATTCACTGCCATAAATGCTTGCATAACCTCTTTTAAAGGTTTTGTTGTTGCACTGTTGTCTAAATAGATTGTATTAACTTCCATTAATATTCACACACTTTCAAAACGTTGATTTAACGGTATTTATCATAACGCAATCTTCGGCAATTGACTACTAACTTTAACAATTATCCTAATTTAATCACTTATTTGTTTGCTTTTAATGTGAAAATCCACCCTTTATAGAGTGGCATCTAAAGACTTGATATGAACATTTCTAGCTAAAAATTAAGCAGCATAAAAAATTTGATTTTTGCATAATTAGGCTCTTCATCATAACGTGTAGTTGATTTCTGTTCCGACTGGGCGCTTTGTAGCACCGATGTTAGTCACGAGGGCGTTATCACAGGACGTGATGGTTTTAGCCTTCGTTCCTCTATTGCTAATCCCCGTGGAGTCGCCCAGTCTCCCCTCCAATCAACTTATACACATAGCATATGTTTTTGAAATGTCATCCTCCGCTTTTAGTAAAAGCCTATGCTGCTATATTTAACTATATTGAAGCTAATTTCACACTAGTAGTTCAAACAAGCGATCCCACAAAATTTCCTTAATTAACTAGCTGATTCATTAACCTTCTTCATTGTTATAAATTCAGTTGATGCTGTGAATTCCATGACTTTTTTAAAGCCTGATTTTTCGTAAAGGTGAATTGCTCTTGTATTAAATGTAGCTACTGTTAAACGAAGAGGACTATGATTTTCTTGCTGTAGCTGGTTTAAAATAAATGAAAAAAATTCTACACCATAACCTTGTCCTGTTAGCTCAGGCTTCATCCCAATCCCAACGTCAATGCACTCATCTAAATACGCACCATATTCACGTCCTTTAGGTACTTGTGCAGCTGTTCCTGTACAGTAAAAACCGACTAGCTCTTCTTTATCATTGAAAATTGCATAATATGGGCTTTCTAGAAATTCTTTTAGAGATTCATCGCATAGATCATTATTATAAAAATCATATGGTTCTTCATATTTCCAATTCAAAATGTCAGTCGCATAAATTTCATTCATTTCTCGAATATAAAATTGCATTATGAACACCTCTATTTTCCACCGTTTTTAATCAAAAATTGAGATAAGGTACTATGTGAAGCTTCCCGTCAATTTTAGTCCAAGAGCACACGCAAAAGTATGAATGTCGTATAAATACCCCAATAAATTTGGCTTTTTAATAAAAAACTGTCTAAAAAGTAATAACTATACCTTTTAGACAGCTGATGTAATTCTTTATTTACTTACTACTGTTTCTTCTGCTACAAGTTCTTGAATTCGCTTTAAAGCACCTGGCTCCATTTCTTCAACTGCCGTCCCAGCCTCTTCTAATGCCTTGGAATAACGGAATTGATTAAAGGATTTTTCTGCTTCTTTTAAACGAGTATGTAATTTTGGATTTGTTGCACGATGACGATTACCATACTGAATAATACGTTCAATCAGCATTACATTTTCAATCAATTCATGCGCCTTCGCTTTTACATCCTCTACACAAAGTGTTGCAGCATTTAAATTGTTATGAACTGTTCCCATATTGAGTGGTACCTCTTGAAGGCTTTGCATAACTACATAAATATGCTCTGCTGCCTCATCTAGACGGGCATCCATCTCTTCTGGAATACCTGGAATATTAGCCTTATTCAATATACGATCTGTCTCTTGTAATGTTTTCTTTAGGCTCTCTACTTGTGTACGAGCCTTGTTTTCATCAATTCGGAGCTTCTTCATCGTATTTGATAAATGACCTTGCTCCTCATGAATATGCTCAAGCTCTTCGTTAATTTCAATCAATTCTTCCTGTAAACTTGAGTATGCAGATTTTTCTTCTCTAACACGCATCGCTAATAAGTCATAGCGACGTTGTAAAGCCTCTAATTGCTTTAAAGCAGCTTTTGGAATTTCTGCATCTTTTTCATTTAAACGATAGCTTTGCTGCACAAAGGTTGCTTCATCACTTACTAATCTTGTTGAACTAATAACATTTGTAATTGAGCTTAATAAACGATCACAATTTTGGTCAACATAATTTTTAGCAATAACTTCTTTTTCAAGCAGATCGTAAAAATGATCAACCTCTTCATTTATATCAGCTACACGTGGTTTAACAACCGATAAATTAAGCTCTGCTAATTCATTTTTTAATGTCGCGAACTCTTCTTCAAATTTATCGAGTGCCTTAGTTAGCTCTAAATGCTGTAAATAATAAGATTGCTCTTCCATTTCACGCTGGCCACTACGTAATTCCTGTACCGCTCCTGGTAGCTTTACTTGCAATTCAGTCAAAATTGTTGGGACATCATTAATAAATTCAAATGTCTGTTGTGATTCTTGGTTCAAGGCAATAACAATTTCACGAGCCTGTAAATAATTCCCTTCGTTCGTAAGAACATCGAATTCCTCAAACTTTTGGACAAACCCCTCTAGCTTTTTCTCAAGTGCTGGTAATGCTACACCAAATGAATGTTGGTGAGCTAACAATGTTTTACGTGCAGAGCGATAGTATTCTTTTAATTGTTCAATTTCAATACGATTTTTTTCTTCGCTGCCAATTAATTCATTTAGTTCTTCTAAGATTTTATCTTTATCTTTTTCACACTTTTGAATGTAATCTTCTATCTCACGTTCAATTAACGTTGCTTTCTTAAAACGGAGTCTATTGATTTGATCCTCTGCATCAAATAAAAGTGAATCAATTTTTGTCATATGTACATCGATGACTTCATCCCAACTATTACGCCATCTTTCAAACATCTCTTCTGTTTCACCGTTCATGTTTAAAGATTTAACTTTTGAAATTTCCTCATTTATGGGATTGTTTTGTATTTGTGATTTTTCATTTTCAAGTTTAGCAATGATTGTTGTATGTTTTCGTCGCATCATAAATCCTACTATCGCTAAAATTAATAGTAGGATAACCGGAATGATGATATACTCCATCGTAAGCCTCCTTATTCTACAATAAACGAATTGGCTAGTTGTTTTTATTATATACTATGTTATCGCCTTTTGTACTAAAATTTGAGTGTTTTTTATGTATTTACGCCTTTCAAGAATAACACTTACTTAAGTTTTGAACAATTTGCGCAAATAAAAGTGTTTTATCCAAAAGCTAAAGGAGTGGTAACTTTATGAAATTTGACGGCCATGTTCATAGTCCATATTGTCCACATGGTACTTCTGATTCATTTAAGCAATACATTGAAAAAGCAATCTCTCACAACTTTACAGATATTACCTTTACAGAACATGCACCATTACCATTGAATTTTACTGACCCTACACCACAGCAAGATAGTGGTATGAATCCAGAATTTCTAATGCCCTATTTCGAAGATTTACAGTGCCTTCAAAAAGAGTACGCAAAAGACATTCGCATTCATATCGGTCTTGAGGTTGATTATATTCAAGGCTTTGAACAAGAAACCCGTAAATTTCTTGATACATATGGACACTTTTTAGATGACTCTATTTTATCAGTCCATTTTTTACAATGGCAAAACATCTTTGAATGCATCGACTTTTCTCCAGAAAGTTTTATGGCTTTTTCAAAAAAAGTGGGCTCTATAGAACAAGTGTATAATCTATATTATGATACCGTCCTACAATCTATTAAAGCAGATTTAGGGCAATACAAACCTAAACGCATTGGACATCCTTCACTTATTCACAAATTTCAATTAGCACATACGGTGAAAATTGATGATTCTGCGCGGATTCGAGAAGTTTTAGATTTAATGAAGGAAGAAGGTTATGAGCTAGATTTAAATAGCGCTGGTTTAAGTAAAACACATTGTCAGGAACCTTATCCACCTTTTTCCTTTATAGATTATAGTAAATCTATTGGACTACCAATTGTTTTTGGTTCAGATGCTCATAGTGTTGCTGATTTACATCAACACTATAATGTTATATACCCAAAATAAATAACTTTCAAACGAGGTGCAATTATGTTTACACAAATTAATTATGAAGGGCCAATTGCCGAGCAATATAATACATTAGCGAAACAGTTAGAT
>Ga0209025_1002222_pt1 | contig 21391 bp, 19 predicted proteins | sample AraplaMF_Col_mLB_FD_184256 | JGI IMG/M metagenome (GOLD analysis project Ga0209025, IMG submission 184256) | Arabidopsis root microbial communities from the University of North Carolina, USA - plate scrape MF_Col_mLB (SPAdes) (version 2) | ecosystem: Host-associated > Plants > Roots > Endosphere... | reverse complement strand
ACCGCCGTCGCTGTCGTCGGCCGGGTCGAGGAATTCCAGCGCGATCTCGGCCGCCGGGAAGGTCACGCCGTCGAGTTCGAAATCGCCGGTTTCCTGCACCTGTCCGTTGCTCATCGGCACGTGCGCGATGATGGTCTTGCCGATGTTCGCCTGCCAGATGCGCACCACGGCGATGCCGTCGGCGGGCACGCGACTGGCATCGACGAGGCCGGCGCTGATCGCGAACGGACCGACCGCCGAGCTGAGGTTGCCGCAGTTGCCGCTCCAGTCGACGAACGCCTTGTCGATCGAGACCTGGCCGTAGAGGTAGTCGACGTCATGGTCCGGCACCGAGGCCTTCGAGATGATCACGCACTTGCTGGTGCTCGAGGTCGCGCCGCCCATGCCATCGGTGTGCTTGCCATAGGGATCGGGCGAGCCGATCACGCGCATCAGCAGGGCATCGCGCTTCGCGCCGGGGACCTGCGCCACGTCGGGCAGGTCCTGCAGGCGGAAGAACACGCCCTTGCTGGTGCCGCCACGCATGTAGGTGGCGGGGATGCGGATCTGGGGGAGATGGGACATGGGCAGCTGGTTCCGTTCGGTTACGGCGTGCAGTTATCGAAAGCGTGCCGGCGGCCTCAGGCCGCCTGCGCGGACTCCAGGAAGTCATTGGCGAAGCGCTGCAGCACGCCGCCGGCGTCGTAGATCGACACCTCCTCGGCGGTGTCGAGGCGGCAGGTCACCGGCACTTCGACGCGCTCGCCGTTGCGGCGGTGGATGACCAGCGTCAGCTGCGCGCGCGGCGTGCGTTCGCCGATGACGTCATAGGTCTCGGTGCCGTCGATCGCCAGCGTGGTGCGGTTGGTGCCCGGCAGGAACTCCAGCGGCAGCACGCCCATGCCGATCAGGTTGGTGCGGTGGATGCGTTCGAAGCCCTCGGCCGCGATCGCCTCGACACCGGCAAGACGCACGCCCTTGGCCGCCCAGTCGCGCGACGAGCCCTGGCCGTAGTCGGCGCCGGCAATGATGATCAGCGGCTGGCGACGCTCCATGTAGGTTTCGATCGCCTCCCACATGCGCGTGACCTGCCCTTCCGGCTCGATCCGCGCCAGCGATCCCTGCTTCACGTTGCCGGCCTCGTCGCGGACCATTTCGTTGAGCAGCTTCGGGTTGGCGAACGTGGCGCGCTGCGCGGTGAGGTGGTCGCCGCGGTGGGTCGCGTACGAATTGAAGTCTTCCTCCGGCAGGCCCATCTTCGCCAGGTACTCACCGGCCGCGCTGGAGGCCATGATCGCGTTCGACGGCGACAGGTGGTCGGTGGTGATGTTGTCGCCGAGCACCGCCAGCGGGCGCATGCCGCTGAGCGTGCGTTCGCCGGCCAGCGCGCCCTCCCAGTACGGCGGGCGGCGGATGTAGGTGCTCTGCGGGCGCCAGTCGTACAGCGGGCCGACCTTCTCGCCGTGCTTTTCGCTGATGCGGAACATCGGCTCGTAGACCTGGCGGAAGTGATCGGGTTTGACGCTGCTGGCGACGATCGCGTCGATCTCCTCGTCGCTCGGCCAGATGTCCTTGAGCGTGATTGGGTTGCCGTCGGCGTCGTGGCCCAGCGCGTCGCGCTCGATGTCGAAGCGCACGGTGCCGGCGATGGCATAGGCGACCACCAGCGGCGGCGAGGCCAGGAAGGCCTGCTTGGCGTACGGGTGGATGCGGCCGTCGAAGTTGCGGTTGCCCGACAGCACCGCCGTCGCGTACAGGTCGCGATCGATCACTTCCTGCTGGATCGCCGGATCCAGCGCGCCGCTCATGCCGTTGCAGGTGGTGCAGGCGAAGGCGACGATGCCGAAGCCGAGCTTTTCCAGTTCCGACAGCAGGCCGGCTTCTTCCAGGTACAGCTGCACGGCCTTCGAGCCCGGCGCCAGCGACGACTTCACCCACGGCCGGCGAACGAGTCCGCGCGCGTTGGCGTTGCGCGCGATCAGGCCGGCGGCAATCACGTTGCGCGGATTGCTCGTGTTGGTGCAGCTGGTGATGGCGGCGATGATCACCGCGCCGTCGGGCATCTTCCCCGGCACGTCTTCCCATGCACCGGCGATGCCGCGCGCGGCCAGGTCGGAGGTCGGCAGGCGCTTGTGCGGGTTGGACGGGCCGGCCATGTTGCGCACCACCGACGACAGGTCGAAGGTGAGTTCGCGTTCGTACTCGGCGGTCTCGAGCGCATCGCCCCAGAGGCCGGCCTGCTTCGCGTAGGTTTCGACCAGCTTGACCTGCGCATCCTCGCGACCGGTCAGGCGCAGGTAGTCGATGGTCTTGTCGTCGATGAAGAACATCGCCGCGGTCGCGCCGTACTCGGGCGCCATGTTGGAGATCGTGGCGCGGTCGCCCAGGGTCAGCGCCGCGGCGCCTACACCGTGGAATTCCAGGTAAGCACCGACCACCTTCGACTGGCGCAGGAACTCGGTCAGCGCCAGCACGATGTCGGTGGCGGTGATGCCGGGCTGCGGCTTGCCGGTGAGGTTGACGCCGATGATGTCGGGCAGGCGCATCCACGAGGCGCGGCCGAGCATCACGCTCTCGGCCTCCAGGCCGCCGACACCAATCGCGATGACGCCCAGCGCATCGACGTGCGGCGTGTGGCTGTCGGTGCCGACCAGCGTGTCGGGGAAGGCGACGCCATCGCGCGCATGCACCACCGGCGACATCCGCTCCAGGTTGATCTGGTGCATGATGCCGTTGCCCGGCGGAATCACGTCGACGTTGCGGAACGCCTTCTTCGTCCAGTTGATGAAGTGGAACCGGTCCTCGTTGCGACGGTCCTCGACGGCGCGGTTCTTGGCGAACGCGTCCTTGTCGAAGCCGCCGTACTCCACTGCCAGCGAGTGGTCGACGATCAGCTGCGTCGGCACCACGGGATTGATCTGCGACGGATCACCGCCACGCTCGGCGATCGCATCGCGCAGGCCGGCCAGGTCGACCAGCGCGGTCTGGCCGAGGATGTCGTGGCAGACCACGCGCGCCGGGAACCACGGGAAGTCGAGGTCGCGACGGCGCTCGATCAGCTGCGTCAGGTAAGCGTCGAGCATGCCCGGCTCGGCGCGGCGCACCAGGTTCTCGGCATGCACGCGCGAGGTGTACGGCAAGCGGTCGTAGGCGCCGGGCGCGATCGCCTCGATCGCGGCGCGTGCATCGAAGTAGTCGAGCGCGGTGCCCGGGAGCGGCTTGCGGTATTGGCTGTTCATGGCGGCTGCTGTGGTCTTGACCGGGTGCGGAAACGAAGTCCGCCGATTATCCCGCAATTGGAGCGGGGCCGGACCCCGATTACTTGCCTTTGGACGTCAACTTTCCGCCGGAAGTGCCGTGCAGGCTCAGTGCAGCCGCTCGCGCAGGTCCACCAGGGCCTGGTCGGCCGAATCCACGCGGATCAGGCCCATCCGCGGGTACTCGATCTCGATCGTCACGTACACCGTCAAGGTCAGGATGGCGGCGAAGACGAACCGGTGCAGCCAGCTGCGGTCGGGGTTGACCGACGTGGCATAGCCGACCAGCAGCCCGGCGACCAGGCACAGGCCGGCCAGCAGCCAGTAGACGATGCGCGGCGGATGGCTGCGGGTCGCCGCGACGCGGGTGTCGGTGATGTCGAACATCTCGTTCAACGCGTTGATCACCAGCAACGTCGCCGGTGCCGACGCATCCGGGCGTCGGGTCGCACGCACGGCGTTGCGCCAGATCTCGTCCTGCAGCGCCGAACCCTGGTCCAGCTCCGCTTTCGTGTACTCGCGGTTCTCGGCGTCGCGGTAGGTTGCCAGGCGAACTTCCAGGTAGCGCCGGAACAACGCCCGCAGTTCCGGTTGCGCTTCGTCCGGCAGCAGGTCGATCCGCTGGTAGGCCGTGCCGATGGCGTTGGCCTCCTCGGCCACCAGATGGCGACGGTCATCGAAGCGCGAGGCCGCGCCGAAGAAGGTGAAGGCGATCAGCAGCGCGAGCAGGCCGAACACCGCGCCTTCAGCGGCATCGGCGCCCTTGGTCAGCCCGCGGTTCTCACGCGCGAGGTGGGAGACACCCAGCCGTCGCCCGAGTTCGATGAACAGCACGATCCCCGCGAACAGGCCAGCCGAAAACAGCGCAACCTGCACTGCGAAGCCCATGCTCATCGCTCCACCGCGCCAGGTGCCGGCGCCCGGGCAAGCAGTTTTGGCGAGCCGCCATTAGGCGGTCGTGAAGTCAGTCCGCGACGTGGATCACCAGCTTGCCGAAGTTCCTGCCCTGGAGCAGGCCGATGAAAGCGTCGGGGGCGTTCTCCAGGCCGTTGACGATGTCCTCGCGCAGCTTCACCTTGCCGGCCGAGACCCAGCCGCTCATGTCACGGTAGAACGGCGCAAAGCCATCGGCGTAGTGATCCATGATGATGAAGCCCTGCAGGCGGATGCGCTTGCGCAGCACCAGGCCCAGCAGCAGCGGCAGGCGATCGGGTCCGGCGGGCAGCTTCTGGTCGTTGTAGTGCGCAATCAGTCCGCACACCGGCACGCGCGCGCCATCGTTGAGCAGCGGCAGCACCGCGTCGAGCACCGCCCCGCCGACGTTCTCGAAGTAGACATCGATGCCATCCTTGCATGCCTCCGCCAGCTGCTGCGCGAACTGCGGGTCGTTGCGGTCGATGCAGGCGTCGAAGCCGAGCTCGTCGAGCACGTAGCGGCATTTGTCGGCGCCACCGGCAACGCCGACCACGCGCGCGCCCTTGATCCGGGCGATCTGGCCGACCACCGCGCCGACCGCGCCGCTGGCTGCGGCCACGACCACGGTCTCGCCGGGCTTGGGCTCGCCGATGTTCAACAGGCCGTGGTATGCGGTGAATCCCGGCATGCCGAGTGCGCTCAGCGCCAGCGAAGGATGGTCGGTCTTGCCGAGCGGCATCAGGTCGCGCCCGTTCGACAGCGCATAGTCCTGCCAGCCGGAACCGCCGAGGACGAGATCGCCTTCGGCAAACTTCGGATGACGCGACGCGACGACGCGGCAGACGGTGCCGCCGACCATCACGTCATCGATCGCGGTTGGCGGCGCATACGACGGCGCTTCGCTCATGCGGCCGCGCATGTAGGGATCGAGCGACAGGTACAGCGTTCGCAGCAGCACCTCGCCCTCGCCGGGCGTGGGCACGTCGGTCCGTTCGAGGCGGAAGTCCTGCGGCGTCGGCGCACCCTTCGGGCGCGAGGCGAGGACGATGCGGCGATTCACGTTCGCGAGCTGCGGCATGGGGGGCTCCGGTGCGATCAGGCCCACATCTTATGCCGTGCGCACGCCGTCCGGGCCGCGACACAGTGTTTCAATTCCATCACGCAGGCATCACCGCTGGAGTCTGTAATGAGCACCGTCCCCCAGTGGCGTGACCCGTCATGAAATCGATCCTGATCCCCTTTGCGATCGCCGCCTGCCTGTGCACCTTCAGCGCCCATGCGAAGTTGCCGCTGATCAACGCCACCTGCCCGGGCAAACTCGACGTGCACGTCGACCAGGGCGGGCCGGTCTACGTCAACGGCAAGGAAGCCAAGCTCAAGGTCGTCAACGACAACTATTACGAGGCCAAGGACGCGGCGACCGGCACGACGATCTCCATCTCGATCAATCCCGACGGCTCGCCCGATATGTCTTACACCGGCAAGAACCGCGCGAATGGCGTGTGCACGATTGCCAGCGATACCACGGCCGCTCCCGCAGCCGCTGCTGCCCCGGCCGCGGCGCCGCGCAGCTCGAACCCGGCGTCGGAGAAGGCCTGCCTGGCCGCCGTGTCGAAATCGACCAGCGTGGCCAGCAGCAAGCTCTCGGTGATCTCATCCGAGTTCAGCGAGGCCGGCATTTCCGTTTCGGTGAAGGTGCCCGGCGCGGACGCACCCTGGGCGTGCATGACCGACCAGAAGGGCAAGGTCTGGAACGTCAGCTACACCGGATCGGAAGGCAAGTTGTAGCGGTCTCGTGCCGTGCCGGCGCGCGTTCTCATCGGGCTGCTGCTGGGTGGACTGGGGCTCGCGGTGTTCCCGGCGATCGCCCAGGAGGCGCCAGCGCCGGCTGAGGACTCGTCGTTCTTCCTGTGGACCGACACGAGCTTCACGCTGCTCGCTTACGGCAAGGGTTTCGCGGTCGATCCCGATGAGCAGTCGACGTTCACCATCGAACATGCGCACGAGTCGAAGATCGGTGACTTCTTCATGTTCATCGACTTCACGGATTTCCACGGCGAGCCAGCTACGGACTCCACCTGGTACGGCGAGTTCGGGCCGCGCCTGAGCTTCGGCAAGATGCTCGACAAGGATCTCTCGCGCACGCTGTTCAAGCACAGCCTGTTCGAAATCAAGGACGTCCTGCTGGCGATGCAGTACGAACGCGGCGAGGACCCCGACCTCGCCGAGGCCGCGCTGGTCGGGCTGGGATTGAACCTCGAAGTCCGCAAGGCCGGGCCGCTCGGCGGACTGGGCAAGTTCAACTACGTGCAGTTGAACGTCTATGGCCGATCGGAGCTGATTGAAGGTGCCCGGCACGGTTTCCACGACGCGCAGATGACGCTGGCCGCCAGCTATCCGTTCCAGATCGGCAACTCGGCCTTCCTGGTCGATGGCTACTTCGACTGGGTGATGGGGCTGGGCTCGGAAGACTGGAGCTACCACCTCAACCCGCAGATCTCCTGGGATGCGGGCGCGAAGATCTGGAACACGCCCGGGAAACTGTTCATCGGCGTCGAAGTCGACCTGTGGTGGAACAAGTACCAGATCGTCAACTCGCCGTTCTTCGACACCAACCAGAATGCCGTGAGCGTGATGCTCAAGTACCACCTGTAAGCGAGGTCACGGTTCCGGCGTGCCGGTGTCCTTCCCGCCCTGGCCGAGCTCCTTGCGCGCATCCGTGGCGAGCGCCTGGTACTTGGCCTTGAACTCGTCGAGCGTCATCTCTTCCAGCTCCTCCAGGTCCAGCAGCGCGTTGTGCGCGCCCTTGGTCGCGCGGATCAGTTCGTCGAGCTTGAGCTGGATGGCCTCGGTGTCGCGGTTCTGGGTGTTCTGGATCAGGAACACCATCAGGAAGGTGATGATGGTGGTGCCGGTGTTGATCACCAGCTGCCAGGTATCACTGAAGCCGAACAGCGGCCCGGTGACGATCCACACCAGGATCAGCAGCGCGGCGGCGGCGAACACGCGTGGCCGACCGGAGAAGTGGGCGGCCGACTTGGCGAAACGGGTGTACCAGGATGTGCTGGACGTCTTGGGCATGGGGGGCCTCGCTGGTGCGCAGACGATGGCCCCGCATGCGTGCAGGCGTGGTCAATTTGGCAACCGGGCCTAGCGAAGGACCAACAGCGCGGCACCCGTCATCGCCAGCGATGCCGTCCAGGCGTGACGCATCACGGTGCGGGGCACCCGAGCGGGCACCAGGGCAATGCCACGGCACACGCCGGCGGCCACCGCAGCGGTGGCGGCAAGCATGGCCGCCAGGTGCAGGGCCACCGCCGCCATGGCCAGGGCCAGCGAACCCGAAGCCGTGATCTCGCGCGCCGGCGTGTTGCTCATGCACAACGGCACCAGCGCCGGCACCAGCATCAGGCCGGCGCCGTGGACGGTGGCCATCGCGCAGGACCACAGCGCGATGCCGGCGTCGCTGCCCTGCCGGCTGTTGCTGCGATGTCGCGCGTCACCCAGCCAGCGGTGCAATGCCACCGTGATCAGTGATGCACCCGCCACGAGCTGGACCAGCACGCGGTCGATCAGCACGCCTTGCATGACTGCGAAGACGACCAGCGCCACTGACGCGGTGTGGCCGACCGCGATAGGCAGCAGCGCACGTAGCGCCTGCGCGGCGTCGCCGAAGCGCACGCCGCGTTCGGCGGCGAACATCCAGCCACCGGCCGGGCTCAGTCCGTGCAATGCACCGAGCCCGGCGACGGCCAGCCATGGCCACCAGGTTGCCATCATCCGCAGCAGGCAGCCGCAGACTTGGCCGGCGTTTCCGGCTCGTAGCGGTCGTGGTGCCGCACCCACGCCATCGGGTAGTCCAGGCCGTCCTCGTCGCGGCCCTTGGGCGTCAGTTCGATCAGGTTGTAGGTGTGCATCATCACTTCGACGCCACGGCCGTAGCGCGAGTAGGTGTGGAATACCTCGCCAGAGTCATCGCGTACGAACACGCTGATGCCCGGCGCTTCCTCGTGCGGGAACGGCTGACGGACGTAGTTGTAGTCGACCTTGCCGCTGGAGCGCTCTTCGTGGCTGAAGTTGACGCCGAAGTCATGGTTGAAGTCGCTGCCATGCGACGACACCCAGTCGAACTTCCAGCCCATGCGCTGGCGGAAACGCTCGATGTCGGCCAGGGGCGCGCGCGACACTGCGATCAGCGTGACATCGCGCTGCGCCAGGTGGAGGTTGGCGCCGTCGTTGTGGTCGGCCATGAAGGAACAGCTCTTGCAGCCCTGCTCCCAGCCCGGCGCGAACATGAAGTGCTGCACCAGCAGCTGGCTGCGGCCGTCGAACAGATCGGCCAGGTGGCGCGGCCCGTGCAACGTGTCGAAGACGTAGTCCTTGTCGACGCGCACCCACGGCAGCGCGCGGCGTTCGCGGGCGATCTGGTCCTGTAGGCGGGTGAGTTCCTTCTCGCGCGCCAGCAACTGCAAACGCTGGGCGAGCCAGCGGTCCCTGCTGACGACGGGGTGGTCGTTCTCGGTGAAACGGTCAATCGCGATGTTCATGATGTGCTCCGCATGAGTGGCGAGTGCGCCGTTGCCGCGATCCGCGGGCAAGGCGCTCCCGTCTCCGGCCGGTTGACCGGAGTGGATGGCAAGGCGGGTTTCGGTGTTGGCGCTACTTGCCGGGCCGGCGTACGACGCGGACCTTCCCGCTCCCGCCGCCGCCGCAGTAGAACAATCCGGCGCCGTCGGACTCGAGCCCGCTGACACCCGCGCCGCGCGGCATCTCCAGGCGCTCGAGCACGGTGCCGCTGTCGGCGTCGATGTGGCGCAGCTCGCTCTCGTCGCCGTCCCAGACGCCGTGCCACAGCTCGCCATCGACCCATGCCACGCCAGTGACGAAGCGGTTGGATTCGATGGTGCGCACGATCGCGCCGGTGTCGGGATCGATCTGGTGGATCTTGCGGTCGCGGTACTGGCCGACCCACAGGCTGCCTTCGGCCCAGGCCAGGCCCGAGTCGCCGCCTGCACCGGGTGCGGGGATCGACGCCAGCACGTTGCCGGTAGCCGGATCGATCTTGTCGATGCGGGCCTCGGCGATCTGGTACAGATGCTTGCCGTCGAAGGCCGTACCGGCGTGGGCGGCATGTTCGAGCGTGCGATCGACCTGGCCGCTGGCGGGATCGATCGCAAGCATCTTCGAACCGCCTGCGGCCCAGACGCGACTGCCGTCGTAAGTGACGCCACCGATGCTGTCGGCGCCTTCGAAGGGGCCGAACTCGCGCACGATTTCCGCCGCGCGCGCCGGCACCTTCTCTTCTGTCTTGTCGATGGTGACTAACGTGGGCATTTGCTGGCTCCTGTTGGCGCCGGTGCCGGCGCGTAGGGTCAATCTACTCAGCGGGCAGCGCGGCAGGGAGTAACAAGGTCGTCGTGAAACCGACCAGCGGCGGCGACAACCAGCGTTGCGCGCGTGTACGACCGATCGAGCGCACCTGCCCGGCGGACTCCAGTTCGGCCAGTGCGCGCTGGACGGTGCGCTGGCTGTCGCCCAGTGCCAGCGCGAGTGCCGACGTCGACCAGGCAGCGCCGTCGGCAAGCAGTGCCAGCAGCGACGCCTGCTCACCGTCGATGGGCGGCACCAGCACTATGACGGCGCGGCCATCGCGGGGTGCCAGTGCGAAGCCGCGCGCACTGGCCTCGATGTCCAGCCATGGCGCTACCAGCTTGCGCAGGCGGCCGATCTCGACGCGCAGGCGCGCGCGATGCGTTTCGTCCGGATGCCGCGTGCGGAACACGCGAGCGATGAGGGCATTGCGATCGACGTCGCCGGGCCAGCCTTCGGCGAGTGCGCGCAGGAGGGCGAACAGGATGGGACGTCGCGCCAGCGGCAGCCAGGCATCACCGCGACGCAGCCCGCGACGGCAGGCGTCGACGACGAGCACGCCCGAAGCGATCAGTGCTTCGACGTCCTCCAGGCGCAACGGCTCCTCGTGGCCGGCATGGAGGCTGCGCGCGGCACTGCGGTCGAGTGCGGCGCGCGCTTCGGCCACCTCGGCAAGCAATGCGGGGACGCGGGCGCGATCGGCCGCGCGGCGTGCATCTTCGAGCGCCAACTTCGCGTCCGCCGTGCGCAGCGAACGCAGCGCAAGCTCCGCCGTCGCCAGACTGGCCACGGCCGCGAGCGATGGCGGCAGCCCGTCGGTTTCCAGTTGCTTCAACGCAGAACCGGCTTCGTCGAGGCGGCCGAGCAGCAGCAACCGGCGCACCGCGATCAGCCGCGCCTGCAGCGCGTTGGCGCGATCATCGCGTGCGTCGAGGGCCGTCGCCGCCTCGGCAAGCGTTCGCGGCGATCCGCCCAGGTCGCGCATGGCCAGCGCCACCTCGGCCTCGGCAACGACGCATCGGGCGCGGGCCAGTTCCTCGCGAACGCCGAAGCCGCGCGCGGCGCGGCGCAGCAGCTCGCGGGCGCGTGGATAGTCGCCCAGCTGGGCCATCGCGATGCCGCGCAGCGCGAGCGCCGGCGGGTCGTCGCGCAGGGCCACGCGCTTGAGCGCGCCGAGCGCGTCGCCGGCGACCAGCGCGCGACCGGCCGCGGCTATCAGGGAGTCCATCGCGGCAGGCTACCGCGCCATCAAGCGCTCGCGATAGCCGCTCACGATCACTTCTTCTTGCTCTTGTTCAATGCCACGGCGGCACGGATGAGCGCCTTCAGCGCCTTCTCGTCGATGTCGTCGCCTTCGCGGATGTCGATGGCGCGGCGAGTGTTGCCGTCGAGGCTGGAGTTGAACAGCCCGGCCGGATCGTCCAGCGAGGCGCCCTTGGCGAAGGTCATCTTGACCGCGCTCTTGTACGTCTCGCCGGTGCAGATGATGCCGTCGTGCGACCAGGTCGGCACGCCGCCCCACTTCAGCTCTTCGACCACGTCGGGATCGGCCTGCTTGACGATGGCACGCACCCTGGCGAGCGTTTCGCCGCGCCAGCCGCCAAGATCCCGGATCTGCGCATCGATCTGCTCGGAGACCGATCCTTCCTTCGCTTCCTTCGCACCGCTCTTCATGGGGTCATCGCTCCTTGAGTGTGGGGGTTCGTCGACAGACCGCCCCACAAGAAGAGCCGGGATTATAGGCGGCGCATGTGAAGGACCGGACTGGAGCGTGGTCACGGTTCGCAGCAGTTGCCCGGTTGCGGGTTGGGCGGCGAGCGCGGCGTTGACGGCGTCGGCGGCAGCGCGATGGTGCCCGGCGGAAGCGCTGAATGCGTCAGCACCATGTCCTTGAAGCGATCCCATGGGAACTCGGCTCCCGGGTCGGTCCGGCGTCGCGGATCGAGTCGCGCATGGGAGATCACATGCTTCAGGTTCGGGTACTTCGCCCACGCGTACAGCACGATGCGCGCGCACGCTTCCAACTGCCAGGGCGAGTACGGGTCGCGGCCACGGATGCCCTGTGAATTGACGATCTCGATGCCGAGGCTGCGATTGTTGACGTTGGGCCCGGCGCCCAGGTGCGTGGCCGCGTTGACGTTATCGCGGACATGGAACGCTGCCTTCGCTTCGCCAACGGTGGCCCACGCGAATTGCCCGTGCGCCGCTTCGGCTTCGTCCGGAATGATCCAGTGCGCGCTGGCCTTCACCTTTTTCCAGGTGTCGATGGCGTGCCCGGTCGCGAAGCCGGCAGTCGCGTGAATCACGACCGTGTCGATGACCTCGAACACGTCGCGGCCGCGCGAGCGCGCTCGATTCCGGGTGAGCCAGTGGAATTCCGGATGCAGCCGTTCCGCGAGCGGCAAGAACGGTGGGCGGTCCGCGGAGAGCTTGAACTGGAAGGTCTTGGGATCGGCCATGCTCGTTCTCCGCGAGGCGAGTGAGGGGCAACGTGCCCACCGCCCGCGCCGCGGTCAGCGGCCACCGCTTAGCTGCGCTTGCAAGGGTGCCACGGGCAGCGGGCCGGCCAACGATAGCGGGGCCTGGTTAGCGCGGCTGTCCCAGATGGGGCCAGCCATGCTGCCCGGACAGGCCGGCTGTCCGGATCGCCGCCACGAGGCCCCCGGAGGCCTTCAGCGCCATCCTCGTCTGCGCCGCGGCACGGAGCCCATGGCTGCCCGTTAGCGCAACTTACGTTGGAACGGGAAAGGATCCCCCGAGGAACGCCGCTGTGTTCTCCATGTCGTCGCGGATACGACGGGCCCGGGTCGCGGCCCACCTGACCCAGGCCGAACTTGCGCGCCGCCTGAACGTGCAGCGCAGCGCGGTCACCCAGTGGGAACGCGAAAGCGGCACCCACCCCAGCCTGTCGCACCTCACCCAGATCGCCTGCGAAACGCAGGTGCACTTCGAATGGCTGGCCACCGGCCGCGGCGAAAGCCATCCCAGCACGGGTGAACTGGACACCGCGGTGACTGCCCAGGACTACGCCCGCGACGAACTGGAAAGCCGGGTGCTGCTGGGCCTGCGGCAAGTGCATACGCGCGATCGCGAGGCGGCGGTAAGGATCGTCGAGATGTTCGCGACGCTGCGCTGAAGCGTCAGCGTCAACTCAGAGATCGTAGGACAGCAGGTCGTATCCGGTCGCCGCGCGCACCACGCGCTGGTGCACGAACGAACCGCTGCCGCCGTTGGTCAGCACCACGATGCCGACTTCCAAGCCGACAGCGGCTTGCCCCAACGGTCGGCGACCTGCTGGGCGATGCCCCATTGCTCGCGGAACATCTGCGGCGGCATGCCTGTCTCGGCTGCGTCGTGGGCACGATGGCCGTAGACCGATCGCGCCGCCAGGTCCGCATTCCAGGTGTAGCTGCTGTCGTTCATGCCGGCCGGGCCGAACAGATGCTCGCGCATCGAATCGTCCAGGCTCTGGCCGGTGATTGACTCCACCGCCAGCTGCAGCCAGAAGATCGCTTCACCGGAATAGTCGATGCGGGTGCCGGGCTTGACCATTGGCGTGAGCTTTTCCGTGGCTGGCTTGCTGCGCCAGTTCGGCAAGCCGGTGGTGTGGCGCAATACGTTGCGCGGCGTGATCAGCGCGATCCACGGATGGTCGGCCAGGTAGTCGGGGCGCCGGTACCGCACCAGTGGGCGGTCCAGGTCGATGCGGCCCTGGTCGACCAGTTGCATTACCAGGTAGGCGAAGACCCGGCTTGCTCAGCGATGCGTCCTCGAACACCGTACGTGCGTCCACCGGGGAGCCGGTCGTCGCGTTGGTTACACCGAAGCCGCGACTCCAGGCCACTGCGCCATCGTCGACGACGGCGATGCCGACACCGGGGACGGCGAAGGCCTGCATGATCGTTGGCAGCTCGGAGAGGAATGCGTCGTCGGAGATCCAGTTGCTCTGTGCCTTCCTGCACGGCGCTGCCATCGCGTGTGCGGACGGCAGCAGGCATGTGGTGCCGAGTGCGGTCGCGTGGGTGATGAAGCGACGGCGGTCCAGGCAGTCTGGCTTGGGATGGGTCGGCATCGCCGCATTGGATACGCATCGTGTGTCCGCGGCAAGGGTGCCAGACCCGCCTAGGGGTTGCTGCAGTCGCGCTACGAACGTCTTCGTCATGAGGCGGTCTACTTTTCCAACCGCTCCCTGAAATTGATCTTTCCGTTCTGCAGGATCTTAGCTACGAGCTCGCCAACCGTCGTGGACGGCCTCCCATTGGTACACATCTCGTCAGATCGAGATCGATTGAGCCTTGCCGCCCGTTCCCTGGCTATTGGGAAGCGTTCCTTGATCGCATCAAAGTCCACCGTCGCGCCATGCTCGTGATCGTACTTTGGCATCAATCCTCGAAGCAATCTCTGTAGATCATGCCTGCCATCTTGGGCGCCGTAATCTAGAAGATGAAGGATAGGCCATAGCTCGAAACAAGGGTTGGAAAATGCAACCCAGATCTTGTGCTCACTGGCAAGTGCAAATGCCTCTTCGACTTCGTGATCATCCTTGTCGAAAATCGCCCACACAGAAAAAGCGCTAGGCAACCCACGACTGGCACGTGTCTTTGCGCTATCCAACAGCCGCCGCTTTTCCTCAATAGCTGCCCGAACAACAGTCAGGGGAACCCCTGTTTCCGGAATCACTCGAAGACTTACAAGGCCAGCACCGTAGTAGGCGGCACAGTCACGCACGTATTGGGGCTCAGTCTTTCTTCCCTCGCAGGCATTAACTAGTTCGACTTTGGGAACATATCTCTCGACGCGCCGCTTTAGGTTCGATGCTGCTGGAAACCTCCGCATCAAGCCTCCTGCAGGGCTAGCATTTCGACCCCGTAGAATGGAACCGCACCGAACCGGCCCGACAAGTACCCTGCCTCAAGATTGTCGGAAGCGCGCACTTTGATGTCGCTCATCGCATAAAGATGAGTCGCTCCCTCTCGGTCCTTCTCCGCAAACCAGATCTGGTCCCTCCTCAGCGACCCACCTCCAAGAATGTTGGTGTCGTGGGTGGTGAAGATTGCTTGAGCGCCCTTGGGATTTGTTTCTGGATCAGAAAACAACCCTATGAGCTTCCTCGAAACGAGCGGATGGAGCGTGCTATTGAGCTCATCAATGATGATGACGCCGCCTTCAGCGAGCCGCTCGAAGATCGGGCCGAGAAGCGAAAGCAAGGAGGTGGTGCCCGCACTCTCTGCGGATATCTCAAGGCTATAGGTCTTTCCATCGCCCCCCGAATGAACCAGCTTCACATCTGATCGCTCATCCCTCGCGAGTGAGAACTCCTCTTCCTGACCGATTTCTGAGAGGTAGTCACCCAACAGTTTCTCTAGCCCTTTAGAGAACGTCTTAACCCTTTCTCCCACGGGGATCTTCGAGAAATCCATCCCGCTCACACCTACATCTGCGGCCCTCAAGAAGCTGAGCGCATTGGCTCGCCGAGTTTCGCTGCTGCCGAAGTATGCAACCAAGTGATCCGCCAGCATTGCCTCGGTACCACTATGCAAGCGGCTAGTGAACTTATTCCGGAAGAAGTCGTAGACACCCGTTAGTTGCGGATGCGAGTTCTGAGCAGCCGCGGAGATGAACAAGCTATCCTTGCGCACGAGTCTGGAGATCTGCCGATTCTCTCCTTTCAGAGTCTTGCCGAAGTAGAATTCCTCCGCAGCCTCCGAATCACGGTGGAACAAGACTGTTCGCGTCTGTCGCTTCGCGGCAAGGTTGTAGGAGTACAGCCATTCACTTCGAATGCGCTCGCTGCAAGTTTCGACCCCGTAGTGAAACCTCGTCGCATCAATTACGAAATCGATGTCGTACTTGGCCGGGCCCTTCCTCGACTCATCATCCAACAGGAAAGGCTGGAACCACCTACGCTCACGCGATTCGTGGGACGTAACAATCATCTGCACAAGAGTGCTCAATGCATGCAGAACAGTCGACTTCCCTGATGCATTGGCCCCATACAGCGCAACTACAGGAACAACCCTGAGCGCATTGTCTGGCGGTATCTCTTGATGAAGCGGTTCATTTCCTGCGATCAGCAGCCCGCTCTCATCGTCTTTGAGCTTTGTTGCCACCAATGAAAGCTCTTGGTACTCGCGAATAGACCTGTGATTCGCAACGCCAAAGCGGATGATCATGCCGCCCTCCAACTTCTTAATTTTCCAAAAAATAGCATTTTTCTGACTTATAGGGCGCCAAAGGTGACTCTTAAGTGAATTTTGTCGCGTCCAGCGCTCGCCTGAGCCCGTAACTTACTGAACTAAAAGGCTTCTGCGAAGACCGCCCGTGTAGCGCCTGCCGCCCGTTTTGAAGGGTCACAGCGTTATCGGACCTTGCAAGATGGCCAAAGACCCTGGTCTACGTACAACACGCGGAAGACAGGTACAGCAGCTATTCGGCCTGCTCTCAAGCGCGGCCTATACAACTTAGGGCGCGGATGGGGCGTTTTGCACCTGAGCGTTCTCGCAGTGAGTCAACGGAGATCGCGAAATGGGAGTCGCGAACGCACTGCTCGAGAGCTCACCCTCGAACAGCATGCGCCGCGTGCAGTGTCGCAGCAGTGCCATCGTGTGGCCATTTCAGCCAAGCACTCGCTTGCTGCGGCTGCCGTCGATGAACTGGTGGGCCCACCAGGATTCGAACCTGGAACCAAGGGATTATGAGTCCCCTGCTCTAACCGTTGAGCTATAGGCCCGTGGGCTGCGCATCTTACCAGCCCACGCTTTCAGGCGGCTCGCCGCTCCGGCGAGCCCCTAGCAATCTCAGCGCCCAGAACCCGACATCGAATACGGCCGCTCCGCCGCCCCCGATGCCCACGCCTTATCCGCCCCCGCCTGCATCGTGAAGTGCAGCTCCCCACCCGCCATGATCTCCTCATGCCGGATGAAAGTGCGCTCCAGCGGCTTGCCGTTGAGCATCGCCCGGCCGATGTACGGATGCGCCGCATCAAGCCCTTCGGCCACCACCGTGAAGCGCTTGCCATTGGGCAGGTTGAGGCTCGCACGCGGCAGGAACGGTCGGCCGATGATGTACTCGTTGCTGCCCGGCGCCACCGGGTAGAAGCCCAGCGCGGTGAACACGTACCAGGCCGACATCTGCCCCAGGTCGTCGTTGCCCGCCAGGCCATCCGGCCGCGCGGCGTACTGCGTGGCCATGATCTGCCCCAGGCGTTCCTGGGTGCGCCACGGCTGGCCGGCATACGCGTACAGGTAGGCGACGTGGTGGCTGGGTTCGTTGCCGTGCGCGTACCAGCCGATCAGGCCGGTGATGTCTTCCATGTGCTCGAAGATCTTCGGGTCGACCTTGGCGTCGAACACGGCATCCAGGCGCGCGACCAGCTTGTCTTCGCCGCCGTGCGCGGCGGCCAGGCCGGCGACATCCTGCGGCACGTACCACGAGTACTGCCAGGCGTTGCCTTCGGTGTAGTCGCTGCCGTAGCCGCTGGCGGTGGCGTCGAAGGGTTCGCGGAAGTTGCCGTCGCGCTTGCGTGCGCGCATGAAGCCGGTCTTCTCGTCGAAGGCGTGGCGCCAGTTGGCGGCGCGCTTGCCGAACGTGTCGGCGACTTCCTTGTTGCCCATCGACTCGGCCATGCGCGCGATGGTCCAGTCGTCGAAGGCGTACTCGAGCGTCTTCGAGGCGGCTTCGCCTTCCTCGTCGATCGGCACGTAGCCCAGCTGCATGTACTGGGCGATGCCGTCGTAGGGGCCGTAGCTGGCGCTGTCGACCATGGCCTTGAGCGCCTTGGTGGTGTCGTAGCCGCGGATGCCCTTCATGTAGGCATCGGCGATCACCGGCACGGCGTGGTAGCCGATCATGCACCACGTCTCCTGGCCATGGAACGCCCACACCGGCAGCACGCCGTACGGGCTGTGTTCGTGCGAGGCCAGCAGCGAGTTGATGAAGTCGTTGTTGCGCTGCTCCGGCTGCACCAGCGTCAGCAGCGGATGCAGCGCGCGGTACGTGTCCCACAGCGAGAACGTCGAGTAGTTGGTGAAGCCCTTGGCCTGGTGCACGGCGTTATCGGGGCCGCGGTAACGGCCGTCGCTGTCCATGAACAGGCTCGGGCCCATCAGCGTGTGGTACAGCGCGGTGTAGAAGCTGCGGCGCTGGGCTTCGGGGGCGTCGACGTCTACTGCGCCGAGTGCCTGCATCCACTGCGCTTTCGCGGCGTTGCGCACGCCGTCGAAATCGAAGCCCGGCACTTCGGCGTCGAGGTTGGCGATCGCGCTGTCCTCGCTCACCGGCGAGATCGCGACCTTCACCACCATCGACTTGCCGGCGGCGGCGTCGAAGTCGAACGCGCCGACGAGCTGGCGGCCTTCGATCTGCGCACGCTGGCGCGGGTCCTTTTCGCCTGGCGGCGGGAAGCCCTTGTAGGGAACGTCCTGCTCGGTGTCGTTGAACTGGTGGCCGCTGACCGGCTGCGAGAAGCGCATGGCGAAGTACAGCTGCCGGCCCGGCGCCCAGCCACGCGTTTCGCGGAAGCCGGTGACGGTGCCGTCCGCGCGCAGGCGCATGCGCGACCACTGCACCTTGCCCGGGTAGTCGTACATGCTGGTGCGCAGGTCGACCAGCACGTGCGCCGGCTTGCCCTTCGGGAACTGGTAGCGGTGCACGCCGACGCGCGGGCTGGCGGTGAGTTCGGCGCGGATGCCGTAGTCCTGCAGCGTCACGGCGTAGTAACCGGGCTGTGCGATCTCGCCATCATGGCTGAAGCGCGACATATAGCCGCTGCCGGGCTTGCCGACTTCGCCGCGCTCGAGCTTCACCTCGCCGGCGACCGGCATCACCAGCACGTCGCCAAGATCAGAGTGGCCGGTGCCGGAGAAGTGCGTGTGCGAGAAGCCGGTGATCGTGGTGTCGTCGTAACGGTAGCCGGCGGCCCAGCCGTAGCCTTCCTTGCGCGACTTGATCTGGGTGTCCGGGCTGAGCTGGACCATGCCGAACGGCACCACCGCACCCGGGAAGGTGTGGCCTTCGCCGCCGGTGCCGATGAAGGGGTCGACCGAGGCGTAGGCGCGGGCGGCGGCGGCATCCGCTTTGGGCGCGGGCGCGGCTACGACCATGCCGGCCATCGCCCAGGTGCACAGCGCCGACAGCAGGATCAGGCTTCGTGCCGGTGCAGGTGATGGGGTGGTCTGGCGGGCAAGGCGGGGCATGGTCGCTCCTGGATTTGGATCGTTCTAAATCGCGGCAACCTAGCACGCGACCGGCGCCAAGTTCATGTTGCGGTGCAGAATGCGCTACCCCGGCCCCGGGGTCAGGATGTGCATAATTTAGAACGATCCAAATTCCTGCCCGATGCCCTACGGACTCCCGCGATGACCCCACCCGTGCGTGCCCGCGCCCGGGTCACCCTGGCCGACATCGCCAGCGCCTGCGACCTGTCGCGGGCGACGATCTCGCTGGTCCTGCGCGGCAGCCCGCTGGTCAACGCCGAGACGCGGGCGCGGGTGGAGGCCGAGCTCAAGCGCCAGCGCTACGTCTATCACCGCGGCGCGGCCAACCTGCGCCGCAACGTGTCCTCGACCGTGGCGCTGGTGATCAACGACCTGTCCAACCCGTTCTTCGCCGAGTTCGCGGCGGGTGTCGACGAGGCGCTCGGCGCGGCCGGCTACGTCACGCTGCTCGGCAGCACCGGCGAATCCGCCGAGCGCCAGCAGACGGTGCTGGCCTCGCTGCTCGAGCACGACCCGGCCGGCATCATCCTCTCGCCCGCCGAGGGCAGCGACGGTGCGCGCCTGCGCGGCCTGCTCGGCGTGCACACGCCGACGCTGGTGTTCAACCGCGAGCTGGGCACCGATTGGGACTTCCTCTCGCTCGACAACGTGCGCGGTGCGCGCATGGCGACGGAACACCTGTTGGCGCAGGGCCATCGCCGCATCGCCTTCTTTGGCGGGCACCAGGACTCCAGTTCGTGCCACCAGCGTCGCGAGGGCTATCGCGATGCGCTGGTCGCGGCCGGCATCACGCCCGAGCCGCAGTGGCTGGTGGAGTGCGCGCCGACGCGTCTTGAGGCGGCGCGCCAGACCGGTGCGTTGTTCGTGCGCGATCCCGCGCCGACCGCGGCGGTCTGCTACAACGACGCGGTCGCGCTCGGCCTGATGGCCGGCCTGGCCACGCGCGGCCGTCGCGCCGGGCAGGATTTCGCCATCACCGGTTTCGACGACATCCCCGAAGCCGCCGTCAGCGCGCCGCCGCTGACCACCATCGCCGTCGACCCGCGTGCACGCGGTCGCCAGGCGGCCGAACTCATCCTGCAGCGCTTGCGCGACCCGTCGGCGACGGTCGCCACCGTGGTCGCGCCCGTGCAGTTGCAGGTCCGCGCCAGCAGCACCACCACGGCGGAGGCCACGCCATGAGCACCTCACAGGGCCGCACCGCAATCGCCTGCTTTGGCGAAGCGCTGATCGATTTCCTCGCGGTGCCGGCCGTGGCCGGGCAGCCGCGCCAGTTCGCCGAGTACGCCGGCGGCGCCCCCGCCAACGTTGCCGCTGCAGTGGCAAAGCTTGGCGGCAATGCGCGTTTCGTCGGCATGCTCGGCGCCGACATGTTCGGCGAGTTCCTGATGTCGCAGCTGCGCGCGATGGGCGTGGACACGCGCTTCACCGTGCACACGTCGGCGGCGCGCACGGCGCTGGCGTTCGTGTCGCTCGATGCCGATGGCGAACGCAGCTTCAGCTTCTACCGCCCGCCGGCCGCCGACCTGCTGTTCCGCGAGGAGCACTTCGACCCGACCTGCTTCGACGACGCCGCCGTGCTGCACGTGTGCTCCAACAGCCTCACCGAGGACGACATCGCCGCCACCACGATCGCCGGCATGCGCCTGGCGCGCGAGGCCGGGGCGATGGTGAGCATGGACCTCAACCTGCGCCCGTCGCTGTGGCCGGAAGGCATCGACCCGGCACCGCGCCTGTGGGATGCACTCGCGGAGGCAGACCTGGTGAAGCTGTGCCGCAGCGAGGCCGACTTCCTGATCCGCCGCGCAGGCGACGAGAAGGCGATGCTGCGCCGCCTGTGGCAGGGCCACGCCAGGTGCGTCCTCATCACCGACGGCGGCCAGCCGGTGCGCTGGTTCACGCGCGATGCCGAGGGCGTGGCGCCCACGTTCGCCGTCACGGTGATCGACACCACGGCGGCCGGCGATGCCTTCGTCGGCTCGCTGCTGCATCGGCTGGTCGAACGCGGCGCCGGCGCCGACTCGCTGGTGACGCTGCTCGACGACCGCGTCGCGCTCACCGATGCACTCCGCCATGCCGCTGCAGGCGGCGCGCTGGCGACAACACGACACGGTGCCTTTGCCGCCATGCCCGGCCGCGACGACCTCGATCAACTGCTGCGCCCCATTTCACGGACGGACCCATGAGCCGCATCCCCCCTGCCCTCCCCGACTTCCGCAGCCAGGACTTCCTGCGCGCGCACATCGCCGAGACGATGGCGTTCTACCACCCGCGCGCGATCGATCCGAAGGGCGGCTTCTTCCATTACTTCCGCGACGACGGCAGCGTCTACGACCCGTCGCACCGGCACCTGGTGAGCAGCACGCGCTTCGTCTTCAACTACGCGATGGCCGCGCGCGAGTTCGGCGATGCCGGCTACCAGGACGTGGCGCGCCATGGCCTGCGCTACCTGCGCGAGGTCCATCGCGACGCGCGCAGTGGCGGCTACGCCTGGACCATTCGCGACGGCGTCGCCGAAGACCACACCAACCATTGTTACGGCGTCGCCTTCGTGCTGCTGGCGTACTCCACCGCGCTCAAGGCCGGCATCAGCGAGGCTGCGCCGTGGATGGACGAGACCTGGGAGCTGCTGGAAACCCGCTTCTGGGAGCCGGC
>Ga0209025_1002219_pt1 | contig 21418 bp, 16 predicted proteins | sample AraplaMF_Col_mLB_FD_184256 | JGI IMG/M metagenome (GOLD analysis project Ga0209025, IMG submission 184256) | Arabidopsis root microbial communities from the University of North Carolina, USA - plate scrape MF_Col_mLB (SPAdes) (version 2) | ecosystem: Host-associated > Plants > Roots > Endosphere... | reverse complement strand
TAATTTATTTAGATTTAGGAGAAGTGACAAACAGATGTATTAAGTTTTTAGCAAATAGTTTTACGGAATTTATCAATAATCTTGAGGAATGTTTGGATGACGAAGAAGATGATGATTCAGATGATTTCTGATATCAATAAAAGTGCCATCAAATACTGTTCTATGAACAAGATATAAAAGATAGATATTTAGAATGTAAAAAAGCGTCCCAACTCTTTCTTTGCATATGTTTTTTACATATATTTATTTACTATCTCCATAGGAGATGTTTTTCAAAAGTGGCTTACAACATGACGTCATTTAATAGAAACGGTTACAGTTACGGCTTAAGGCATTACAGAATTAAATCAAATCAATTCGATTGCATAGTATCCAAATGAAGGAGCTGGAACAGCGGATCTTCACAAAAAATTGCATAGAAACCTTATAGAAGAAGGAATACACATTTACTGGTAGGGCAGATGAATTTTTTGAAAAAGCTACTAAAGCATATAAAGATATTGATACTAAAGGATATATGAAAATTCCTTACACTAAAGATATCTTATTCAAAAATATGACCCCTGCAGAAGCTTTAGACAAATTGAAAGAATTACATTCGAATGGAAAAATTCCTTGTAAATAGAAGAAAAGGAGTTATTATTATGGATAGAATTTTAGATACTGGAAGTTATGGAATTTGCTTATTTTCAATAGATGTCTTACAGGATTTTTTAAAGAAAGAAAAAGTTAGGTCAAAAAAACTTTTAAAAAATTTTCAGGATAATCATGATCGTTATTTAACTTTACTTGCTGAGGGTATTTGGATTCCTTTTTTACCAATAAACTCAATAGAATATGTAATTAAACTTGATACCTATAATCAGTCGTTTGATGATGAATGGGAGGAAAAATTAATATATCATAACTTCAATATTGAAGTTAAAGATACATTATGGATTGCTGATATTGGTTCATTTTATGAATTCGATAAAAATGAATTTTTAGGAAATGATGAAGTATCATACCAAACGTTAGATGGAGAGACATTATATTCTGGATTTAGATATAATATTCCTTCTGGAAAATACTTAGTATCCATAAAGGGCTTTGCACGTAAGAAGAAATTAAATTACCCTAATCCAAATTTCGGTTTTTTGTTTTCGCTTGATAAAGTAAATGAATTTGAAGGTTTTAATGATCCACGCGAAGATGAAAAATATAATTTTAATGTGGCAGGTATGGATTAATTATTAGATTAGATAAAATTCAAAGAAAATGAAAACTTATTCACTGAGGATTGTGAATTCATTAGAATTATCATAGATAAGAAAATACAAAAGAAAATCTATTATTGTATCAAATCTTTAGTGTATTAAAAGAATTGAAGTTAAATTTAAAAAGGCAATAAATTCATTTAAAAGGATTTTATTGCCCTTTTCCCTTTTGATCTTTCATAATAATGACCTAAGCTTTCAAAAAACTAAATTAAATTTAACTAAAGCTTAGCTTATGATGCCGATCTGAACCTGAGTCAAGTGACATTGCCAGAGAGAACAGGACATATGACCTTCGTGGTAACTGTACATCAACGACTAATCCACGATGCAAGATTTAATAAATAGGGAAAGAAAAAACTTAGAACTGGCAAAACCAGACTTAAAAGAAAGAGTAGCAATAAATCCAGTAATGAAATGGGAAAAGTATTGTAAATCACGGTTTATCGCTTAGAGGCAAGAACATTGGACAGAACAATGTAAATAATAAACGAGAGGGTTGAGCTTTTGTGAAACAAATAGATAACTCGATATTGAAATTTATACAGACAATGAATAAATATCCACAAGAAGAATCCCCAGTTGTAAAGAAAGGTGGAGTACGTTATAGTTCAGAATTAGTAAAACTACAGGTAGATGAAAAAATTTATCTTTCTCCTGAATTAAAATTTTTTTATGAACGTTGTGAAATAATTTGTGATATCCGGCATGATGGTCACAAGCTAAAAAGCACGAGCATTGATTTAGGAAATTCACCTCTTAGTCTTTGGTCTCCTGAAAATCTTGTCTATAGGCAAGAGGGGTTTCGTTGGATTGGAACGGATCTAAAAGATGATCCAGAATGGAATCCATTTTGGCTTGTCATTGCAGATATAAATGATGATCCTGTCGTGGTTGTAACTGATAAAGAAGGCTCACCAGTCATGGCCTCTTATGAAACAGGTGCTCTTTTTCCGATTGCAAACTCTTTTTCCGATTTTCTGGATTATCTCTCAATTACTTTAGAATTAGTACAAGGAAAATATAATGGGGAAATAATAGATGATGAATCTTTTGAATTCCTCGAAGGCTTTTTAGAAGATTTAAAAGAGATGATAAGTAAGATAAATAAAAACGATGAACTTGTTGAAAATTTTATCGATTACTTATATGGTTGATTATCAAAAAATGTTGTTACGGAGCTTTATCCTGCGTTTCACTTTAAGATGTGATGTTATAATTAAAATAAAGAAGGAACGATTAACGAAATCATTTAAGCAAAAAGGGGCTGTCAACTGACAGCCCCTTAGATCATTATATCGAGAAGTATCCAAAATTTATCGATTAATATTGCGAATTTATCGAGAACTCGCTAATTGTCGTTGATCCTCACCTAAGCTATGCATTTTTAGATTCCTTGTTAATACCTAAATAAGTGAATGATCTCCAAACATATTCTAATGGTCCGTAGCGGAATTTGGATAACCATAGCTTACTAATAATGATTTGGAATACAAAAATGACAATGGCGATGATGATGGCAGTCGTTAAGTGGAGTTTTCCATAAACGCCGAATGCAAATGGTCCAAATAAAAATGTACAAATGATAGATTGGCCGATATAGTTTGTGAATGCCATTCTGCCAGGGAACGCTAACCACTGTAAAACTTTCTTCCCTTTCACCGTGTGATAAATAAAGATCAAGCTAATGGCATAAAAGATTGTGAGGAGTGGTGAGCTAATATATTGAACAGCTAAAAAATTTTCTGAAAGTAAAGGTAAGATCCAGCATAATGTTCCACCAAAAATAAATGTAAGCAACCACGTAATGAAAAAGCCTTTTCTATATTCCTCAAAACGATGAATCCATTTTTTCTTCGCAACAGCTGCTCCGAATAAGAACATAAGTAAGTATGGAAGATTTGTAAATAAATAAAATATAGGGTTGCCTAGAGAAAGGACATATAATCCATTACGCATTGTATAAAAAGTTCTTTCCATATAATTAGCATTCATTAATTCTTGAATACTTCCATTTTGATGGGCATCTATCGTAAATTGCATGAGCTGACGACTTTCCTCTGACATTGTCATCGACATCATCGTAGAATCGGAGGATAGAGCTCCTAATGTTAAAAATCCGAAATATAAGCTATATAAAGTTACGCTAATGATTAACATAGCATTAGGCTTTAACTTATGCATGAAAAGGAGTAATAACCCTAAGATTGCATAGTCTGTTAAAATATCTCCAAACCATATGAAATAGGCATGGATACAACCAAAAATAAATAACGCAATCAGTCTTCTAGAATAAATTCCCCAAAAGTTTAGTTGCTTTGCAGCGGCTCTTTCCTGCATAATGACCATTCCAAAACCGAACAGCATAGAAAACAGCATTACAAATTTCCCATCGACAAACATTGAAAGAATAGTATGAACTGTATAATCTGCTTGATTCCAAAAAGAAGTCCATTCATTTTTGAAACTTAGGTCTTCCTGCATATAGGCCGGATAAAGGAACCAAACAATATTTGCTAATATGATTCCAAATAATGCGAACCCCCTTAATACATCGAGTGTTTCAATCCGCTCCTTGGCAGATATAGGTGAAAGCTTTTGCTTCATATAATCATCCTTTTTCATTGTTATTTTGTTCTTCAACAAATGCTACTGTTGAAAAAGCTTTGTTAATGACACTTTAAATAATAATTATCAGGATTTTATAAGGAAAATTAAGAAGTTTAAATTCGATCAAATATATTTCTGAATATTTTCTTAATCCATTTATGTAGAACATATTAACGGTAGAAGTTTACAATAGAGATGTGACGAAGTATTGCGAAAATTAGTACATTTTCAGAAAAATGCTACATAATCTATTATTTTTTAGCGATTAATAGAAAATATTGTTGATTAAATGTAATGTGATAGTATAATGAAGGTGTAGTTACATTTATGGTTATTAATTCCTTGTAAAATAATTGGTAAATGTAAATTGAAGCTCGATGTTATGTGTACCTAGAAAGTGTAACTATAAAAACTAATGAAATGAGGAGATTTTATGATTAACATTATTCAATTTTTAGAGCAAAATCCATCGTTGATAACTTTGTTAAAAGAAAAAAAAGCTTCTCTAGTTGGTGTTACAGAACTTGAACAAAAAGCAATTCTGGAATCTTTTGATGAAGTGCTATATGTAGACAGTCGCCTTTGGTACTAAGTAATAGTAAAAGTAAGTGGTTTTGGCTTGCTATAAGTATTTATTTAATAATGGGTCTTTACTTACTTTATGTAACTTATAGCAAGCCTTTTATAAATATCGAGCTTAAGGAGAAAAACGGAGAATGGTTAGTGGTAGATTCTTATTATAAAGATTGGGCTACTAAACAACAAATAGAACCCGGAGATATTATTATAAATGTAGATGGAACTGAGATTAATAATATTCCTAATTTAAAGTATGATTTCGTATTACGAGCAGCCAATGATTTAACAATAAAGAAATCGAATAGTAGTTTAATCCATATACACATAAAACCATTAGATATTCCCCAACAATTTTATTATTTACTAATAGCACCAACTTGTTATTTTTTTCTTACTCTTATAATTTCTCTATACTTGTATTTAAATCAAAAGAATAACCCTTTAGTGAAAATACTAATATTTTTTATACTAACTGTCTCACTAGCATATGTTAGTATAGGCGCGGCAGGTATATTGGATAGTATTGGGATTATAATAAATCGTAGTAGTATGCTAGTTTGCTTAGTCCTATTAATTCATTTTCTTAGGAAATACTTTTTGTTTTTGAATTTAAAATGGATTTTTATTGACAATATTAAAGTATTTTATTTACTTCCGCTAATGGCTGTTTTTTTTAGCGTTTGTAGTATTATATATCCTTTTATCAATCCTATATTCTCTAGTTTAACCCTTTGGATATTTTTTATTTTGCTAACTGTAATTCTATGTATATTGGGAATTAGTTACTTAATATTTAAAACACCACAATTAAAAATCTTATTAAGTAGTATCATCATCCCATTTCTACCGTTTCTGTTTCTATATGCGTTGCCAGAAATAATCTTCAATAAGCAAGTGCTCTCTGCGGAAATTAGTTCATTATTTCTTATGTTAATTCCGTATAGTTTTATTTGTACACAGCTCACTGAACGTATATTTGATATGGAGTACTTCATTACCCGTTTGCGCCATTATTTTAATTTTTCATTTGTTTTTACAATTTGGCTGTTAATGGGTCTTTATTGGCTTACTGATATGCCTATTTCAAGTATGGCAGAATTATTCTTTTTTGCCTTCTTATCATCAATCGCACTTTTTTACATTAAAGAGAAAATAGATTATCATAAGCGAAAAATTCTTTTTTCAACAAAAGGAGATTATATCCATCGATTGTATACGACAGTTGATAGTATTGGTAGGGTTGTGAAGATTGAAGATTTGCTTGATAAATTTGTTCAAGAAATTGCTTTACACCTTGAGACTAAACATGTTCACGTATTAACCTATGATTTACAAACACATCAAGTGACTTCCACGAGCATATCAAAAGAATATACTCAAAATCAAATGAACGAGATATTACTTGAGAATCTCCGCTTGGGGGATATAAAGAAAACAGAGCATTTTTATATCGCTTTTATTCATCAAGATATTAATTATAAAAGAATATTAGTTGTAGACCATAATAAATCCATTTATCTAAAGGATGAGGAGCTATTATGGCTTGAATTATTGCTTTTATATTTAAACAATTTTATAGAAAATACGAAAATGGTGGAAGATCTATTAGATCAGTTAAAGCATATGAAAGAGGCTGATAAAAGTCAGTTACCATGGCTCAATAAGCTTCTTTGGCTACGATTTGAACAAGAAAAATATCAATTAGCTCAAGAGCTTCATGATACGGTTTTACAGGAACAGCTACATATTGCTCGAGAAATGGATGTATTTATTCATGCGAAGAGGACAACGGATATTCGTATGAACCTTACTAAGATTCACGATCATATGATTGCATCATTGAATGATTTAAGAGGCTACTGTGAAAATTTGAAGCCGCCATTATTAGATACACTAGGCTTAAATGCAGCGCTTGAGAAGTTTATTCAAAAAGTTCATAAGCGTGCTGATTTTGTTTTAATTTATACAATTGATCGTCTTTATTTAGAGGATGAGCGTTTAAACTTGATAATATATCGGCTTTTTCAAGAGTTAATGAACAATGCCTTGAAGCATTCACATGCCAATACTGTCGAAATTCATCTATTGGAAACAGAAGATGGTTTTGAAATCAATTATTCTGATGATGGTGTAGGATGTAAAATGGATGAAATTATTGTTTCTGATTCAATGGGAATCAGGGGGATGCAAGAGAGGGTTCAAGCCTTTAATGGCCAGTTTTCTATCAATACCGATGTAGGAGAAGGAATGTCGATACGAATTAAGGTTATTGAAGGGAATCATACTCATTCAATGGCTACGAAAGATGGCCAACTCTTAGTAAAGAATAATATATGAATAGAAAGAACGATATGAACCATTTATAAACCTCCTAATCTTTTTGTATTGTGCAGAATTCACAGTATGAGTATGAATTGGGAGGTTTTGCTTTGGAGTTTATTTGTATAGGGGAGGGGAATATCTTCAACATAACGATGAAATTGATTAAAAAGGATAGTCGTTTTAATTCCAAGCGGTATAGGCGACTCATCAAGAAAACCTAATATAAAGATAGAAGGAGAAACTCACATGCTATTAGAGGAACGGTTAAATAATTGGGTAGATTCTTATAATCGAAACGGTTATTTGAATGGTACTATATTAATTGCATCGAATGAGAATATTCTTTTAAACAGGGGATTTGGTATGGCGAATTGGGAGCATAGCGTTCCAAATGTTCCAACAACTAAATTTCGTATAGGGTCATTAACGAAAGCATTTACAGCGATGGCTATTTTTCAATTGCATGAAAAGCGAAAATTGAATATTGACGATTATGTAGGAAAATATCTACATGATTATCCGAATGGTCAACAAATAACAATCTTTCATTGCTTAACTAATAGTTCCGGAATACCTAATTATACAAATGCCCCTGATTTTTGGTTTCGCACAATGAGACTGCCATCCACATTAGATCAGCTAATTGATTCCTTTAAGGGAAGGGAATTAGAGTTTGAACCTGGTAGTGAATTTGGCTATTCAAATTCAGCGTATGCGTTGTTAACGGCCATTATTGAAAAAGTTTCAGACATGTCATATGCAGACTACATCCAGCAGTATATATGCCATCCGTTAGGTATGTATCATACAGGCTGTGATGATGGAGTAAAGGTGATTCCAGGTTTAGCATCTGGCTATTCATTTTGGGAAGAACCAATTCATTCAGCATATGCGGATATGTCATTTCCATTAGGTTCCTACGGGTTATATTCTACAACAGAAGACCTTTTTATTTGGGATCAGGCATTAAAATTCTCCAACATACTTCCTAAGGAATTAACAGAGAAAATGTTGACTCCAAATCTAGGGTCCTATGCATGTGGTTGGATGGTCTCTGAAGTAATGGGGAAAAAATGTGTGCATCATTTTGGAGATATTAGCGGTTTTTCAAGTAATTTTCTTAGATTTGTTGACGATCGAGTTACGATTATCTTTTTAAGTAATATGAATGTTACACCTGTCATGCATTTAAGTAGAGAAATTGCAAAAATCGTTTTTGATAAAAATGTATCTTCACCGGCACCTGCAGTTCCGATAGCATTCACAAATAAGGAATCTATTGTGGGGCAATATGTAATAGAAAATGAAGACAAAGTACTCACCATTACTATTATAAATAAAGACCTTTATCTAACAGTCCCCAAGATGTATGGAGCTTTATATAAATTTAAGCTTATACCATTTAGTCATGACGCTACGAGAACGGCTTTTTAACCGAGATGATTTATGAACGATTGATATTTTATTATTCATTATCAGGGGAAATAGAGCGTGTGCAATACGTGGATTGTTATGATAAAACTTATATGCTTTTTAAGCAATAGATGGAGCATCAATATTATATTTTGAAACTTAGAAAGAGGCATCTCAACTGATTAGTTGAGATGCCTCTTTGATTTTATTTATTATATGCGCTTAGCGTGAATACGAAGATACTTTTCACCATCATATGACTTCGATGTGTATCATAGAAGGCCAACTTTACTTCGTACCTCCTAATCATTCGCAGCACGTGTATATATTGGATTTTTTCTTTGTATTGTTATATTCATCAACAAATATGGTTATTTATGTATCTTGATAGTATATTTATATAGAGAGGAGATGATATCTTCATGGAAATGGAAGAAATGATCTTGAATTATACATCGCAACAAAATGAATTAAGGAAGCTTATTTCACTACAAAACAATTTTTCAGCTGGTCAAATTAAACTCGTTGCAGGAGTAGATATTGCCTATTGGGGTGAAAATAATAAAGAATATGGAGCTTGTTGCATTCAAGTTATTGATTTTAACTCCAAAAAGATAGTTGAACAAATTGAGTACATAAATGAAATTACAATTCCATATATTTCAGGGTTTTTAGCCTTTCGTGAATTGCCTCTTGTATTAGAGGCTGTTAAAAAGTTGAGAACGAATCCAGACCTTTATATGTTTGATGGAAATGGGTATTTGCATAGTCGTCATATGGGCATTGCTACACATGCCTCATTCTATTTGGAAAAACCTACAATTGGTGTTGCCAAAACTTATTATAAAATAGAGAACACAGATTTTATAATGCCGGAAAATATAGCTGGAGCGTTTACTGATATTGTGATTGATGGGGTAGTGTATGGTCGTGCTCTAAGAAGTAGAAAAGATGTTAAACCGATATTTGTTTCGTGTGGTAACGAGATTGATTTAGATACGGCAACTAATATAACGATGCATTTTATTGAAGAAGATAGCCGTTTACCGATCCCCACAAGATATGCGGATTTAGCAACTCATCAGGCAAGAAAACTAGAACGAGATTATTAAACTGAGAGGGATAAAAAAGTGAAAAGTGAAGTTGAAATTCTATGGAATCGTATCATTGAAAAAAATTCGAAGTTAGAAATGAATGGTAGAGAATTATTAAACCTTCAGCCAGGTGCAACAGTTGAAGAATTTCAACTAATCGAAACTACATTAGGAATTACTCTTCCTGAAGAGATGAAAAGTTTTTATCGTATATTTAATGGACAAGTTTGGTCACAAGGAGTACAGCCCTTTGTTAGAAATTTAACCCTTTCTCCTATTTCTGAAATTATTGGTAATTGGGAGTTTCTACAGGAGGAATTTGATCCAGATGATTTGCTTCCAGATATAGAGTATGGTGTTGAGGTTAAACCAACGCTTTGGAATGGAAAATGGATTCCGATTGCTGAAAATGGTGGAGGCGATTATCTTTGTCTTGATACAGATCCAACAGAAGAAGGAGTATTGGGTCAGGTACTGTATTTTTGGCATGATTGGGGAGATCGAACAATTGATGCAAAAGGTCTTTTTGAATTTATAGAAATTTGTTTAAATGAAGAAAATATTTAAAAGTAAGGAGATAAGCGACGATGATTCAGTTAATAATGAACAAATTAAAGGTTCAATTAGACCAATTATTTTCCCCTTTTTTAAATCTACCAGCTTCTGAGGAAGAGATTCAGAAGGCCGAAAATGAGATGGGTATTAAATTTCCTGATGAATTAAGAAAGCTTTATCTTTTGCATGATGGAGAAAAGGAAGACGGACCAGGTTTATTTTTTGGAATGCCGTTTTTACCATTAAATGATGTTTTGCAGGAATGGCATGTATGGGCACAGCTAGAAGAGAAATTTGCATTGGAAGGTACTTCTTATTCAGTCCCAACTGGATACATAAAGGAGAGGGGTATCAATCGTAATTGGATACCTATTAGTAAAGATTTTGGTGGTAATAATATCGGCATAGATGTTGATCCAGATAAGAAAGGGAGGATAGGGCAAGTCATAAATTTTGGGCGTGATGAGGAAATAAAGTATGTGATAGCAAATCAATTATCAGAATTCCTACTATTTATTTCTGAAACGATATTACAGGGTAATTATCAAATTGAACAAGAAGAAGATTATATCTACTGGAATTATGAAAACAGCACCCATTTTTTAGATATACTAAAAGCCATTGATTTGCCTGTTCTAGACCCAGTGCCGAAGCATAATTGATAGTAACATAGATGTCAAAGAGGCATCCCAACTATCACTGGAGATTCCTCTTTGATGTCATTCTTTAAATGCGTTTAGCATGGGTACGTAGATATTTTTCAACATCATTGTATAACCCTGATTGGTTTGCGTATTTCACGTAGTTTTTTGCAGTACGTAACCATTCTAATGTAGAGGGGCGCAACCCATCTAAAACGTGTAATAAATCATCAGTCATGATTGGACGTTCATCACCAGTTGTTAAAATTTCCGCAAGTACATTTTCAGTAGCTAATTCAATCACATTTTCAATGTCTGCCCCTGAGAAAAACTCCGTTTGAGCAGCTAACATTGCTAAATCTATTTCTTCAGCATATCTTCCTGCTAGCTTCAATTTGAAAATTTGTTCTCTCGCTTTTTTATCCGGTGGAGCAACAAAGATTAAGCGATCGAATCGACCTGGACGCTTTAAGGCATTATCAACATCCCATGGGGTATTCGTAGCAGCCATTACAAGAACTTCATCTGTGCTAGTATCGATTCCTTCCATCTCAGTAAGGAATGTATTGATTAAGCTTCTAGAGTTTGCTGAAGAATGGGAGCGACTATAGCCAATGGTGTCTACTTCATCAAAGAACATAATACTTGGTCTTTGAAAGCGTGCTTTATCGAAAAAACTTTTTAAATTTTGTTCACTTTCTCCCGTATAGGAACCCAAAATATCTGTAATATGTACAGGGTAGAAATTAGCCTTGCATTCGCCAGCAGTTGCTTTAGCAATATAGGTTTTCCCACAACCAGGGGGACCATAGAGGAGAACGCCACCGCCTACTTTTTTTCGGAACTTTGCAAATAGACCTTTGTTATAAAATGGGCTAATAATACGTAAATTAATTGTCTTTTTTAAGTCATCAAGGCCAGCAACATCCGCAAAAGTGATTTGCTCCTTACCTTTTTTTACGGCTTTTTTAGGCTCTTCACCATTAATAACTTTTAACTTAGGTTCAAAAGCCACTAGTTCGTTGTCTTGTTCTGACTCAGTATCTTCTGTTTTGACATTCACTCCTAATATCACTTCAGCTGAAGCGGCAACGGCTTCTTCAGTCTCGTTCATTCCATCTAAATCAGGCCTTTCCCGCTCATTAACTGGGGATTGGAAATCCATTGAATTCGTTTGCTGAATTTGTACACTCGCTTTTGTTAATTCATTAATGATTTCCATTCGTAATGTATCATCTGTACAAAGAGATATTCCTGTTGAATACGATTGCACAGATTCTAGCCAACGACCGTTTTCAGCAAGTTCTTTTCCAAGCCAGTAGTGTGCTTGTGGGTCAGTTGGACTTTGTTCCACCATTTGCTGTAACCATTTTACTTTATCCATATCGATACCCCTTTAATTTTCTTAATCTCTTTACCAATGGAACTGAAATCCATGTATAAAGTGTAAGTACTACATAACATTGTAGAAACAACATTGCTAAACTATCAAAGCCTAATGCTAGTAACAAAAAGGTTAGCCCAATTCCTACAAACCAGATGATAGCGGGACCTCCTAAACGCTCTATAAAACGATTAGGCGCTAGTAGTGGGTGGGTTGTAATCTCCAATTCTTTTAATATAGATAGCAATGTTTGATCCTCAGGATTTAAAAGAAAAGCTTGTCTGTAATATTCTTTCGCTTCTTTTTTATTATTTCGGAGTGTGGCACTTTTCCCAAGGGTCAACAATTTGGACGATTCACTATCTGTTGAATTCATATATTGTTCTAATGCAAGGATTTGTTGCTCTTTATTTCTATTCATACCTTCTAAAATTAAGTTTCTACGTAACACATAAGAATCTTCTGGATCTAATTCTAATGCTTTATTTATTAATAATTTTGCTTTTTTACGATGTCCTGTTTGTTTCATTAAAACAGCGTAACCAGCATGTGTTCCTGCATCATTTGGATTAATGCGAAGAGCTTCAAGAAAGGCTTCTTCCGCTTCTTGCCATCGCTTGGTTTCCATGTAAAGATGGCCAAGTATATCAAATATGATTGCCTCATCATAGCCTAATCTCATTGCTTCTTGAAACTGTTCTTCAGCCTTGTCATACTCGTTTATTGCATAATTACTGTAACCTAACATATACCATAGCCAGCTATTACTGATTTTGTTATGTAATTCCTCGTTAATAAGTTCTATAACTTGGGGGTATTTCCCTATACCAAAATAATGCTCGATAACTTCAAGGGATGATTCTTCATATTCTTCGTAATCACTCATTAAATATTTATCTCCATTCTAAAAGTACTATAAAGAATATCGTAACCACAGCATCGAGTAAGCTAGAGTCGATGAATGCGATAAAGCCTGACTTCCGCAATGATTCAGGTTCACCATCTACAGCTAAATGTTCTTTGTAGGGCTTATTTAGAAATACAAAGAAGATGAAAAAGCAAGCAATCCCGAAAAGTCGGTCAACAAATATGATCGACTTTTTATCTATGGCTATTATTTGTTGCCCAATTGCGTAAACTACTGCAAGCTTCGCAATAATAAGTACAAAACTAATAATTATTAACAACTGTATGTGTTTTTTCTCGATTTTTAGCCACCTAGCATTTTGTATACCTAATGAGGTAATGGCTAAAATGCCACCCAACATAGCAACAAAAAATAGATGACTAATTTCGTAACTTCTTGTCCTGTCTACATCATTGCTTGTTAAACTAGGTTCATAGAGGTTTTCCATAATCCATCAAGCTCCCTGTTTACTTATCCTAATAATAGTTGTATTATACATATATTTATTAAAACTGGAAACATCTTCTTTATGTGAGGTGTAAAGAGAATATCATTCAAGTCATTTATTTGAATCAATTTCATTCGATGACGTCTATTGTTTACTCGTTTAGGAGCTCATTAGCTCAAGTAAATGGCATTTGCTGTAACAATACGTAGGAGAAAATAATTAGTATGAATTTTAATGTAAAATCAAAATATTATTATTTTTCATATTGAAATTGGGAGGAAATACACGTTTTAGAATTATTCAATAAAATGAAGAGAATTATTAAAAATGTAGCCGATATAATCCAATAGATGATAGAGGAGGTATGAAAATTTGAATAAAAAATTACTTTTCACAGCAGCAGCCATCCCAGTAGCTCTTATTGTACCAACAGTTGCAGGAGCGACAGGAGCCAATACAGTTACCGTCACAGGACAAAATATAGTAAATGAAACTTTAAAAGCGTCTATCGAAAACTTACCAGCGAATTCGATTGTCAAGGGTTATCAGTGGTACTATGTAGATGGTTCTAGCGATTCAACGAAAAAACCAATCTCTGGTGCAACATCAGCTACATTTACAATACCAGTAGAAGCGGCAGGCAAAGCAGTTTTCGTGGAAGCTACTACAACAAAAGATGAAAAATATAAGAGTGAACCCCGTTCGATTAAAGAACTAAAACTTGCAATAACTGCACCTAGAATTGATAGTAGTTCAAACTATGCAGTACCTGGTGAATTGGTACAAGTAGCGGGTGCAATTGTAACCGATGTTGAAGGTGCAAAGTTACAAAATAGTCAAATTACATATAGCTATCAATGGTTTTATAAAGTTGGTGAATCCTTCACAATAATTGAAGGGGCTACAAACAACACATACACTATTCCTAAAGATGCTTTGGAAAAAGGCATGAAAGATATCATTGTTAAAGTAAAGGCAAAGGTAGGATCTTCTTTAGTAGAATCAGATGTTTCTGCTGTGAAATCAGTATCTAATGAACCTTCTAATTCAATGATTGATGAAATTAAAACTTTACTAATAACTGACAACAAATATAATGTAACAAGTCTAGAATCTTTTAAGGCAAAAGTAACGGAATTAGAAAGTAAATATCAGGCACTATCAACTGCAGCAAAAGCAAATGTGACAAATTATGATGTATTAAAGAGAGCAGCTGCAGATGTAGATTTAATTAGCAAGTTAAATGAGAAAGTAGATAAGGTTAATGAAGTTAATGAAAAAGATCTGTCAAAATATTTAAAAGAAATTGAAGAAGCTTATGATAAGTTTGATTTATTACAACGTAGCCTAGATCTAAATGATGCTTTATACAATAGCATTAAAACCATATTGAAAGATCCGACAGATATCGATGAATTTAAAGAAGTTAGAAGACTAAATCAGGCAATTGTAGAATTATTAACATATGAAAATTCTTTTGTGAAGTATGTACCTACTAGCAAAGAATCTTTACAAGCAGCAGTTGAAACAATTGAAAAGGATATAGTAAAATTATCTCAAAATTACCGAGCAACTGTTCAAAATCAAACAATTTTAAGTGATGCTAAGTCGGATATTAAAAAGGTTGAACAATTTATTAAACTTTTCGATAAGCTGTCACAAAATGATTCACCTAGCAAACAGGTGACTACAGCAAAATCAATACGTACGACTTATGAAAAGTTAACTTATAAACAACTTCAACTTGTACCAGCAAAATATATGAATACATTACTTCAAGCGGAAAACGCAGAAAACAGTCAAATTGATAGATTGAATATCGAGATTGACAATTATGTAGGCGATGTGGAAGATAGTTACCCAATAGATCCGTCAGTAACTACTTGGCAAAGTCATGTTAATAATGTAAACCGTATTATTAATGAATATAAGGGCTTAACGAAAAATTCAGCGGCTAAAATTGTCGGATATGATAGCATGGTAACTTTACAAAAGGATTTTAAAGCAGCTGACAAAATTATTAAGGACATGGACGCCTATAAAAAGCTATCAGTAACGCCAGGGGTAGCTGAGAGTAAGTTGAAAACTAACTACACTAATGTATTGAAAGCTTATAATAAGTTAACTAATTTACAACAATCACTTGTTTATAATGCAAACGATTTTTTATTGAATCCACCGACTATTACAGTTGATTTAAATGGTAAGGAACCTGCTGATAAAGCTGCTGCATTGGCTTTAAAGGCTGAAGTTGATAAGCTTGCTGATGTAACGAAATATACATTTGCACAATTTGAATCCGCTGTTAATGCAGCAACAACAAAATATAAAAACCTATCTTCCGCTGGACGAAAGTATGTAACAAACTATTATTTATTAACAGCTGCTAGTAAAGACCTTTCTGGTGTGAAGTCATTCCATAAAAAAGTGCAAACCGCACGAGAAGTAACTGATGCTACGAAGCAAGCAAAAAAAATTCAAACAGTACAAACTGCTTATGCAAAGCTACCTGCAAACCAACAGCATTTAGCAAAGCAGCAATATGAAGATTTGCTCAATAATCGTTTAGAAGATGGGAATACACCAGATATCACTAAATTAAATAATGAAATTGCAACTATTGTCTCAAATGATACGTATACAGTTTCTATGGAAAGAATTAAAGAGCTTTCAACTCAATATAATAAGCTGAGCTCTAGCGATAAAAAACGTGTTTCGAATGCTGCCATCTTAACAACTGCAGTTTCCGATGTAAAAAAAGTAGAATCATTTATGAAGACTTATGAAAAATCATTTAATAGTAACCCATCAACTGTCATCAAAGCATTTGATAAGCTTACATCAAAACAAATGAGTTTAGTAAGTCCAGAAATTCGACAATCTATTATTGATAAAAATCAAGGGCAACAACAGTCTAATGAAGTTGCTTTGAAATTAGTTGAATCCATTAATTTACTACTTGTAAATGGTGAATATATTGATGATTTGGAGACGAAAGTAAAAGAAATTCGTACAGCATATGATGTTCTTAGTTCTTCTGAAAAGAGCGTCGTGAAAAATTATTCTAAGCTAACTCAGGCCGAGAGCGATTTGAAAAAGGTAGCAGAGGTTCATGCTCTTTACGTACCAGCTACAGACGATAACGCAACAGCTCGTAAAGCTTGGCAAACTGCATATGGTAAACTCTCGAAGAAATTAGAAATTTTGTATAAGAAAATGTATGAAAATGATTTATAAAAAATAGTTTAAACCCAAACCCCGGATAATGAAATTTATTCGGGGTTTTCATGTTGTTGAAAAACAAAATGGTCAAGAAAATCTGCAACTTAAATGAGAGGGATACGTGTCTTAGGCTACTCGCTTTCTCCGCTTTTGTTGCCGCTTAGTTTTGATATAAACACATTGCTAAACACTATTAATTAGAGTGACATGTAAGAATATACATGCTATGTGGAACGGAAATCAACCTCTCGTTTGGCGCAAAAGCTATACTTTATTCATAAAACAAACTTAATTTCATAGATATTTCTTCTTTAGAAAAAGCTATTGGTTAAATTTATCTTTTCAATTGTGTAGAATATCAATTCTTAGATATACTATTTACAGTTAATCTATATAACAATTGAGAATCTTTTGTCATAACAAAAATTGTTTGACATAGAAGGTAGGAACTTAGAAATGTATAAAATAGGTGTTGTTGGCCCAGAAAAATCCGTTGAAAAAATTATCGAATTAGCACATGAAATTGAACAGGATATGGAATTTATTCCGTATATTTATTCGATGGCTACAGAAACAAAGCATCTTGTGGAAACCTATAATCAAGATGTTGATTTTTGGTTATTTTCGGGATACATACCTTATAAAATTGCTAGTCAGACAAGCGTCTCACACGATAAACTGGCACATATATTCTTTTCTGATGCGGCCATCTATAAAGGCTTTTTAGAGCAGTCCTATAATATGGGGAAATTTATAGAGAGAGTCAGTATTGATATTATTTCATCACCAGTTGAAATAGCATCAGAAGGGTTGGCGGAAATAGAGAAAATTGTAAGGGAAATGTATTTAAAGGAATTTGATGTAGCCATCGATCCGAAAGAATTATTTAATTTCCATTACGACCTGTGGCTGAAAGGGAAAATCGATTTTGCGATAACATGTTACCCGTCAGTCGATGAAGAACTGAAAAAGATGGGGGTCCCCTCCTATTGGGTATCACCTACAAAAACAGAAATTTATAATACAGTGCAGCTTTTTACCGAAAAAATTAAAACGTCGTATTATAAAGAAACGCAAATCGCTGCTGTCATGCTGGAAATAAAAGATTTCGATTCATTGAAGGAAAGAATGAAGCAAGGATATCGTATTCAATATCTAGAATTACGCATGAAGGAAAACCTATTGCAATTATGTGAACAGATTGACGGCTCCTTAATCGAGGAAGGAAATGGGCAATATACAATTTTCAGCACGAGGGGAGCAATCGAAGGGCAAATTCAATTCATTAAGGAAAAAATGTATCAGCTGTCCATTGAAATGGAAGCAAAGGTCATAGCAGGAATAGGTTTTGCGCAAACGGTATTTAATGCCGAATTAAATGCGCATAGAGCTTTACGTCAAACAAAAGAAAACGAATCTATTGATATTGTCATGATTCAAGATGATGGTACAATTATTGAATCTGTCGGTAATACAGAGGAGCTAACATATTCCTATAGAGCTGAAGATCCTTCTATCCTTGAAAAATTAAAAAAAGGCAGCGTTAGCATTAAAAACTATACAAGAATACAAGCACTAGTTCAAAAAATGAGCTGGAAGCATTTTACGACGAAGGATTTAGCTACACAGCTTCAAATGAGTGAACGAAATGCGCAGCGCATCGTGGTTGATTTATGTAGTGTAGGCTTAGCAGAAATTTGTGGAGAAGAATTACAGCATACACGTGGTAGACCAATAAAAATATATCAGCTTGTGAAGTAGGTCAACTTCATAAAAGACAAAATGCCCCGAACCAATTAATGGTTTTGAGGGCATTTTTTGTTTGGTTAATAGGTTCTGTAAGCGTAAGGTAACAGAAAATTTTTAGTAATTTTTCATTTTGGATGTGTATTTAAAAAATGTAGATAAATCAACAGTTTCTTAGTTTTTTTGTTTATTTTAGACATCATTTTTGGGCAATTATTTATTAGGAATTTTCGAAAAAATGTTGTCAATTTATAAAAAGTCTATTATTATACGAATATATAACGAAAATGTCGTTATATAGAAGGGGAGACTTTAATAGATAGGGAGAGATGGAGAATATTATATAAAGGGTTGCAAAAGATTTCGAAAAGGAAAGGATAAGAGTCTTAGTTATCTGAATCTTACGACTACAATCAAACTTTTGATCTTAATACTATCGATTTTGCAGCGCTGTAGTTTAAACATAGGAGGGATTTTAATGACAACAAATGAAATGACGAAAAAATCTAGAAATTTAATCCTTGCACTCTTATTTTTAGGATGGTCATTAGGAAATCTTGATCGTTACATCATGAACTATGCAGTAGTATCGATTACTGGTGATTTAAATTTAGATGCTTCTTCTACTGGGATTATTTTAAGCGCTTTCTTTTTAGGTTATGCGATTATGCAAATACCTGGTGGATGGCTTGCGGATAAATTTGGTGCTAAAAAAATCTTATTATTTTCAGTAATTATGTGGTCAATTTTTACAGGTTTAACAGCACTAGCTTGGTCTTTAGTTGCAATGATTATCATTCGATTTTTATTTGGTATTGGGGAAGGTGGGTTCCAACCATCTAGCTCCAAAATTATTGCGACGATATATCCAAAGGAAGAAAGAGGGCGAGCAATGTCAATCATGCTTTCCTCAGGGGGTATCGTTTCGTTAATCGTACCTTTACTTGCAGCGTATTTGTTAGGAACAATTGGTTGGCGCACGATGTTTGTTGTAATTGGTGCTATCGGTGCTATTATTGCATTTTTATATTGGAAATATATCAAACTTCCACAAGATGAAGCGGTGGAAAATAGTAATAGTAATGAAAATACTTCTACTAAAGTTAACTTTAAGGAACTATTGAAAACACCACTTATGTGGAATTTAATTATTGCCTATTTCTGCATATATGCAGTGAACTGGGGATTAGTTTCATGGATTCCAACATACCTGCAAAAAAATCGTGGACTCGATTTAATGTCGATTGGTTGGGCGCAAACAATTCCAGCCATTACTACTATTATTGGTGTCTATGGTAGTGGGTATATCATTGATAAATTACCAAGAGGAATGGACAAGATTTTAGGTTCAATTTCATGTGGAATTATTGGTATTTTATTGTACTTAATGTTTACAGCTGAGTCTGTGACAATGTTTATTGGCTATCAAACTGTAGTTACTTTATTTATTGCATTTGTCATTACAATGTTACCTGCCATTGTGTTAAAAAAATTACCTTCTTCCATTACAGGATCAGCGATGGGGATTGCTAATACAGGCGGACAATTAGCGGGATTTGTAACACCGATGGCAATCGGTTTTATGGTAGATGCTTTTAATGGTTCCTTTGATGCAGCCTTTTGGATGTTAATTGGATTTGCGGTTATTTGTATTATTTCACTCTTAACGTTAAATGATCAAAAAGGGAGTCTATTAAATTCGTAATAGGAACAAATTTCTTAGGAGGTAATAAATATGAGTTTACATGAAAAAATTTCTTCGTTAGTTGAGTCAAAAAGAGATGCTAGCATTCAATTAAGTGATGCCATTTGGGCAGTACCCGAACTTCACTTTCAAGAAAAGAAATCAGTTCAATATATGAAGGCAGCTTTAGAAAAAGAGGGCTTTGCAACTGAAATTGGAATTGCAGGGCTTGATACAGCACTAGTTGGAACGTATGGTTCTGGAAAGCCTGTTATTGCATTTCTCGGTGAATATGATGCACTTCCTGGTTTGAGTCAAAAAGGAGGGGCTACTCATCATGAGCCACTAGAGGACGGAGGAAGTGGTCATGGTTGTGGTCATAACCTACTAGGTACAGGTGCGTTTGCTGCGGCCGTTGCGGTGAAAGATTACTTAGAGCAAAATAATCAATCAGCTACGATCCGTTTCTACGGCTGCCCTGCAGAGGAAAATGGTTCAGGTAAAGCTTATATGGCGAAGGCTGGTACTTTCGACGATGTCGATATTGCAATATCTTGGCATCCAGGTACTTTTACAACTGTTATGACTTGTAGCTCTCTAGCAAACTACGCGGCAACTTTTAAGTTTACTGGGAAAAGTGCACATGCAGCAGCAGCACCACATCTAGGAAGAAGTGCATTAGATGCAGTTGAACTCATGAATGTTGGGGTAAACTATTTACGTGAGCATATCATTCCAGAAGCGCGCGTGCATTATGCGGTTACAAATACAGGAGGAACATCTCCAAATGTTGTTCAACCATATGCAGAGGTGGCATACTTAGTTAGAGCGCCTAAAAAGCATCAAGTACAAGAGATTTATCAACGTGTTAAAAATATTGCTAAAGGCGCAACGTTAATGACAGAAACATCGTTAGAAATTGCCTTCGAGGGAGCTGCTTCAAATCTTATTCCAAATAAAACACTTTATGATGCGATGCAAAAACAAATACTTGATTTAGGAATGCCAACTTATACAATAGAAGACGAGCAGCATGCCCAAGCGATTTTTAATACATTTTCTCCTGAAATTCAGGCAACATCGTTAATTGGTCTAAAAAAAGATGATGTCGCACAGCTACAAGGTAAAGTTATTGCTAACCACATCCCAAGTGTCCTTCCTGAGTTTATATTGGGTGGATCAACGGACGTTGGCGATGTAAGCTGGAATGTCCCAACTGTTCAATGTACAACGGTATGTATGGCACTTGGTACACCACTTCATACTTGGCAAGTTGTATCACAGGGGGTTATGCCTATAGCACATAAAGGGATGCTACAGGCTGCAAAAATTATGGCTTGCACTGCTGTTGATTTAATTGACAATCCAGCACTTATTGAAGAAGCTAAAAAAGAATGGAAGGAACGTCTGGATGGAGAGACTTATGTTTCGTTAATTCCAGAAGGTACTTTGCCTCCAAAATTTTAAAAAAGTTATACCAAAAAGAGTCTTCGTAGGGTAAACTATGGAGACTCTGTTTTTGCCTATTATTAAGTTTTTTCTTAGTTAAGTGTACTT
>Ga0209025_1002216_pt1 | contig 21451 bp, 24 predicted proteins | sample AraplaMF_Col_mLB_FD_184256 | JGI IMG/M metagenome (GOLD analysis project Ga0209025, IMG submission 184256) | Arabidopsis root microbial communities from the University of North Carolina, USA - plate scrape MF_Col_mLB (SPAdes) (version 2) | ecosystem: Host-associated > Plants > Roots > Endosphere... | reverse complement strand
CATATAAGTTGATTGGGGTGAAGGCTGGGCGACTCCTCGGGGATCAGCGAATAGAGGAACGAAGGCTAAAACCATCACATCCTGTGATAACGCCTTCGTGACCAACATCGTGCTGCTGACGCTGCGTTAGCACTACGCTTTCGCGCAAAAAACATCTGTTGGCTCGAGACCCTGCACCGAAGCGAAGCGGCTCATCGAACGCCCCCAGGAAAGCGCCCAGCCGTAAAGGAAATCAACCTCACGTTATGATAATGAACCGAGATCTAGGTATATTTATTAATTATCTGTGCTAAGGCGTAACCGAATGGGCAAAAGGAGGAATTAAATATGAGCAATGTACCGACAGAAAATACGACTAAAACAATGAAGGAACAAATTTTAGCAGGTGGTCTGCCAAAATATCACGATAAAAACGCACAGCAAGGAAAGCTGTTTGTACGTGAACGACTCGAATTATTATTAGATGATGGGCTGCAATCAGAAGATGGCTTGTACGCAAACTGCTTAGCTGGTGACTTACCGGCAGATGGCGTTGTAACAGGAATCGGTAAAATTCATGGCCGTACTGTTTGTGTATTAGCAAACGATTCGACGATTAAAGCTGGCTCTTGGGGTAAACGTACAGTAGAAAAAATGATTCGTATTCAAGAAACAGCTGAAAAGCTAAATTGCCCATTACTGTATCTAGTCGATTCGGCAGGTGCACGTATTACTGACCAATTAGAAATGTTTCCTGGTCGAAGAGGAGCTGGACGCATTTTCTATAATCAGGTGAAGCTTTCAGGTAAAGTCCCTCAAATATGCTTACTGTTTGGACCTTCTGCAGCAGGAGGTGCATATATCCCTGCATTCTGCGATATTGTAGTCATGGTAGAGGGCAATGCATCGATGTATTTAGGGTCCCCACGTATGGCGGAAATGGTTATTGGTGAGAAGGTAGATTTGGAAACGATGGGTGGAGCTAAAATGCACTGTTCTGTTTCCGGCTGCGGAGATGTGCTTGCTAAAACGGAGCAGGAAGCTATTGCCTATGCTCGGAAATATTTGAGCTACTTCCCGAACAACTATGCAGAGCGCGGTAAGGTTGAGGCTCCAAAGCCACCAGCTTCATTTGATAAATCGATTGATGAGCTAATACCAAAAAATCAAAACGTTCCTTTTGATATGTATAAGCTAATTGAACGTATCATTGATGAAGATTCGTTTTGTGAAGTGAAAAAATTATTTGCTCCAGAACTAATTACGGGACTTGGACGCATTAATGGGCAATCCGTCGGAATAATCGCCAATCAACCACGCGTAAAAGGAGGCGTTTTGTTCCACGATTCAGCTGATAAAGCGGCAAAGTTCATATCACTTTGTGATGCGTTTAATATTCCGCTTCTTTTCCTTGCAGATGTACCAGGCTTTATGATTGGTACGCAGGTTGAAAAAGCTGGGATAATACGCCATGGTGCAAAAATGATTTTCGCAATGAGCGAGGCAACCGTTCCTAAATTAACGGTCATTGTTCGTAAGGCATATGGTGCAGGGCTTTATGCAATGGCAGGTCCTGCTTTTGAGCCAGACTGCTGTATTGCACTATCAAACGCACAAATCGCTGTAATGGGACCTGAAGCTGCGGTCAACGCAGTATATGCAAATAAAATTGCTGAACTTCCAAAAGAGGAGCAGGCAAGCTTTATTGCCGAGAAACGCAAAGAATATCAAGAGGAAATCGATGTCTATCGTCTAGCCTCAGAACTTATCATTGATGATGTTATTGAGCCTAATGATTTAAGAAAAATACTTGAATCACGTTTAGAGCTCTATATGTCAAAGTACTTATTATTCTCAGAGCGTAAACACGGAGTAAATCCAGTATAAAGTCTTAAATAAAGCTGTCTCAGTTAATTGAGGCAGCTTCTTTTTGTTCACCTCTGAAAGCTAAAAATGGTATTTTGTTAGAATTTGTATAATCATATCTTTTCTAATTGAACCTGGACAAACGTATAGTATAAGGGGGTACTCCGGTATGTCTTAAAAAGCTTTACCTATCTTATTATTACCACTTGCTAGGGGGGAGTGGAGCATATTAAAATGATGAGAGGATATAGGGAAGTAGGTGGTACAGGCATGAAAAAAAATAATATACAGGGTAGTGCCAAGCTACCATTACCTTATCGTTCGTTGATAGATACATATTATTTACCAATTAAGATAACAGGTTGGATATTTTTTAGTATTTATTCCGTTATAGCTTTTTATAAACTGGTCATTGACCGACTAGTGAATGTAATGATTATTTTATTTAACGGCGAATATTCTCTAGATGAATTAGGGCTGTTTGATTATAGTGACTGGCGTTTAACTACAAATTTTATTCCCTTTGATACAGTTCTTCGCTATATAAATTACTCTCAGTATTTTAATTTGGATATCATTATTATTAATTTACTAGGTAATTTATTAATATTTACCCCAATGGGCTTTTTACTCCCGTTATTATCAAAAAAGTTTCGTAAAGCTCGGACAGTTATTTTTGTAGGCTTCGTCTCTAGCTTAGCGGTAGAGACTATCCAGTTTATTTTTACGGTTGGGTCGGCAGATATTGATGATTTAATTTTAAATACACTTGGAGCATGGCTCGGTTATTTAGCATATAAAAGTATACTTATTAAACCTAAAAAAAATAGATAGAAACAGTCCTTGCTAAAGGGCTGTTTTTTTTAGGGGTAAATTAACACTATTTTAAAAGTGATAACAGTAATATTTTTTATTGAAATTAAATATTGAAATAATAAAAGAATGGAATAATGGATTTCGTTTAAGGTCTTTATACCTATTTGTTCAAAAAATGATTATTCCTTTAGGAGCTTAGTATTAATTTGCTCTTGAATTTGATAAAGAAAATTCCGATAATTAGTGTAAAGAAACTGTTCAGACGGAATAGGTATAGTTAATAGAAGAAATTATCATATCTATTATTTAACTTGCATATTAAATTAGAAAGCCGAGGTGAATCATATGAAACTATCCAGTTTAATAGAACAAGAAAGAATTTCATCACACTATAATCGTAAAAAGATTTTACAGCGAAAACAAGCAGGTGATGCATATCGAAAAAACTCATTGTATTTTCAGCCAAAGAAAAATCCGCTATTGCTTGAGCTAGAAAATTTACTATTAGGGCATACGGATCAAGACCTCTACGAGCAACAAAAAGAGGAATCTAAAGAAGTCACGCCTCAACAGCAAGCAATCATTGAAGATTTGCAACAGACGAAAAAGAGTGTGCTCGCTCATGAGAAAACGCAAAAAGCTGAAGCTCTTGAATATTCACAGCTAGAGCATATAGATGGGGAAGCGTCTATAGTAGATGTGGAGACGTTACAAATTCTAGAGCAGTTGAAAGATACAGCGCAGCCACCACCACAGGATTTACGTGTAGCGGCAAGTGTAAATGCTCAAATACAAAATGATCAGGAGCTAGATGAAAGTGAACTAGACGACAGTCAGCCTGCTTTTGTACGTGAAGTAATTGAAGTTAAAGTACCAGAACGTTTTTCGAAGGAATTGAAATTGGATCCATTTGCAGATACAATTTTCGGTAAGAGTTATGCAGAGGCATATAAGGCGCGAACATTTAAATATGCTTCTGAAAAATATGCCACTCATATTCAAATGGCGAAAGATGGCTATCTACCAGGAAATGACTCTATGTTCTCCATGATAGCCTAATGCTGCAGATGGGAGTTTTTTAATTTGGCTAAGGCGAAGCATGCGAAAACGAATGCTATAAGATTATTAGAGCAACAAAAAATTCAGTTCGAAGTAATTGAATATGAAACAGGTGACGGCCAAGTTGACGGAATATCGGTTGCTGAAAAAATTGGTCACCCGGTTTCTCGTGTTTTCAAAACATTAGTAGCGAAGGCAAGTGCACAAAAGCTTTTTGTATTTGTTATTCCTGTAGCAGAAGAGCTTGATTTAAAAGGTGCTGCAAAGGTTGTAGGAGAGAAGAAAATCGACATGCTTCCGGTTAAGGAGTTACTCGGCTATACAGGCTATGTACGAGGTGGATGCTCTCCAGTCGGCATGAAGAAGCTTTATCCTACTGTCATTGATACGTCAGCTCAAGAGCAAGGAAAGATTATTGTGAGTGCCGGAAAAATCGGCATGCAAATCCATCTACAACTAGATGATTTAGTTGTTGCAACAAAGGCAAAGCTCGCACCAATTACCACTACCCAAGCATGATATGTTGGGTAGTTTTTTATTGGGTTTTTAAGTAGTGACAGTAGAAAAAGATTGCTTGATTTATGGTTAATCCGCTTGGCGATGTGGAAGAAACGCTTAGGTTACTTGGCAAACTGTTCAGGTAAGCAAAGAGTTCGTTCGGGTAGCTCGGTAAATTGCTCGGCTAAGTCGAAAAACCCTGTATATCCGTTCAATCTCGATAGTCTGAATGCTTTTCCTTTACATTGTAAATACGCATATGGAACCTCCTGTAAATAAGAAAGTATACGTTCATGATTGCATGAACGTATTTTTTTATTAAAAAAGAACAATAATGTGCAATTAATTAGTTTTGAAGAGCACTTAAACAATAAAAAGAAAAACAAAAGTATAGTGTAGTTAAGGTAATTCTCAGACGGAAAGGGGGGGATGTTTTGAAAGTGTTAATTGTTTCAACGTCAACTTTATTTATTGAAGCATTACAAATAGCTATTCGTGATAGGCGTTCAACTTGGCAAGTAGATACTTATCAAATTCAAACTCCTATATTTGATCAAACCTTGATGAAAAAAATTAAAGAACAATACCTTGATATTGTGGTAGTGGAAACAACTAATCAACATTTTACAATGACAATTGATAGTTTGAAGAAATTAAAATGTCCAGAAATAGACATCATGTTACTTGTGGATTCAAGGATGGGTGAGGTCTACCATCACCTAAAAGATGAAGAAAGGTGGACCAGTGTTACTAAAAATACAAGTCTGGACGAATTTTTAATATTGTTAGAATCATTTGGATGTAATGTACCTGATTTACCAGATGTCTCTTTAAGGGAGGTGGATAAAAAGATACTAAAAGAGTTAGCGGTAGGACACTCATTTGAATTTATCCAACGTACACAAGAGCTATCGGCTGAAGAAATAGATCAGTCATTATATCGAATTAATACTTATTTTAAAGTACCAAATTATATAGAATCCATTGTTAAAGCATTTGAACAGAAAATAATCACAAATTGAAAATACGAAGATATTGACTAAGCGAAAGTTGTTAAAATGAACACCAATCTATCGGTGAAAAAAACTAAGTAAGAAGGTGTTATGAAGGAATGAAAGTTGAATTAAGTCAAAGAGAATCTGAAGTAGCAGCTTTAGTAGCACAAGGACTAAAAGATGTTGAAATTTCAAAAACGTTATTTATTAGTCGCAGAAGAGTAGGAGAAATAATAGCGTCTATTAAGCAAAAGCTAAATATTCAATCTAGAGTTCAAATTGGTATTTTAGCATATCAAAAAGGTTTAGTGGTGTTAAATACTAATTGGGATAATGTGGAGGTTGTTATCTAGAAGGAAGGGGCACATATGAGAAAAATTCCGTATATTGAACAAATGCATCATAGTGAATGTGGTTTAGCCTCGTTAGCGATGTTACTTAATTACTATGGTCATTGTATATCTCTTTCTGAACTTCGAGAAATTTATGGAGTTTCTAAAGGAGGGACCTCTCTTTATCAAATTACTAAGATTGCAGAGAGTTATAACCTCAATACAGAAGGTTACAGAGTTATCGCCGAGGATTTGAAAAATATAAAATTACCAGCTATTTTGCACTGGGAAAATAAACATTACGTTGTATTAGAGCGCATCAATAATAGAAAAGCAATTATTGTTGATCCGGCTCAGGGAAGAAAGAGTATAACTTTTAAGGAGTTCGAAAGTAAATATTCAGGGATTGCTTTAACCTTGAGTCCTAATGAGGATTTCCAATTAAGAAAAGGTACTTCACATGTTAGTTATTTTTTAAACTATATTTTAAAAAGTAAAAAGTTAGTGGCAGCAATTATTTTTACATCACTTATAGCACAAGTTGTAGCTTTAGGTGTTCCATGGCTTATTCAATGGATGACAGATACGCTATTTGTTCCGAAAGATCAAAATTTATTGTCTTTAGTAGGATACGGCGTTCTTCTACTATTTAGCGGTTATTTCGTTTTCTCAGGATTGCGAGGAATATTAATTGCTAAATTACAAACAGCAGTAGATAAATCTTTAATGACAGACTTTGTAAGTAAATTAATGAAATTAACATATTCATTTTTTGAAAACCGTTCTACTGGTGAATTGCTATTTAGGGCAAATTCGAATGTTTATATTAGGCAGATATTATCAACCAAAGTAATTACAGTTTTTATTGATGTTGTTTTATTAATTTCCTATCTTGTAATGATGGCTTCGTATTCACTGAAACTAATGGGTGTGGTTTTATCTTTAGGTATTATTATTTTCGTAACATTAATATCAAGTACCAAGATATCACGAAAATTAGCGGAAAAAGAAGTTTCTCATCAGGCAAAAGTTCAAGGTATTCTTTCAGAAAGTTTGAATGGTATTGGTGACGTTAAGGTAATGGGCATGGAGAAAAGTGTCTATGATCAATGGCATAAAGTATTTAAAAAGCAGATAAAGTATGCGGAACGTCGATCTATTTGGACAATGTTTATTAATACGATAGCTACTGCTTTGCAATTTATATTACCAGTCTTACTTCTTTGGCTAAGTGGAAAAGCGTTGATAAATGGCAGTATGTCACTAGGGATGGTCTTAGCGTTTAATGCTTTATCAACAGCATTCATTGCTCCAATTATCTCTTTAGGAAATAGTTATGGTGAACTTATATATTTAGGAACATATATCCAAAAATTATATGATGTTATATCCGGAACAGAAGAAAAACAAGGTGAAGTTCAAGAAAATCTGTCCCTCAAAGGAGAGATTGAATTAAAAAACGTTTCCTATAAACATAATTTCTTTAGTGAACACTCTCTAAAAAATATTTCTTTTAAAGTTAACCCCGGTGAACGACTCGCAATAGTAGGTTCATCTGGTTCAGGTAAAAGTACATTAGTTAAGATTTTATTGGGTCTTTATAAGCCTACCGAAGGAGACGTTTATGTTGATCAAAAGTCTATAAATGAATATGAATTAGGACAACTTAGACAAAATATGGGGGTAGTTTTTCAAGAAGCCCGACTATTTAATAAAACTATTTATGAAAATATAGCTTTAGCTAAGGAAGATATGCCTTTAGAAGAGGCTGTGGTAGCTGCATATAGGGCAAACATTCATGAAGAAATTATGAAGCTTCCGTTAAACTATCATACTACAGTTTCTGAATTCGGAATAAACTTCTCAGGCGGACAGCGGCAACGGATGATTTTAGCTCGTGCTCTCGCGCAAGATCCATCAATATTAATTTTAGACGAGGCTACAAGTGCATTAGATACTGTTTCAGAAAAGAAAATAACAGATTATTTAAAAACTTTAGATTCCACTCAAATTTTAATTGCACACCGTTTAAGTACTATAAGAGATGTGGATCGGATTATCGTTATGGATAAAGGCGAAGTCGTAGAAATTGGAAACCATCAAGAGTTACTAAATAAAAAAGGGTTTTATTATCGTCTTTATACAACTCAACAATTAGAGGAGGGAAAAAATGAAGAAATGGTCGTTTAAATGTTTACTTTTATCATTAGGATTACTTTTTATAACATCACAAGAGGAAACGAAAGCAGCAGAAGAAACCCAATTATACGGTTTAAAAGATAGTGCTCCTATTGAGGAAATAATAAAGACATTAGAAAAAAAATCTTTAGAATACAATTTTATTGAAGAAATCCAAATGCTTAGTGTCGAGGGAGACACAAGTAATCACGCATTAGATATATATGATTCATTTATTGAATGGAGTGGACCAGAACAAGTAATAGAAGTTGAAACAAAAACAGCAATGGTCCCACAAGCTATAAAAGAAAAAACGGCTTCACTTTACGATTCATGGAGATGGGATATCAATCGTGTTACCAATAATGGGGCAAGTTATGGGATTGAAAAAGGAAATCATACTGTAAAAGTGGCGGTAGTAGATAGTGGTATAGATTTTAATCACCCCGATTTAGCTTCAAATATTGTTGATCCTGGAAAAAGCTTTGTACCTGGAATTACGACAACACAAGATTATTTAGGGCATGGAACGATGGTTGCCGGTATAATTGCCGCCAATGGTAATTTACAGGGTATAGCACCGAATGTAGGGCTAGTACCATATAAGGTATTTCATACAGATGTTGCAGATTCTATGTGGATTATAGAGGCAATTGTAGAAGCAGCCAAAGATGATATGGATGTTATTAACCTGAGTTTAGGAACATATAAATCGTTGAAAAATAAAGAGGATCAGGCTGTTATTAAAGCGTATCAACGAGCTGCAAAATTCGCTATTAATGAAGGTAGTATTATTATTGCTTCTGCTGGTACAGATGGCTATAACATGAGTAATCCTAAAGATTTATCTGAGCAACTCGGAGAACCGAATGATGTACAGATACATTTACCAGGTGGTGGATTATCTGATGTTGTGACAGTCTCAGCGACTAATAATTTAGATCAATTAGCATTCTATTCGAACTTTGGCCCTCAAGTAAATATTGCAGCGCCAGCAGGAGATTATGGTGAAGATTATAAAACGTTAGGGAATATTAAGTTAGAAGCAATGACTATTACAACATATCCGTTAAACATACCACAGTCTGAATTAAGTCAATATGCAGGTTTTGAGCATGGTTATGAATTCATGATAGGAACTAGTTTAGCTGCTCCTAAAGTTAGTGCAGTAGCAGCATTAATTATTGCGGAGTATCAAGAAAAATATAATAAAAAACCAAGTGTAAATCAGATTAAAAAATATTTATATGAAGGTGTAAGCAAAGTAAGTGCTCCTAGAAACGAAGTAGGTGCAGGAATTGTAAATGCTTATGGATCTTTAAAAACAATTAAGGAGGAAAAATAATATGAAGAAATTTTTAAGTCTTTTAGGTGGAGTAATTATTGGCATCGTTGTTATTGCTATCATAAAAATGGTTAATTAGGAGAGGTGCTTTATGACATTTAAAATCGAAAATTTAAATAAAAGCTTTGGTAATAAAAAAGCAGTAAACAATATTTCAATTCAATTAGAAGAAGGTCAAATCTTAGGAATGCTAGGTCGAAATGGAGCTGGAAAAACAACTACTATTCGAATGATGCTAGAGCTAATTTCTAAAGATAGTGGACAAATTTTATGGAAAGGAAAGCCTTTTTCTAAGAAAAACTTAAAAATTGGCTATCTACCAGAAGAGCGTGGTCTTTATGCGAAAATGAACGTTTTAGATCAAATTATTTATTTTGGTATGTTAGAAGGAATGGATAAAAAAGAAGCTAAAAGAGAGGCTGTAAAATGGTTAGAAAAGCTTGGAATCTCTTATGCAGCAACCAAGCGTACAGAGCAATTATCTAAAGGGAATCAGCAAAAAGTACAATTAATTACAGCGATTATACATGATCCAGAGTTTATTATTTTAGATGAACCTTTCAGTGGATTAGACCCTGTCAATGCGGATATGTTAAAAAATGTTGTAAAAGAATTGATTGCTCGAAAGAAAACGATTATTTTTTGTAGTCATCAAATGGACCAAGTTGAATCGTTTTGTAACCAAATTTGTATTTTAAAAGACGGGAATTTAATTGTTTCAGATCAGTTAGCAAATGTAAAAAAGACCTATGATTATCGTTATTTAGAATTAGAAACGACAAATAATATTAAAGATTACTTAGCTCTTAAACAGTATACATTCACACAAGAAAACAATCGCTATAAATTGCGCATCCCAAGAAGTGAGAGGATTTATCAAACTATTCAGGAGATTGATGAGAAATTTGAGCTACAAGGAGTTGCATTAAAAGAACCAAGTTTACATGAAATCTTTATTGAACGGACAGGAGATGACGTAAATGCGAAATTTTAGCATTGTATTTAAGACTGTTTTCAAAGAGGCTGTTAAAACAAAAGCATATTTATATATGACAATTGGCTTAGTAGCATTGAGTTTATTACTCTTTGCCTCACCAACAATCATGAAATTCTTTAATACTGACAGTCCAGATGAAACTTATAAAATTGTTAACCAAACATCTTTAGAACTATCTGAAAAAGAGTTAACAGGGTTAGCCGGAAGCTGGACAATAGTAGACGAAGCGAATATAGAAGATCTAAAAGAAGATATAAAATCTAAGGAATTAACTGGATTCTTTGTATTAGAAGATCAAACGAATTTAATGCAATTGAATGTCTATATGCCGAAAGTAAACAATGAAGTGTTACTTACGTTAGAATCTTATATTAAACAAAAGAAAGTAGCGTCAATTGTTGCTACACAATCGATTGACACGGGTGTCCTTCAAGAGTTGAATACGCCGGTACAAAGCAATGTTCAATCATTATATGAAACAGAACCGAATGCAATGCTCATTGTATATGGATTAATAACTATTATGTTCTTGGCTATTTCAATATACGGTAATAACGTTGCAACGGCAATCGCATCTGAAAAATCTTCACGTGTCATGGAAGTCATGATTACAAAAGTTGCACCAGTCCCTATGATGTATGGGAAAATTTTAGGCATAGGTTTAGCAAGTTTAGCACAATTATTTATTTTTATGGGTGCCTTACTATTGTGGGCAAACTTAGGTATTTTTGAAATCCCTGAAGGATCATTTGTACAGACCGTGATGGAAACTATCACATGGGAGACAGCAGCGTTTATTCTAATTTTCTTTATCATTGGGTACTTTATCTATGCAACATTATTTGCGATTGTTGGATCAATGATAAGCCGCCCGGATGATTTAGCAAGTGCATCGATGCCAATTATGATTTTATTAATGGCGAGTTTAGCAGTAGAAATGATCTTTGTGATGGATTCTCCAGAAGGAACGATGACGAATATAACTTCTTATATTCCATTTACAGCACCAATGAGTGTATTGATTCGTATTGTATACAATACGATTTCACCAGTCGAAATTGCCGTTTCGCTATTAGTAATGATTTCTTTTATTGCCTTATTTGCAGCAATAGCAGCAAAAATCTATCCAAAAGGCGTTTTAAAATCAGATAGCTTAACATTTAAACAACTAATTCAATTTAACCGATAGGAGGAGTTATAATGAAATTTAATATTTTTCGAAATAAATCACATAAAATAAATGCGAGTAATGAAAATATAAAGAAAATGTCAGTAGAAGAGTTGAAAGTAGTACATGGTGCTTCATTATATGTGACTAATGAGCATTTATACGAAGCATTGACACCAATCCATCGATCAAATCCATATAGCTCTTAGCATAAAAAAAGGTCTTCTCAAAAGCTTATTAAGTTCTTGGGAAGCTTTTTTTTTTATAAAAAAAACATTAACGATTTGAAACGCACATGTTTCACTTTGAAAAATTCAGAATTTTTCAAAGTGTGCAATTTTGCGAAGTGCACAGAATTTTTAAGGTGATTTATAGTAAATATTGTAAGAAACAATAAAGGAATTTAAAAACACAAAAACAAAGGAGGATATGAAAATGGCAAACACAAACGTAACAAAAGAAGAAATCATCGAAGCTTGGAAGGACCCAGAAGCGCGTGAAAAATTCAACAGCTTACCTGTACACCCATCAGGCAAAAGTTTCGGTGAATTAACAGAGGAAGAATTAGCACAAATTCAAGGTGCATCAGGTTTAATATATCCAACAGTAATTCCAAATACTACTATCAACCCTATAACAGTATCAATAATAATAAAATGTTAATTTTTAACAAAAATATCAATCAAAATGAAGGAGAGATATAAAAGTGTCAAATACAAACTTAACAAAAGAAGAAATCATTGCAGCTTGGAAGGATCCAGAAGCGCGTGAAAAGTTCAACAGCTTACCAGTTCACCCATCAGGCAAAAGTTTTGGTGAATTAACAGAGGAAGAGTTAGCACAAATTCAAGGTGCATCAGGTTTTGTATATCCAACAATGACTACAAATAAAACTAACCCTATAACAGTATCAGTAATCATAACATGTTAATTTCTCACAAAAAAATCAATCAAAACGAAGGAGAGATATAAAAGTGTCAAATACAAACGTAACAAAAGAAGAAATCATCGCAGCATGGAAGGATCCAAAAGTACGTGGGGAATTCCACAGCTTACCAGTTCACCCATCAGGCAAAAGTTTCGGTGAATTAACAGAGGAAGAATTAGCACAAATTCAAGGTGCATCAAGTTTAAAACCAGAAACAACTCCAAATTGTATTATCATCCCTATGACTGCATCAATCATTATGTGTTGATTTATTACAAAAAGATCAATCAAAACGAAGGAGAGATATAAAAATGTCAAATACAAACGTAACAATAGAAGAAATTATTGCAGCTTGGAAAGATCCGGAAGCACGTGAAAAGCTCAATAGCTTACCCGTACACCCATCAGGCAAAAGTTTCGGTGAATTAACAGAGGAAGAGTTAGCACAAATACAAGGTGCATCGGATGTAAAACCAGAAACAAGTCCGGTTTGCCTTCCTCTAATCACTGTTGTACCCAGCACAATCAGAAATTGCTGAATTTTATGAAATAAAAATACAAACAGAAAAGGAGATATGAACATGTCAAATACAAACTTAACGAAAGAAGAAATTATCGCAGCGTGGAAAGATCCGGAAGCACGTGAAAAGCTCAACAGCTTACCAGTACATCCATCAGGTAAAACTTTCGGTGAATTAACAGAGGAAGAGTTAGCAGAAATTCAAGGGGCGTCAGATGTCAATCCAGAAACAACGCCATTATGTATGGCAGGGACCGCTATCATCGCAGGTGTTGTATCAATAAATTTTTGCAAATAAAAAACGAAGGAGATACGAAAATGTCAAATACAAACGTAACGAAAGAAGAAATCATCGCAGCGTGGAAGGATCCAGCAGTACGTGAAAAGTTCAACAGCTTACCAGTTCACCCATCAGGTAAAAGTTTTGGTGAATTAACAGAGGAAGAGTTAGGACAAATTCAAGGCGCAGCAGATGTAAAGCCAGAAACAACACCAGTATGTGTAGGAGTAATCATCGGTTTAACTACATCTATTAAAATTTGCTAATTTTTATAAAAAACAACCAACAAAGGAGATATGAAAAATGTCAAATACAAATGTAACTAAAGAAGAAATCATCGCAGCTTGGAAGGATCCAGCAGTACGTGAAAAGTTCAACAGCTTACCAGTTCACCCATCAGGTAAAAGTTTTGGTGAATTAACAGAGGAAGAATTAGGACAAATTCAAGGCGCAGCAGATGTAAAGCCAGAAACAACGCCAGTATGTGTAGGAGTAATCATCGGTTTAACTACATCTATTAAAATTTGCTAATCTCTTAGTTTCAAATACACATTAATTTTTAAAGCGGGGTTATCTCCCCACCCCCGCTTTAAAAATAATCAGGGCCTATTTAATAAAACAGATAAGTAGGTCGTGATTATTTTTATAAAATTATGAAAGAGAGTGATTCCATTGTTAAAACAAATGATTAACACTGATAAATTACAAGCAACAATTTACACATCTGAAAAGCGTTCATTGATAGATAAAATTGAGCAATCAAATATATTTAAAAACGAATGGGCTCCAGCTGTATACACAAATAAACCATCACTATTCGAAAAAAGATTAGAGGTAGAGGGATATAATAAAGAAGAATTTTTGAGTATTGTTAACGTCGATTCTAATGATGCATTTAAAAATTACATTACTCAGAAGTTAAACTTAAATATGATAGAAGAAGGTGCAAAGTTATATAGCGAATTACAGCATGAATTAGAAAGGCCAGTTTTAGTAGAATTCATTTATCCTTTTGTTCTATATGCTGTTAATCAAATCGAAGAAGTTATTAAAATGGAACTAACACTAGATCGATACGACTGGAAAAACATCAAACAATCCCTAGCTGATGCTATTGCAACAGAGCTGGTAGGTCTTATTTCAAAAACGGCTATATTAGAGTTACAAATTGAAAAGTTACGAGAAAACTTAGAAGGAGAAACATCTGAGGAAAGATTCGAATCATTTATTATTAAAAATGTTAGAAATTTAGAGCATTTGTATGGGTTTTATGATGAGTACCCATTATTAACAAGAGCTTGTATAGAACGCACAGAATTTTTTGTAAATAATATTTCATCTTTATTCAAAAGAGTAAATGAAAGCTGGATAGATTTAAATAGGAAGTTTGATTTAAAAGATGCAAAATTATTGGATATTGAAATTGGATTAGGGGATACCCATCAAAAAGGACAAACCGTTGCTAAGCTAAATTATTCAAATGATAAATCTATTATGTATAAGCCAAAATCTTTAGACATTGTTGAAAAATATAATGAATTGATTCTTTGGATTAATAAACATGATTTTAATATTAGCTTGCCAACTTATAAAGTATTAGATTATGGAGAATATGGATTTGAAGAATGTATTATTCAAAAACCATGTTATTCAGAAGAAGAAGTAAAGAAATATTACACACGTTTTGGACAACTCGTAGGATTAATGCACATGATTAGCGGTGCAGATATGCATTATGAAAATATCATTGCTAACGGAGAATATCCATATCTAATTGATTTAGAGACTATTTTCCACCAGTATCCAAAATTAGATTTCCCGGATACAGCTGAAGTTAAGTTGAAGTATACTCAAAGTGAATCTGTAATAGGAACAGGGTTATTGCCTCAGTCATTATTCCAAAATGCAGATGGTAAAGGTATCGATTTAAGTGCTTTGAATGGAGAAAGCCAGAAGTTGCCATTCCAAGTATTGCAAATAGATCAAGCAAATACCGATGGAATGGTTTTTAAGCTGAAAGAAGGTTATACAACAGGAGCTAAAAACATTCCATACTTAAATGGTCAAAAAGTAGATGCTCGTGCTTATTTATCTCAGGTTGTCGATGGATACGAACAAATTATGCAATTCATTTTAAAGTTCAAGAAGCATTTGATTGAAGGACCTATTCAAAAATTTGCAAATAGCAAAATTAGAATAATCTTAAGAGCTACACAACATTATGCTAATTTTTTAATGGAGGCGACACATCCTGATTATTCAGGAAAAGCAGTAGCGTTAGAACAAATGCTTGAACGTCTATGGCTATATCCATTTAAAGATAGTCGAGTAATACCTCATGAATTAAAAGACTTATTACAAAGAGATATTCCGTATTTCTACACAACGGTTAATAGCAAAAATCTATATACGAGCCACGATAAGAGTATTCCAAATTTCTTTAAGAAAACAGGGCTAGAAATAGTGACTGAAAAAATTAGCAACTTATCAGAAAAAGAAATTCAAGATCAAAAAAGATGGCTTATCCTCGCTATAGGAATGGATGCACAAGAAGTTAAAACTGAGGGAGAAACAGAGACAACTTTAATTCAATCTAGTGCAACAAAACCTTCGTTGAAAGAGTTTGCATGTCAAATAGGAGATTCTTTAATTGAAGAAGCAACTTGGTCTGAAGATAAAAAGACAGTATCATGGTTGACTATCCAAAGTGATGAGAATGGTTGGAATGTCACGCCAATGAGTATAAATTTATATGATGGTTTGGCGGGAATAGCGTTATTCTTTTCACAGCTTTATAAAGAAACAAAGCAGGAAAAATATAAAGTTGTAGCCCAGGCAGCTATTGAGTCAGCATTCCAAACATTTAAACAACCACAAGGTTTAATTTCAGCATTTTTCGGAGAATGTTCTTTATTGTATACACTACACAAAATGAAGGAAATCGATCCAAACCCAAAATATGAAGAAAAGATTAAAAAAATTCAATCTAAGATACTAGAAGAAGTAAAAAATGATGTAGAATTAGACTTTTTAAGTGGTTCAGCTGGGATTATTAGTTTGGCATCGACGTTATATGAGGAAACTAAAGAGGAAATTTACAAAGAAATTATCAAGGTATACGTTCAACATTTACTATCTAATTCAGATATAAAAGATGGCAAAAGAGTATGGATAAATAGGCATGTAAATACAAGATTAGGCGGTCTATCACACGGAACTTCTGGGATTGGATTAGCATTATATGCAGCTGGAAAAGCCTTAAACGATCAAAGTTTAATTGAATTTTCACATGAAGCTTTAGAGTACGAAAAAGAGTTATTTGTTCAAGGTATAGGTTGGAAAGATTTAAGATCCAAAGATCTACAATACAAGCATGCTTGGACACATGGAACGACAGGCATAGGAATCGTCCATTTATTAAATGATAACAAAAAATATACGGATGTTATCCAAAATGCGTTTACCGTGTTAGAAGCACAAGCGAAAAAACAAAACAATTCGCTAAAAGATGGTAATTTAGGTGATAGTGAATTGTACTTGTTGGCCGGTCAGAAATTAGAAGATGATCAATTGAAAGATAAAGCTTTTTCTTTAGCGAATGAAAGTTTAAACAATATTATTGAGAAATCTAGTTATGGAGTAGAAAATGTATTTGACTTTGAGGCAAAAGGGTTGTTTAATGGCGTAGCTGGAATTGGCTATCAACTATTAAGAATGAATAACCCAGATGAGGTACCTTCAATTTTAACTCTAGGATTAGCAGAAGCTTTGGATTAATTTCCAAGGCTTCTTTACGTTGAAGATGAAAAATAATACGTTCAGGGAAAAATGATTTCTAAAGTAATACGTATATTACATAAAAATGTCTTTATATGGTAATAATAAGAATAATCTGTCCGGGTTTATTAAAATAAAATTAGAACAGGGGGGAATAAAATGGTATACACGTTAAAAGAACAAACAATACTAGGCCATTATAAAAAAATTGTAGATATTTCAGAGCTTGATGAAATTAAATTAATTCATGGATTACGTATTTTTCTTATGGATTTTAAGAAGTTCGTTATTATTTACTTACTTGCTTTTATTCTAGGAATAGCATGGCAATTAGCTATAGTTCATATTGGATTTTTCTATTTTCGACAAGTAGCTTTTGGAATACATTGTACTTCTTTTAAAACATGTTTAGTAACAAGTACTATTTTATTTCTCAGTTTTACGTATTTATTCCATATTAATAATTTTTCTTTAATTTTTATTTGGGGCATTTTTTTAGTTTGTGTTGGGGTCCTTACATTATTAGCACCTATTGGTTCACAAAAAAACAAAATAAGAAGTGCTAGGCATATAAGTTATTTACGAAAAAAAATGTATAAAAGATTTTTGATAACTATCATAGCAATTATAGTTTTACCCATAATAATTTCTAAATTTATAGTAGCAGGTATGTTAATTGAAACATTGATTATTATATATTCATGGTTAAAATCAAAGGAGGAAATGAAATGAAAAAGCATTTAAAATCCCTTGCAGTGCTTAGTGCAGCAGTATTAATTGGAATTGCGGAGAGCAGTATTAATATGATGTGTGCTGGATTTATGGATGAAATTGAATTGCCAGAAGAAATGAAAAATACAGAATTTTAATATATAATGGCTATGTAGTTTAAATATATTAAAGGAAGTGCGGATGGACGTGCTAACGATTGAATTTATACTAATGGCCATTGTTCAGTTTTCAATGTTATTATTCTTCGGCACATATGTACTAGACTTATATTGGTCCAAAAAACAATATTTAATTATTTTATTTGTTATATTTATACCAACATTCATATTATTCCCTTTTTTTGGACCAATATCTATTTTGTATTATTTATCAGTATTAGCAATCATGATTTATCGAGAAACAAAAGTTGTTATGAACATTCTTCATGTGTTTATGGCACTGATTTTTTTAGTAATCGGCGACAATATTTCTAATATACTAACTTTTCGTTTGTTTAATGGGATAGGGAATGAGTACCTTTCATTAATTAGTTATTTCGTTTTTTATATAGTATTTGGTATAACATTTGCTTTTTGTTACAAAAAAATTGTGAAATATTTAATCAGTCGCTGGGTATTCTACAGCTTCGTTTCGTATATTTCCGTATTCCTTGGTGTTGCTACAGTCGTTTTTATGTACATCAATATCATGGCAATTGACCATGACAATTTCTATGAAAGTGTTCAAAATAATTTAGCGATGTTCTTAATTTATTTTGTATTACTTTCAATTAGTATATTTGTCGTTCTATATTTAGCTTTTAAACAATATAAAATGAAGCAGCGTGAACAAGAAATGAAAAACTTCGAATCCTATGTTGCATCAATTGAACAAATTAACCAAGATATGCGCAAATTTAAACATGATTACATTAATATTTTATCTACATTGCGTACATTTATTGATGATAAAAATTACGAAGGTCTACATACATACTTCTATGATCATATTTTAGAAGCGAATCATGATGAACAACAATTAAATCGGCAAGCGATGATGATGCTAAATAACTTGAAAATAAATAGTTTGAAAGGGTTAGTAACAACGAAAATTTTACAAGCCCAATCACATCATGTACCGTTTTACATTGAAATTGTTGAGGAGATTACTGATATTGATGTAGACCCAATTGTTTTAAATCGCATGGTCGGCATTCTACTAGATAATGCAATTGAAGCTGCTCGAGGAGTTGAAAATGGCGAAGTTCGCATGGCGTTTATACGTATAGATGAGGTGATCTTATTAGTTGTGAGTAACACATTTGATAAGCAAATAGCTATTAAGGTACATGAAATTTATCAAGAAGGCTTTTCAACAAAAGGAGAAAATCGAGGTCTAGGCTTAGCTAATTTACGTCAAATGACAAATGATTTACATAACGTCAATTTGAACACAAAAATTAGTTCTCCTTATTTTATTCAAGAAGTTGAGTTTCAAAAGGAGTAGATAAGATGGATATTGTTATTTGTGAAGATGATATCGTTCAATTAGAAAGAGTAAAAAAAACAATCGAAAACTACGCTATGATAGAGGACAATGGGATGAAAATAGTGCTTGCCACTACAAATCCTGAAGAGATTCTATCATTTTTAGAAAATGGTAAAGCTGATTGCTATTTTTTTGATATTGACCTAAGTCATGAAATTACAGGTATCTCATTAGGTAGTAAGATTCGAGAAAAAGACCCTATTGCCAGTCTAGTGTATATTACAACACATGCAGAAATGAGTTATCTCACATTTATTTACAAACTAGCTGCGTTAGATTTTATAATTAAAGATAATCCAGATATTTTAAAAGATAAATTATTATCTACTTTGAAAGAAGCGCATCGACGTTATTTAAAAATAGGGGAACAAGATAACGTTCAAAAATTTCAAATCAAAACAACAGGACGTACTCATAATATTGATTTTCAAAATGTTTATTTTTTTGAAGCTTCCCCAGGCTCACATAAAATTATCTTACATTTAGAAAATGAACATCTTGAATTTTACGGTCGATTGAAGGATTATGAAGATTTACATGAAGATTTTTATCGCTGTCACAAATCGTTTATTGTAAATAGAAGCAAAATTAAAAATATTGATTCAAAGGAAAGAATTATTTTTTTAGATAATGGTGAAGTTTGTTATGTCTCAGCTCGACTTATTAAAGGTTTAATGAAGTAAGTTCGTAGCATTCTCTTTTAGTGAAAGATGCTAAAAGAGAATGCTATATTTTTTCCATCCTCTGTTTAATCCTTATAATGAAGAGCGTAAAGTTGGTTATTAATTATATATCTTGAAGCTTTGATGAAGCGTAATATACTCTTCTAAGTGGAAGAAGTTTTTAGGCGGAGTTGCTCGGCTAAGATACTGTCCAGTAATTCAAGAACATTACTTTCTTTTTGTTTTTTTGTAGGGGTGAACATAACCGTTACTATCAATCCTAAATATAAAGGATACTTTAAAAATTCATTTGTTGAATAACCCAATAAATAAGGCAAACCTATAAAAATCATTACTATACCAATTGCAAACAAAACAATCCCAACTTTTTTTCTCATACATCTCCCTCCAAACTTAAACATTCGATTTCAATTTGGATATTCCTGTTTTAACTAATTCTATTATATAGGAAGCTACTTTTATTTATAAAAAATAAAAGTAGCCCTTCATTTTTTAAAATGTTCCTTCATATAATGCAAGGCATAAGATAAAGGGGGAGCGTTATTGAACGGAAATGTGACCTATTATTATGGGCACGCACTGACTGGGCAAGGAATTAAACATTTATATAAAGAACTGATGGATGAGGCAGAATTAGTTTATATTTTGCAAGGTGCGCCTACGTTTAAAGGATCAGAGCTTATTAAAGAGCTAGGTTATTTTTATGTGAAGCAAGGCTTTGCGGTGGAGTGGTTTAAGCATGCTTTGTTGGAGGATATTGTTGAGGCAGTATATGTTCAAGGATGTAATCGACTATTTGTATGGTCATCAGGGTGGGGGATTGAACCGATCTTCCTTGGAACAAAGCATCGGGTGATATCATTTTATGATTGTTTAGAAGAATTCCAACTTGAAAGGGTTGGCGAACAGCTCGCTGATGCAGTGACGGAACGAGAGTCGTGGCGTGAGAAGTGTATTTCGAAGCTTAATAGTGCTATAAAGATCCATGATGATTGGGAAGTAGTCACACAAAGCTGTATGAACTGGCAGGCATTAAATGATCAGGTTGAAAATTTAAAGACAGATGTTTTTCAAACAATCGTCTTAAATAAAACAGGAATGCGTACACATCGCTTACTCGGAACATTAACACCGAGGGGGGCTGAAAATACAGTAGATAGCATAACAAAAAATATATCTCGAAGATTGATGATCAAAGGGAAGCCGGGTACAGGTAAATCTTCTTTAATGAAAGGTTTAGCAGACGAAGCAAATGCGAGAGGGCTCGATGCACAAGTTATTTGGTGTGGCTTGGATTCAAACTCTGTTGACATGGTTATTATCCCGGAGTTGAATTTCTGCATCTTTGATAGTACAGATCCACATGTCTTTGAACCTCAGGCTGGGAGACTTGGTGATGAAATTTTCGATATAGGGGAACATTGCGCAATTTCACAGGAAGCAGAAGCTAAAATTGAAGATATTCGGGCAAAGTATAAAGAAGCAATGCAGGATGCCATGGGTTATTCGAAGCGTTATGCGGAAGCTGAGTATACTGTCCGTCGATTAATAGATAATTGTGTATCATTATCTCTTTGGCGAGAAAAAACTGCCCCACTATTCGAAAGATTAACAAAGTAATTTTTCTAATAGCGTGCTTGTGCTACACTAGGAACTAGAATAGTGTTCCTAGGAAAGGATGATACGCTTGTCAAAAGTATTGAATGCATTTTTAGATGAAAACCTACAAGCCTTACGCAATCAAGGCTTATACAACGAAATTGATCCAGTA
>Ga0209025_1002214_pt1 | contig 21455 bp, 23 predicted proteins | sample AraplaMF_Col_mLB_FD_184256 | JGI IMG/M metagenome (GOLD analysis project Ga0209025, IMG submission 184256) | Arabidopsis root microbial communities from the University of North Carolina, USA - plate scrape MF_Col_mLB (SPAdes) (version 2) | ecosystem: Host-associated > Plants > Roots > Endosphere... | reverse complement strand
TCTATGACCTTCATGGAAATATACTGAGTACCTCAACAAGCATTATCATTATTGTCGTAACAATTATTGTGCTAGCCATTTTATCTATTTTTATTTTTAAAAAGAAAAACATGCGTGTTAATTAGGCAAAAATAGGTTTATTATTGAGCGATATAAGTTTTTTTTCGTTACCACTTTGCCGCGTTATTTCCATTTTAACTGATTGTAGCGTAGGGCTACTCGACTCCCGTGGGAAAGCGAGTAGCCCGTAGCGGAAATCAGCCTCTTCGAATGTATAAAAATGAAGCAACACACCTGAAAGAAAAATAAATAATCATTTTCGCACATCGTTTATAAAACGATGTGTTTTTTATTGATTTTTTCTAACCAATTTGTTATTTTAATAATAAATAAGCAAACAAAATTACAAATCGTTTGTTTTGCAGGAGGATATCCAATGGATGTAAATGAATTATTTTGGCAAGCTTCAATCCATGACATAAAAAAAGGCTACAATGATGAAGCTACACGCTTCACTTGTTTGCTTTGCGGAGAAAAAATTGAAAAGGGTATTATTTATCCACATGAAGGCGTTCTCTACGAGGCAGAAAAGTTTATGCAACATCATATTACTGCTGCACATCAATCTGTATTTCATTATTTAAATGGTCTTAATAAAAAAATGACAGGACTAACTGATCATCAAAGTCATATTTTACGCTTATTTTATGAAGGTAAGACCGATCAAGAAATTAAAGAAGAGCTGGAAATTGGTAGTGCAACAACAATACGCCACCATCGCTTTACTCTTAAAGAAAAGGAACGTCAAGCGAAAACCTTTCTTGCAATGATGGAGCTATTAAAAGAACAGAATGAAAAGGAAGATAGCTTTGTACCTATTCACAAAACGGCAACGATGGTCGACGATCGCTATAACATTACAATTTCTGAAGAACAGCAATTACTTGAAAAGTACTTTCCAAACGGCATCGGCAAGGAGCTTGTCCGCTTCCCAAAACGTGAAAAGCATAAAATTGTAATACTACGTGCAATCACAAAGATTTTCGATGAAACAACACAGTATTCAGAAAAAGAATTAAACGAAATGATTCAACCAATATATGAAGACTATGTGCAAATACGTCGCTATTTAATCGAATACGGCTTCATGGATCGAAAAGAGGATGGCAGTGCTTACTGGATCAAAAAATAAGAAAGCAGGGTTACTAATGGACCATAAAAAAGAATTAAAGGAACTGTATAAAGAAATAAAAATCGAAGCTGGTGTTTTCACAATGACCAATAAACAAAATGGTAAAGTGTTTGTAGGCAGCTTCAACAACTTAAAACGCTTAAACGGATTTCAATTTATGTTAAAAACAAATACACATACTAATAAGGAACTACAAGCCGATTACAACGCACTCGGCAAAGACGCTTTTGATATTGAAGTTGTGGAATACTTAAAGAAAAAAGAAGAAGGTTATTTCGATGCCAAAAAGGAGCTAGAAAAACTAGAACAAAAATGGCTCGACAAGCTGCAGCCATTTGGTGAACTAGGGTATAACTAGGTTTGTATGGAAGCTACAAAAAAAGAATCTGCTTTCTCCGCTGTTCAGCTGGAGAAACTTGCAGATTCTTTTTTAATTTTATATATTGTGTTATTTCACGCGGGTATTCATATATTCCTTTTAGGCGGTGGAGTAAATATCGGCTGGAGATTTCTTCGCTGATTCTACACCCATTCCTTTGCGTAGAGCATTACTTTGACGCACCAGAATTTATCACTTCATTTCTTCAATAAATGAATTTCCTGCTGAACTTTTTTTGTTAACTTTCGGAAAACTAGCTCATAAGAATGTTGGATTAAATTTTCAACTAAATCTATAGGTACATCATCTACATCCATATAGATAGAATTCCAATGTGTTTTATTCATATAGTAGCCTGGAATAATACCTTCATAGGCTTCTCTCAACTCTTCAGCTCGAATCGGTTCACATTTCAACGTAAGTACCGGTCTACCAGTAGAATCGCCGCCCATCATCCCATACATTTCCCCCCCTATATGATAGCGATCCGCCTGCCATTCTTCTTTGTAATCATACGTTGTTCCGTCAAGCTTTAAGCAATATACGTGAATTGTTTCTTTGTTCATGATTTAACCCCTTTCCAAAACATAAAAACACACGTTCGATTATATTAATTATAATCCACAACGTGTGTAGAAGGAATACATATTTATTTGCTTCTAGCAAGACATCAGTTTTTTACGCGAATATAAGATATCCTTTACTTTATACCTCTATCAAACACGCCGATGACCTCGGTAGTTTGCAATATATTGACGAAGGCTTTGGCGTCTGCTTCCTTTATCACCCCTTTTACTTCAGCAAGCTGATAGCGCGTAATAACCGTAATTAAAACTTTTCGCCCTTCGCCTGAATAAGCGCCTTTCGCATCCATAATAGTTACACCTCGATGAAGCTTTTCCAGTAGCTGCTGCTTGACTTCCTCACCCTTGCTCGTAATAATCATCAGCGTCAATTTTATATGACTCGTATGAATCGTGTCGACAACCTTCCCAGTGGCATAAATCGATACAAGCGTCAGTAATGCCGCATCCCAGCTAAAAACGAACCCGGAGATAGCTACAACGATACCGTTCATCGCAGAGATTAATGTACCTAGCGGAAAATCCCGTTTGCGACTTAGCAGCATCGCTATAATATCAAAACCTCCAGAGGAACCTGCCGCACGAAAAATCATGCCCATCCCTAAGCCCACAATAACACCACCGAATAATGAGGCGAGAATTGGGTCCTGTGTAGCTTTATGGATTGGAATAATATACAAACTTGCTGACAAAACAACTACTGAAAGAATGGTATATCCTATGAATCGCTTCCCTAGCTTTAAGACCCCTATAATAAGTAAAGGCAAGTTTAACAGTAAATTTATTACCCCTGTATTTAAAGGTGTAATAATACCAAGCATGATAGCAATCCCGCTTAATCCCCCACTTAAAATCTCATGTGGAATTAACAAAAAATTATAGGCAAAGGCGACTAATATCGATGAAAGTGTAATAACGACAATATTACGCATAACAATTCCCCTATCATTAACGAACAGTTTTAATCTTAGAATACCCAATTTATTCGTTCAAAAAACCTGGAGTATTGCAGTAAAAAAGCGGGGTTTTATTTCTTCTGATATTCTTTTTTCTGCTCCTCTTTTATCGGCACTTCTTTTAAAGGCTCCCCTTTATTCTCTTCTACATTCTCGGCCACCTTATAAATACGTTCAAGCATTGGCGGATGTGTATAACGGAACCACTTTACGAGTAACTGCGGATTTACTTCACTTAAACCAGATATCGTTAACTTTTGGAATGCAGTAACTGCGGACTCTCGATCACCCGTTAATGTAATCGCATATTGATCGGCTCTCGTTTCCTGATACCGCGAAATATAATTCGACAGAGGGCTTGAAGCAAATAATAAAACTGATGTTATGAGTAAAAACAATGGATAAGAGCTTATATCACCGATTTTTTTAATTTTTAATACCTGTCCGTAACGTCCAATCAACCACCTCAACCATTTCGCTGAAAGCCATAACCCCAGCAATGTAAGTAAAAGATACCCCGCTATACCAAAATAAATATGCTTCTCAACGTAGTGTCCCATTTCATGTGCCATAATATATAATATTTCATTATCTGTTAAACGATTTAACGTTGTATCCCAAAGCACAATTCTCGAATTACTGCCGATACCCGTTACATAAGCATTTAAGGCATTTGTTTTTTCTGCCATATTGACTTCATATACATGCTCTGCTGGTATCTTTGCCTGAGCAGCAATAGACAAAATTTTCGCCTCTAGCTCTTTATTTTTGAGTGGATAAAAATCATTATATAAAGGATCAATCACTACAGGTTGAATAAACATTACAAATATTGTAAACGGAATCGTTAGAAACCATGCATAGAGCCACCATCTTTTGGCACTTTTTTTGATGAGCCAATAAAGGACAGACACGATAATTAAACTCATGCCAAAATTGACCCAAAAATCAATAATGCCATCCCGCAACCATGACGAAAATCCTTGTGTACTAATCCCGTAGGTTTTGCTTAAATTGTAACGATAATAATCGAGTGGAAATAGTACAACATATAGTAAAAGTGATAATAAGAATAAGTAACTTGCATTTTGTAGTAGCTTCCATTTTGATTGTGACGTCGCTACTTTTTCGAAATAACGTGATACGCCCATTATTAATATCATGAAAAAGACTAACCATTCCAAAGGTGTAGCAACAAAGAATAGGAAGTTCCGTATTTTCGAATATTCACCACTTAAATATAATTCTTTTTCAGACATAAACATCACTGGATCTGCAGCTGTACCCTGCATTGCTCGTGGTATTGTACCACCACCGCTATGGAAAATATACCAATACATACACAGCACATAAACACCGAATATAAGTAGCGCGACAATTCCCATTTTTTTCGCTATGTCATTTCCTCCCTTGTTCAACACTAAGTTCGTCCTATAGTAAGTGTAAGCTAAATTGAAAAAGTTAGAACAAATTTTTCTTTGTTTTTATTTACCTTCTATCCTACTTCACACCCAAAGATCCTCTTCGCGCGGAAAATTTACCCTGCCCCTTGGTATTCACTTTGCTTTCACAGGCTATTTAATATAAAAAAATTCTTACTTATACAGCTAAACGAAATTAAATGTAAAAGATTCACTTTATGTTTTTTCAAAACAAAAAATATATCCTTTCTTATGACATAATTCCGTAATCAACAATAATAACATGGAATGGGGATTGTTTATCCCTATGAAGGGAGGGTTGTACTTGCTAACTGAGTTACTAACAAAAGATACTATACAATTCGCAAATTTTGTAAATTCATGGCAGGAAGCTATTCATTTAGCTGCTAGTCCACTATTAAAGAAGAATAAAATCGAAGCACGCTATATTGAGGCAATGATTCATTCCATTGAAAAGCACGGTCCTTATGTAGTCATTACACCAAAAGTAGCGATTCCACACGCACGGCACACTGAAGGAGTTAACGCGCTAGCCATGAGCCTATTAAGCTTACAAGAACCTGTTATGTTTGGACCAGAAAAACCGGTATTCTTAATTATTATCTTAGCTGCACCCGATCATGCGTCACATCTGCAAGCATTAGTTGACTTAACAAAGATTTTGCAAGAACCAAATCAAATCGATAGTATCATCGCCTGCCAGGATAAAGAAGACGTTATTAAAGAAATACAACAAATTGTGGCAAAGGAGTAATCTTGATGAAAATTTTAGTAGTATGCGGGAATGGCTTAGGCAGTAGCTTTATCATGGAGCTGAATGTAAAAAAAGCATTAACCGAACTTGGAAAAGTTGCAGAAGTAACTCATACAGATTTAGCATCTGCCAAGGCAGAAAAAGCGGATATTTATATTGGTGCGGACGATATTGTCAATCAATTGCCTGAAGAGAGAGGTCACATTGTTAGTATTGTTAATATGATGAGTATTTCAGAAATCAAAGCAAAGCTGAAAACTCTGTTATGAGGGATTGAATTTGAACTTTTTGAAATGATAGTCGGCACCACAGGACGTGGCGTTCTTAGACTGAGTTCCTATTTTCCAGCGAATGTTTGGACACCCGCTGAAAGAAGTTAAAAATTGGATAGGATGAGGTGTTAATATGTTAGATGTTATGATGAATGACATTTTAGGAACACCAGCTATTTTAGTCGGCCTATTCGCATTTGTCGGTTTATTAATCCAAAAAAAGTCAGCTTCGACCGTTCTTTCTGGTACGTTAAAAACGATTATGGGTTTTGTTATACTTGGCGCAGGTGCAACCGTTTTAATTGGTTCTTTAAATCACTTTAGTAATATGTTTGATCATGCTTTTAATGTCCAAGGGGTTATCCCAAATAACGAAGCGATTGTAGCAGCCGCTCAAACTAGTTTCGGAACAGCTACTGCCATGATCATGGTTTTCGGAATGATTATGAACATTTTATTCGCAAGATTTACTCCATTAAAATATATATTTTTAACTGGTCATCATACATTATTTATGGCGTGTTTAATTGCTGCATCGCTTTCAGTCGGCGGTATGAGTGGCACACCGCTTATTATCGTTGGCTCTATTCTACTTGGTATTTGCATGGTCGTATTCCCTGCCATTTTACAACCAACTGTTCGTCAAATAACAGGTAGTGATGATTTTGCTGTCGGCCATTTTGGAAGTATTGGCTATTATGTATCTGCTAAAATTGGAAAACTCTTTGGAAACAAAGCCAAATCAACAGAAGATATAAAAGTCCCAAAATCTCTTGGTTTTTTAAGAGATACATCTGTAGCTGTTTCGTTAACTATGAGTCTATTTTTTATTATCGTAGCCCTATTCGCAGGTCAAAGCTATATTGAGGGACAATTATCTGGCGGTTCAAACTTTATCGTCTTTGCCATTATTCAAGCTATTACCTTTGCCGCTGGTGTCTATATCATTTTGGCTGGCGTACGGATGCTAATTGCCGAAATAATTCCTGCCTTTAAAGGGATTGCAGATAAACTTGTGCCAAACACAAAGCCTGCATTAGATTGCCCTACGATTTTCCCGTTCGCACCAAATGCTGTTATTATCGGCTTCCTGTTTAGCTTTGTAGCGGGGCTAGTGTCTATGTTTATACTTCCCCTTATAGGGTTAAAAGTGATTGTACCTGGGCTTGTGCCACATTTCTTCACAGGTGCGGCTGCAGGAGTATTCGGTAATGCAACTGGCGGGAGAATCGGTTCTATGGTAGGCGCATTTGCCAACGGATTAATAATTAGCTTTATCCCCGCGATTCTACTGATCTTTATGGGAGATATCGGCTACGAAGGAACTACATTTGGTGATTCAGACTTCGGCATTGTAGGAATCATTATAATAAATATATTAAAATTATTCGGTGCAGTTTAATGTAAACAATAGGCCTCGCAAACTCTTTAAATGTTTGCGAGGCTATTTTAATTGACAAATAAAAGGGTTATTTTTGCAATATATATAAATATTTCTCAATATCCCACTACCTTTTTCACTATACACATAGAGAAAATTCATTAAAAAACAAACTAAATACTCAGTACTTAGAAAATATGAAGAATGATTTAAACCCATTTCCCTGTAGTAAATTACAAAAAATCTGATAGTATTTAATGGTAAAATAAAAAAAACATCGTCTGACATCTGACTTAGAACAAATTTTTGCCGATATAAATCATACATACAATTGGAGGTACTCATATTGAAAAAGTTAATGATTGGCCTTTGTTTAATAGTTTTGTTAATAGTAACAGGCTGTTCAACAACTCCGTCAGAAATAGCGCAAGATGACTATAAAATTGGGATCTTGCTCTCAGATGCAGGGCTTGGAGACGAATCGTTTAATGATTCCGCATTTAAAGGGCTTGAAAAAGCACGAGATGAGCTAGGTATTTTGTTTGATTATAAAGAAGCGCCTGATGGCAATTACGAACAAAAACTAGAGGAACTGGTCGCAGAAAAGTATAACGTCATTATCGGTCTTGGCTTCTCTGTACAGGAGGCTTTGGAAAAGACTGCGAAAAAATATCCTGATCAACAATTCGTCCTTATTGATGGACAATCAGACGTTGCAAATATTACTTCCATAACCTTTAAAGAGCAGGAAGGTAGCTTTTTACTAGGAATGGTTGCAGCAATGACGAGTAAAACTGGAAAAATAGGATTTATTGGTGGTGTAGATATTCCCGTTATTCATCATTTCGAAAATGGTTATATTGAAGGTGCGAAATATTTTAATCCAAATATCGAAATTGTTAGTGAGTATTCTGGCACATTTGATGATCCCGAGGGTGGTAACGCAATCGCAGAACGTTACATAAAAAATGGCGTAGATTTTATTTATCATGCAGCGGGCTTCACAGGCTTTGGCGCCATAAAAAAAGCTGAAGAAATGGGCGTATATGCAGCGGGAGTTGATATTGATCAATTTTACATAGCAGAAAAGACTGTCGTAACATCGATGTTAAAAAATGTCGACCAAGCTGTTTTTAAAATAGCTAAAACATTAGTTGAAGACGGGAAAATTTCCGAAAAATCGTTTTCATTCGGTTTATCTGATAACGGTGTCGGGCTTGCGGATATACGTATTATTAAACTTACACCTGAGCAACAGGCTGCCATTGAAAAAGCAAAAGAAGATATTGTTTCGGGTAAAATCAAAGTTTCTGCAGAAAAGGGGAACAGCCAGTGACACTTCGAAAAAAGTTATTTATGAACATACTTATACCAATTGTCCTCGCAATGGCTATGATTGGCTTTATTATTGTTCAAACATTTGATATTCAAACAACTGCAGAAGATGATACCGAACTATTACTGGCAGTGAAAGAACTTGAGCAAAGTTTAGTTGTAGCGAGCCAATCACTAAATAATTACACATATTTAGATAGTGAAGCTAATAAAAATGAAGCTCTTTCCATTTTAGAAGAAACGAAAGTAAATTTAGAAAAACTTGCAACGATTGCTAAAGTAGCTGAACATAAGGCTACCATCAAAAAAATCGAAAATAAATACGACGAGTTATCAAAAGCTTCAGAAGCAGGATTTCTTGCTCACAATCGTCCTGAGATAAAAAAACAAGCAATAAGAATATCTGGTATTTTGAATGATATGTATCTACTAAAAAAAGAAACAAATGAATGGTATAAAGAAATGAATGATTTGGCAAAGCAAAAAATTTCTTTCATTACTACAACAACAATAATCGGAAGCATCCTTCTAATTATTGCTACTATCATTTTTTCGTATTTCGCAACGAAAAGAATTACAAATCCAATTAACCAAATCGTGGATTATGCACAATCGGTGGCTGCAGGAAATTTGACAATTGACACCTCTTCCCTCTCCTTTAATAAAGGCAGTAGAAACGAAGTTGATCAATTAACGGAGAACTTTTCCAAAATGATTGTTAGCTTAAAAAGCACCGTACAATCCATTGATAATGTAGGAAAAAATGTTGGCCTCTTCACAAAGGATGTCACAAGCTATATTGAAACGATTAACGAAGGCAGTCTACAAATTGCTACATCAACAGACGAATTGGCGAAGGGAAGCCTCACTATTTCAGAAGATATCCAGTCAACTGCTATCCTTATGAATACGATGGCAGATCAATTCACTACTGTTCAGCAGACAAGTGAACAATCAGCAATAAACGGCAACCAGGCACTTAATGCTGTTCAAAATGGTCGTAGTTCACTAGAAAAGCAATCCTCTATTGCGAAGGATATTTCATCCACTTCGATTAACATCAAAGAGGCTGTTACTCAATTCTCTCAATTCACAACAGAAATTGAAGGTGCCGCTAATGCAGTCCACGCTATTGCTGATCAAACAAATCTCTTAGCATTAAATGCTGCAATCGAAGCGGCTCGTGCTGGAGAAGCCGGAAAAGGATTTGCAATTGTGGCAGAGGAAGTCAAAAAACTATCTCATGAAACCGAAAAAGCAACGGCTTTCATCTCTTCTATGGTGACACATATACAAGATGGCATTACGCTCATTCTTTCTACTGCTGAGAAGGGACATCAATTGTCAAAAGAACAATTACAATCGATGACTGATACAGAAAAGTCATTTGAAGCGATTGCAACTCATGTTTTAGACATTAATGATCAATTACAGCATCTTACCGAAGATATGGAGCAAACAAGCGAAATGAGCCAGCAAATGAACAGTGCCATTGAAAACATTTCAGCGATTACGGAAGAAACTGCAGCAGGAACAGAAGAAATATCCGCTTCTACCCAAGAGCAGCTACAATCCTTCCAGAAAATTAGTGAAAAGGTATCAGAACTTCAAGACATGACAAATACATTGTCTGTAGAGCTTAAAAAATTTAAATTATAAAAATCAGGAGTATATTCTATTACTACAGACGGTCGGGTCGATTATTAGGATGAAGCGACTGTACCATGAACTTTTGCTCATAAAATTTATTTTAACCTTACTAAAGCCACCCATCTTGCTGGGTGGCCTTTGTTATGCTTCATAAATAAATTTTTCTAGTGTGTATTTTTCTAATTTATCTTGCACTACATTATACCCAATACCAGGTAGGTCGGAAACTTGGATATGTCCTAGGTCATCCATGACAATTTCTGGCTCGATAATGTCCTCGTGCCAATAGCGGGCAGACGGTGCTGTATCACCAGGTATTATAAAGTTTGACAGTGTTGTAATCGCAATATTATGAGCACGCCCAATCCCTGATTCCAGCATCCCTCCACACCATACTGGGATATGATGCTGCTGACATAAATCATGAATCTTTTTAGCCTCAGATAAGCCTCCAACACGCCCTACCTTAATATTAATCACTTTGCAGCTACCAAGTTCAATTGCACGTCTAGCATCATCGTATGAATGAATACTTTCATCTAAGCAAATCGGTGTATTCAGTTCACTTTGTAATTTTCGATGATCGACAATATCATCATGCTCAAGTGGTTGCTCAATCATCAATAAATTTAATTGATCCATCTCTTTAAATAATGGTAGATCTTCTATTGAGTAGGCGGAATTGGCATCTGCCATTAAAGGAATATCACCAAATCGCTCACGGATTGCTCGCAGTACTTCGATATCTTTTCCGGGCTTAATTTTAATCTTAATTTTTTTGAATCCTTGTTTTAAATAACCTTTAATGCTTTCCAGCAATGCGTTCGTATCATCTTCAATGCCTATGCTAATGCCAACTGTAATTTCTTTTTTCTCTCCTCCTAGTGCTTGTGCTAAAGGTATGCCCTGCTCCTTTGCATATAAATCCCAAATGGCGGCCTCCACAGCGGATTTTGCCATATTATTACGTCGCACACGAGCAAATTTCTTATTTACCTCATCTGGGTGGTTAAATTCCTGACCAATAACAAGTGGTATTAAAAATTCATCAATAATAGAGAATGCCGTTGAAGCTGTTTCTTCTCCATAATAAGGATATGCACTAACTACGCACTCTCCATAACCAACATGCTTTTCACCATACGCTTCAATAATTAAGAAAATGCGTTCTTGCTGCTTCATAAAACTTGTTTCAAATGGTGACTTCATAGACATTTTCATTTTACGGACTATTATTTTTTCAATTTTCATTTCTCAACACTCCCCTATTTGTAATATAAATGACAGGCCGTTTTATGGTCAGGTGAATGTTCGATTAACTCTGGCTCCACCGTCCTGCATTTTTCCATTGCAAAAGGACATCTCGTCTGGAAAACACAGCCTGTCGGTGGATTCAATGGAGAAGGGATTTCACCTTGCAACTTAATCTTTTCACGCTTAATTCGTGGATTGGGAACAGGAATTGCAGATAACAGTGCTTTCGTGTAAGGATGCATTGGATTGCTAAAAATTTCATCTGTCGTTGTTTCTTCTACTAGCTTTCCTAAATACATTACGCCAATTCGATTGGAAATATGGCGTACAACACTTAAGTCATGAGAAATAAACAATAATGTTAAATTAAATTCTTTTTGTAAATCCTCTAATAAATTCAGCACTTGTGATTGAATGGATACATCTAATGCTGATACAGGCTCATCACAGATAATAATATCTGGATTCATGATGAGCGCACGTGCTAACCCTATGCGCTGACGTTGACCCCCAGAAAATTCATGTGGAAATCGAAAATAATGTTCATTTTGAAAGCCTACTTTATTTAAAATATCCATTACTTTTTGTGTACGCTCTTGCTTCGTGCCAATATGGTGTATTTTCAAGGTTTCTTCTAATATTGTTCCGATACGTTTACGTGGATTTAAAGATGAATAAGGATCTTGAAACACCATTTGTAAACCACGGCGAATTTGCATCATTTCTTTTTGTTTTAGCTTATTAATAGTCTGTCCTTGGTAAATTATTTCGCCATCTGTAGGTTCAATGAGTCGCAAAATAGATCGCCCTGTAGTACTTTTTCCGCAACCAGATTCTCCAACTAAGCTATATGTCTCTCCTTTAGTAAGCTCAAATGACACATTATTTACGGCTTTGACATATCTTTTTTCTCGCCCAACACCACCACTAACTGGAAAGTAGGTTTTTAAGTTTTTTATTTGTAATATCGTTTCTTTGTTATCCATAAATTGTCGCCTCCTGCTTCCCTTGAATTTCTTCAAAGTGCCAGCACCTGACTTTACGGTCTCCGTAGCTTTCAAGCTTTGGAGGAGATGTGCGACATTCTTCTGTCTGGAATTCACAGCGTGGAGCAAAACGACAACCTGCAGGAATTTGATTTAATGTTGGCACCTTTCCTTCAATCACATACAGCTTTTTCTCACGACTTCCTTCTATATTAGGAATTGATTTTAATAAGCCTTGTGTATATGGATGAAGAGGCTGATCAAAAATCGATAATACATCGCTTTCTTCAATAACTTGTCCTAAATACATAACGACCACTTTTTCACAAACTTCAGCTACAACTCCTAAATCATGCATAATCATAATCGTCCCCATATTAAATTGCTCTTTTAAATCTTTTATTAAGTCTAAAATTTGTGATTGCGTTGTTACATCTAAAGCTGTTGTTGGTTCATCAGCAATTAAAAGTGCTGGCTGACAGCAAAGTGCCATCGCAATCATGACCCGTTGACGCATCCCTCCCGATAACTGATGCGGAAACTCATCAATCCGTTTCTCCGGTGCTGGAATACCAGTCAGTTTCAGCATGTCAATCGCTTTCGTGCGCGCTTGTTGTTTTGAAACATTTTGATGCAGAAGGAGGGCCTCCATAATTTGATCCCCCACAGTGTAAACCGGGTTTAATGAACTCATAGGATCCTGAAAAATCATAGCAATATCATTACCACGGATTTCTCGCATCTCTTTTGAGGATTTCGCTAATAAATTTTGACCTTCGAGACGAATTTCACCCTCATACTTCGTATGCTTTTCATCGAGAAGTCGTAAAATAGATTCTGCTGTAACACTTTTACCACAGCCGGATTCTCCCACTACACCAACGATTTCTCCTTTTTTAACAGTGAAAGAAACGTCATCGACAGCTGTTACTTTCTTTTCTTCTGTATCAAAATGAACTTTTAAATGCTCAATTTCAAGTAAAGTATCTGTCATCTTAATAACGCCCCCTTACTACTTCTTCGATTTATTATGCGGATCTAACAAGTCTCGCAATCCATCACCAAATAGATTTAATCCTAAAACCGTTAACATAATTGCAATGCCTGGGAATATTGTCATCCACCATGCATTGAAAATAACCGTTTTGCCATCATATAATAAATTGCCCCAACTCGGTTCAGGTGCAGGAATTCCGGCTCCTAAAAAACTAAGTGCAGCCTCTACAATAATGGCATCTGCAAAAATAAAAGTAGCTTGAACAATTAATGGTGAAGTGACATTCGGGAAAATATTCGACCAGATGATACGCGTGCTATTTGCACCCTGTGCCCGTAATGCCTCAACGTACGTTTGCTCCTTCACAATTAATGCAGTAGAGCGAATAGTTCTTGCAACAAGTGGCGTAAATACAATCGTTAAAGCGATAATCACATTGGTCAAATTTGCACCGAGTGATGCCATAATTGCAATCGCAAGTAGGATGGCTGGAAATGCCATTAGACCGTCAGAAGTTCGCATCAATAAACTATCAAGCTTTTTAAAATAAGCTGCGTATAATCCAACAATTGTACCGAAAATAGAAGTTAACAATGCGACAGAAAAGCCAATGATCAATGAAACACGTGCGCCATACATAACACGACTAAATAAATCTCGACCGTAGTTATCTGTCCCAAAAAAGTGCTCAGCACTAGGTGGTAATAATCGATTCGCCGTATCCAATGTATATGGCGAAGTCGAGATGATAATCGGGGTCAAAATCGCGAACATAATTATTACGGACATAATAATGGTGCCTGTCACAGCCAATTTGTTGCTAAAAAACTTCTTCCTAAATAGCGTTCGTTGCTTGTGCTTCATCTGCTTCTTAATGATTGACAGATCATTTATAGAATGTTCTTGACTCAATTAACTCCCCCCTATCTCTTCCCAACTCGTAAACGTGGATCAACAATACCATATAGTAAATCAATTACTAAATTGATAGTTACGTAGCTAACTGCGATTAACAAAACAACCCCTTGAATTACTTCAAAGTCACGTCTTTCTACTGAGTTAATAATCAATTGACCAATGCCTGGGATATTAAATACTGTTTCAACAACAGCCGCACCAGCTACTAAAGTTCCGAAGGTTTGACCGATAATCGTTAAGATCGGAATAAATGCATTTCGTAATGAATGTTTCATTGTAATAATAAATTCCTTTACCCCTTTTGCACGTGCTGTCTTAATGAAGTTGGCCGATAAAACATCCAACATCGAAGATCTTGTCATACGTGCTATAAGAGCAGCCTGCATTGAACCTAATGCAATGGCAGGTAAAATTAAATAGCGGATATGTACATCTAAACCTGCTGCTAACGGTTTATAGCCTGCAACAGGTAACAAACGTAACTCCACTCCAAACAATAAAATTAAAAATAATCCGAGTAGAAAGCTTGGAACTGAAATTCCAACAAGTGAAACGCCCATAAATGTTTGATCTAAAAATGACCCTCTGAACTTGGCTGAAAGCACACCCAGTGGAATAGCTAGCACAATGGCAAACAATTGAGCCATAATAGCCAATGAAAACGTTGGACCTAAATGTTCCAAAAAAGCTGTTAATACGGGTTGTTTCATAAACAGTGATGTTCCTAAATCGCCTTTAAAAATATCTCCTACCCAAGTCACATATTGTTCCAAAATAGGACGGTTGAGGCCAAGCTTCTCCTGTAGCTCAGCCACTTCCTGAGGAGAGGCTTCAGGACCTAGCATAACTGAAGCTGGATCACCAGGCGTTATATGAACTAATAAAAAGACGACAACTGATACAACAAATAGTACAGGTATAAGTGACAGTATTCGCTTCAAAATAAAGTTCAACACAAGCTCATCCCCCCTAATGACTTTACTTCAAATTCCATAAAATAATACCTTGCAAGAAATCATATCCCTCAATGGACGCGTCATATGTTGTTACGGTCGTCTTGTTACCAAATTTAATAATTGGTACATAATCATATACTTCAACCATTAAGTCATTGTAATAACCTTTCGCTTCTTCCTGTGTTGCAGCACCTGCAATTTTGCCTAATAAATCATCAATTTTAGGGCTATTTGTCCAACCTGCCCATTCCCCTTTGGAATCCAAGAACACATATTTATTAGGCACAGGCTCTGTTGGGAAGCCAGTAATAAAAATATCATACGCCTTTTCATCAGTACGACGCTGTTGAACAGTAGGCCAATCATAAATATCAAGCTTCACTTTCATACCTAGACTTTCTAATTGTTGCTGAACTACAACGGCTGCATTGTAATGGTCTTCATAATCACGTGTTGATAAAATAACGATTTCTTCCCCATTATAGCCAGCTTGTTTTAATAGAGCTTTTGCCTTTTCAGTATCCTTTTGGTTGTATTGATCACTACCTGCATCTGTATACCAATCTGTTTGATCTTTAATCATTAAGTTATGTTCTAATTCGTAAAATTCAGGGCTCGAAAACGCTGCCGTCAAAATTGCTTCTTGATCAAGCGCAGCATTTACAGCTTGACGCGCTTCCTTTTTGGCAAATAGTCCTGCTCGCTTGTTAAATACAACGGCATTAAATCCATTATGATTGATAGAAGTTTTAACAGTATCAGACGTTGCTAATTGCTCCACATTGTCGAATGGGATTGCATTAGCTACTTGATATTCTCCTGTTTGAATGCCAGCAAAACGTGTTGAAGCATCGGTTACAATATTAAAATAAACATTTTCATAATGCGGCTCTTTTTTCCCTGATAATCCGCTTGCTGGACTCTCCATAGCCACATAGTCATTAAATTTTTCCAAATGAATGTATTGGTCATTTTTCCACTCTATGAATTTATAAGGACCTGTTCCAACAAATTCTGTTAAGCCATCAGCAGCCGATGAAGCATTTGCTTCTTCCGTTGTAATAATTGCAATTTGACTTGGATCTGCCAATAAATTGAGCGCAATAAATAGTCGCTTCGGCATAACTAATCGCACTGTTGTATCATCTACTTTTTCAAATGTCGCGTCCGCAAAATAGGATTTTCCTAAACCTGTCGTTGTCATCCAGCGTTGCATAGATGCCACAACATCCTCGGCTGTTAAATCATCACCATTATGGAATTTAACACCTTGTCTTAATTTAAATGTAATAACCTTTCCATCTTCACTTTCTTCCACTGATTCCGCCAACATAGGTACAACCTTTGAATCTTTATCTAGTGTTACTAACGATTCATAGATATTACGAGCCACATCACGTGTAGCTACCGCAGTTGTCATCAACGGATCTAATGTTGGTGGTTGAGCATTATAAGCTATCTGTAATTCTGAATAATCTTTATTACTATCTGATCCTTTTCCACCAGCACTCTCATCTGAAGAACATGCTGCTAACACAAAAAGCACACCCACAATCATTAAAAATAGCCATTTCGCTTTTTTCATGTCGATCCCCCCATGACTTTGTGATATTCAATCTAGAAGCATTTACTTTATTTATCAAAGATTAAAAGCGAATACTTCAACATATATTAAGCTAACAAATATTTTTTAAAAATTCAATTATTTTTTCTGAAAATATTGAAAATAAAATTTATTATGAATATTATAGAATAAAGTAAACACTTATTTTTTTATAAAAAAAAAGAATTTCCTTCAAATTCAACGGAGGTATCAACTTGTACGCATATGAAACTAAAATCCAAGAAAAATTTGATGATTTATCCCCTACATTAAAACGGGTTGCATTATTTTTAAAAGATAATCCAAAGCTTTTTGCTTCAAATTCCGCCACGAAAATCGCCAATATGATTGGGGTCAGTGAAACAAGCGTGATTCGATTTGTTTATGCTATCAATTATGGGAGTTTTACTGATCTACAAAATGAAGTACAGGATTCTATTTTTGATTTAAAAAACTCATTGATGAGTTTGTCTCAAACATTTACAGAGCAAACAAATCATACAGGTATTGAGGAAGTCATGATTCGTGATCAAATCAATATAAAAAAAACAGCTGAAAATATAGATCCCGAAGTCTTTAAAACAGTAGTTAAGCGGATTGCTCTTGCAAGGGAGATTGTTGTATTAGGAAGTGGCGCCTCTTATGGTTTTGCGCATTGGTTTAGCTTCACATTGAACACAATAAGAGGAAATAGTCGAATTTTAAATTTATATATGGATGATTTTTCTTACATTAATAATTTGGATGAAAATAGTGTCGTTGTTACCTTTTCTTTTAATCGTTATATGAAACATACACTTGAAATTACGCAAGAATTAAAGGCACGCGGCGTTTATGTGGTGGGTATCACAGATTCAGATATAGCTCCAATAACTCAAATTGCTGATTCTACTTTTGTTACTAAGATGTCACATATGTCTACGATTGACTCTGGTCCTGTCATTTCCTCGTTATTGAATACAATATTGAATCAAATGATTCAAGACTATCCAGAGCAATATGAAAAACAAAAGCAACAATATGAGACTACTTATAAAGACCTATTTTGGAATGAGGGATTACATCATGAAAATTAAGCAAGAACTGTTACAGCTTTATCGTTATTTACATGAAAATGCTGAGGTAAGCTGGCAAGAAGTGAATACAACACAATATTTGAAAGACATTCTCAATGAGCTAGGCTATAAGGTGACTACTTTTAATGATTGTACAGGGCTTTATGCAGACTTTGGCCAAGGCCATCCTATAGTAGCGGTCCGCGCAGATATTGATGCACTATGGCAGGAAGTCGATGGTTGTTTTAAAGCGAATCACTCATGTGGTCACGATGCCCATATGAGCATGGTTATAGGTGTGGCAAAATGTATGCAGTATGAAAATTTCAATGGCACGCTACGCCTCATTTTTCAGCCAGCAGAAGAAAAAGGCAATGGCGCTTTAAAAATGATTGAGGAAGGTGTTATGCAGGATGTGGAATATCTATATGGCATCCACTTACGGCCAATTCAAGAAATCCCATTAGGTGTAGCGTCACCAGTCATTATACATGGCGCAGGTCAAATGATCGATGGACAGGTAATAGGAGACGATAGTCATGGGGCACGCCCGCATTTAACAGTCAATGCTATAGATGTTATGACGATGATCAATGAACAGTTAAATCATATTCGCATTGATCCACAAATACCATATTCCATTAAAATGACCTATATTCGTGCTGGAGGTGACAGTCGTAATATCATTCCTGGGAATGGACAATTCGGACTAGATTTGCGTGCACAAACGAATGAAGCGATGGAGGATTTGGTGCAAAAATTCAAACAAATCATTAACGGTGTACGTACAACCACGGGAGCAACCATTCATTATGACATCGTGACAGCCATGCCTGCTGCTGTTCAAAACGAGCAAGCTATTCAATTTGCACATAAAGGCATCGCCGAAGTCATTGGCGAACAAAATATCATCCCTACACTCATCACCTCTGGTGGAGACGATTTTCATTTTTACACTATCAAGAAACCAGAATTAAAAGCAACGATGATTGGCCTTGGCTGTAACCTCGTGCCAGGTCTCCATCACCCGTATATGAGCTTTAATACAGATGCCCTTGAAATCGGCACCAACATCTTAACTAAAACCGTGTTAGCCACTTTACGTGCTATACAATAGCTGACTAGTTTGTAGCGTAATTGGCTACCGTTGCAAAATCATTTACATGAAAGTTACTATAAAACATTTGATTCTACGTGAAAAGTTTAGATGGTGGAGATAAAGTATAAAATTTTTCTCCCATGCTTAGAAGGTTTTAGGTTAAATTAAAAAGACAAGATAAGAAAAACATAATCCCGAATAACGTTCCATATTCGGGATTTTCTTTAATATAAAGTTAAACTACCATCAACTGGAACGTTTGATTCTCTCCACTATTGGCTCTGCCAATACCGCTTCAAGCTCCACGTGGTAACAGTCCCTTCGCATAGAACCGCAGGGACGAAAATATAAATACAATAGTAACTTATTTCAAGATAAATATTTCATTGTTAAATGGAGAACAGCAACTTCATCTCCTGTGTTTTCATAGCTATGTTTTCGATTTGCTTCAAATTGAATAGAATCAAATTCGTTTAATTCATACAATTCTTGTCCAACTTGAATCGAAACTTTCCCTTTCATTACTGTTACAAATTCGATAGCTCCTTCATGATGGGGTTCTGCCTCATATATACTATTCGGTTGCAAACTAGCACGATGCATTTCCAATCCTGTTTCTTTTTTGTAACGAAATATAGTTTCTAATCGCCACATTTGATTTTCTTCTATAGTAAATCCTTCTCCACAGCGTGCAACGTTTACTATATCTTCTATAACCATAAGGCGTGACAACGGAATGGATAATCCTTTTGTAATCTTCCAAATGACGCCTAATGTAGGATTCGTTTCTCCTCTCTCAATTTTTCCTAGCGTTAATTTACTAACACCCGTTTTTTTCGCTAGCTCTTCTAAACTTAATTTCTGTTCATTTCGTATTTGTCGTAACAGTTGACCAACTTGCAGAATTACTTCTTTTGTTTGCAAATCCTCTTGTTCTTTCATATGAATCCCACCTTCGGTATATTATAATTTACTTTTTATCTAAATAACTATATTATAATATATATTTAGAAAGGAGCGAATGAAATGCGTGCTATCTTATTAGGTATATTATCATCTGCGTTTTTTTCAGCTACATTTATTATTAATCGAATTATGAACGTATCAGGAACAAGCTGGGCTTGGACTGCTTCCTTCCGATTTTTATTCGCTTTACCCATTTTATTCTTTATCGTCTTATTTCGCAAAAACCTTCGTCCACTATGGGTAGAAATGCGTAAACATCCTTTGGCATGGGTTGGCTATGGCACAATAGCCGGTGTTGGATTTTATTCCTTATTAAGCTATGCTGCTGTATTTAGTCCTGCATGGCTCGTAGCAGGTACATGGCAAATAACTATTTTAGCTGGTTTGTTATTATCCCCGTTATTTTTTATTACAATAGAGACGAAGTCAGAGGTTAAACGAGTTCGCGGGAAAATTCCAATGCGTAGCTTACTCGTTTCCTTATTTATTTTAACGGGTGTCATTTGTATGCAATTAACAGAAGCTGGAGATATTACTGTTTCTCAATTTTTATCTGGCTTCCTCCCTGTAGTTATCGCTGCATTCTTATATCCTTTCGGTAATCGAAAAATGATGGAAGTTGTTGCTGGTCGCTTAGATACATTTCAACGTGTGTTAGGTATGGCAATTGGCAGCCTTCCTATCAGTATTATATTAGCGATTTATGGTTGGACTACAACTGGCATTCCAACATCTGGGCAAATCACGCAAGGTTTCTTATTAGCATTATGTTCGGGTGTTATCGCCACAATGACATTTTTCTTCGCTACTGACTTAGCGAAAAATAACCTTTCTTTGTTAGGGGCGGTGGAGGCAACACAAGCCGGAACAATGATATTTACTGTTCTTGGAGAAATCCTTTTATTAAATGGTTCTTGGCCAGTTGGAGTTTCTTTAATCGGTATGATCATTATTATGATTGGCATGATAGCTAACAGTATTATCAATTATGCCTCGGCATAATTGTTGCTGTCGCTTCGCTTTCGCACAGATCGATAGCTTAAACGAATGGTTAGTTAGAAAATTAAAGAGAAGGTGAACATGTTGGTAAACCAATGATTTCACCTTCTCTTTTAACATTTCTTTCAACTCATAACTTAACCTATTTTGAAACACAGTTTTTAAGGGAATGGTATAACCATCCACCCTAAAAAGAAAATAATAACTGTAAATATCATGATAAATAATAAAATACTTAATCCCCATATCCCTAATGAACGGCTTTTTTTAGAACATATAGCAATGACGTTAAAAGGTGCTGTAAGATAAACAAATAAATAGAAGTTATTATCCGTTACGTCAATATTCGTTAATATCAAAATATTAAGTAATAAAAGTAGACATAAGCCACCAATCATACCAATCCATCCAGCTGTGACGAATCCCTTTTCAAATCGTTTTAACGTGACCAGTTCCATAATTTCACCTCACCTACTTTTAAATACCGTACAATATTCATTTTTTCTAATGCTAGGACATCCTTTTTCGGTCCTGTTACAACAACCCCATAGGTCTTTACACCAAATTTATTAATGTAATCAATACGCTCCGGCAATGCTAAATTTTTCGCGCTAGAAATCGCTGTCGCAAGCTCTTCATGATTCTCCATAGTCTTTAAAATATCTTTAAATACTTCT
>Ga0209025_1002212_pt1 | contig 21461 bp, 21 predicted proteins | sample AraplaMF_Col_mLB_FD_184256 | JGI IMG/M metagenome (GOLD analysis project Ga0209025, IMG submission 184256) | Arabidopsis root microbial communities from the University of North Carolina, USA - plate scrape MF_Col_mLB (SPAdes) (version 2) | ecosystem: Host-associated > Plants > Roots > Endosphere... | reverse complement strand
TTTGTGAGGTCAAGCGTTCATCTGTATAAGGTGCCCATTTTTGCCATGCGTCAAAGGCGCGTTCAAAATCTTCCCATCCCCATGTAATGGAAAAGATCGATACATTAGAAATAGGATGCAGTTTAAATGTAAGAGCTGTAACGATGCCAAAATTACCTCCGCCCCCGCCACAACTTGCCCAAAATAAATCACTATTTTTCTGCTTGTCAGCTTGGATTACTTCAGCACCTTCATGACCGCTTGCAACAACCATTTCAAGTTCAAGTAAATTGTCACATGTTAGCCCAAATGGACGCGATAGCATGCCAATTCCCCCACCAAGCGTCAAACCAACAACCCCTACACTACCTTCAGTTCCTGCCGGGATTGTAAAACCATCTTCCCATAATGCCCGATACACTTTTCCTAAATTAGCGCCTGCTTCAATTCTTGCTGTCATATCTTGCCGGTTAATTGTTATTACATTCATCTCACTAACATCTATAACAAGACCTTCGTTCAATAATGAATAATTTTCATAGTTATGTCTTCCACTTCTGATTCGAAATGATTCATTATTTTCTCTCGCCCATCTTAATGCGTTGATAACATCTTTCGTATGACGACAAAATACAATGATACTCGGAAATTTGGGATCATTTAAGTTATTATTTGTTCTTGCTTGCTCATAGTCCGGATCTTCAGGAGTCACAATTCTTCCTGTGAGCTTTACTTTCTTCAAAATACAACTCCTCTCTCAAATGATGCCATGCATATGTTTTATCCTATGCACATCACTTAGAAAGAATATGAAAATTGAAATTTTTATCGTTTAAAAATGAAAGATAAATGCTCATTCTCTTTATTCATACATATGATGCTATATCGAAACCACTAAGGAGGTGTACTATTGATTATTCATGTGGTGAGCGCTGGTGAAACAATTTGGCAAATTGCAAACAGCTATTCTGTACCTATCAATTCCATTATCCAATTAAACGGTTTATCAAATCCAGATCAACTAGTAATCGGACAATCACTCGTTATCCCTTCTCCTTACACAACTCATATTGTAAAAAGGGGTGATACCTTATGGTCGATCTCCCAACAATATGGAGTGACTATGCAATCGATTATCACAGAAAATCATTTAACGAATCCAGATGTTTTAACACCTGGAACTAGACTAATTATTCCACCTACTACACATATCGTGCTTCCAGGGGAGACTCTATCGCAAATTGCCACGCAATATGGAACGACTGTGCAAGCAATTGTTTTAGAAAATGAAATTCCAAATCCAAACATGATTTATGCTGGTACACATTTAATTATTCCGAGAACAAAACCTACCATTGAAGTAGTTGCTTATTCGTATCAGGAATCTAAAGAAGCTGTACAGTCGATTAATGCAATCGGTCATCTACTAACTTATTTTAGCCCCTTTGCTTATATGGTAAAGGAGGATGGTACACTGCAGCCATTAAAGGACCAAGAAATGATTGATGCAGCTGTTGCCAAAAACATTACACCAATGCTGACACTTACGAATTTCTCTTCCACAGAAACCGGTTCCAACTTATCACATGTTATTTTATCTAGTGCAGAATTACGAGAGAAGGTTATCAACAATACTTTGCAAGTAATGCAGGAAAAGGGCTATAAAGTTCTAAACGTTGATTTTGAAAACGTTCTTCCAGCTGATCGAGAGAATTACAATACTTTCCTTCAATTAGCTGTTGATCGTCTTCACCCAAAAGGATACCTAGTATCAACGGCACTTGCGCCAAAAACAAGCTCGACACAGGCAGGTACTTTATATGAGGCACATGATTATGAAGCACACGGAAGAATTGCAGACTTTGTAATTTTAATGACATATGAATGGGGATACAGACTTGGTCCACCACAAGCCATTTCACCTATTAACGAGATGAGAAAAGTTGTGGAATATGCTTTATCAGTTATACCGGCTAATAAAATATTTTTAGGCTTTGAAATTTATGCTCGCGATTGGCTTCTACCGCATGTTAAAGGTCAAGAGGCAGAAACATTTAGCTCTCAAGAAGCCATTAACAGAGCTATAAAACACGGAGCAACCATTCAATATGATAGGACCGCACAGTCGCCGTATTTCCGTTATGTTGACGAACAAGGTAAAAATCATGAGGTATGGTTTGAAGATGCTAGAAGTGCACAAGCTAAGTTTGACATGACGAAGGAGTATAATCTTCGAGGTATTAGCTATTGGGCGTTAGGTTTTCCTTTCCCACAAAACTGGGCACTATTAAATAATGATTTTTCCATTAAAAAGGTTTCATTATAAACATGGATGATTTCTGGTAGACTAGGCACTTTACTTTGATCAAAAAGTTGTTGATTACGAAGGCGATAGCATAGTATGCACATTTAAGGCTGATCTATTAACCCAAAAAGTTCTATATACAGTTCTACAATATATTCTTTCCTTTCCCTAGTTTTTCCCATGATAAAAAATCAATTCAAAGCCATATTAAGAAATATCAAAACGAAAGGAGAACTGAACATGGGAAGAGATAATAAGCAAGGACAAAGCGCTAACAAAGGATCATTGCCTCAAACGCCAAAAAACCAAAAAATAGCTCCAGACAAAGCTAGTGAAAAAGCTGTTGAAGAATTTTCTCAAGAGTTTATGAACATGATTAATTCTGTCACTAAAGAAGGCAAAACGAAAAAATAAGGGGGCCTTCAAGTGGATTATACACGTGCACAAGAAATTGTCGCCTCACCAAAAGAATATGAAGTAAGTTATAATGGCGTATCTATCTGGATTGACAAGCTTCATGATGATGGTAAAACAGCAACTGTCCATTTACGTCGTTCTTTAGAGGAACGATCCGAAGTGGACATAGGAGAATTAAAGGAAGAGTACCTAGTACATTAGACTTTATCATCAAAAAAACTGCTTACTCACTGAGGTAAGCAGTTTTTTTACTTTTGAAAAGGACTTTTAATAACTCCAGAATATTACCAAAGCGAAGATCCATGAAATAACAGTAGACCATAAAAGCAAATTTTTATAATCACTAGCAAACTTTCTTAAAAACAAACCTAACGTCACAGTAATGGTTATTATTAAAAGCAAGCTTAAAATAAATTGAGCATTTGGAAAAGATTCACTCATTGTTGAAAGAATCAATGTTTTAATAGAAAAAATCAATTTCGCCTTGGCGTAATTGCGTCCGGATTTTGAATTGTGCCCGTACAATTCATTCCTTTAAAAATCCGTGACATCCGCCGGAGGCTTATCTTCATTTAGCAAGTATTGGACATTCTCTGAAAAGAAACCACTTCTGTATCCTATCGTACGATATTCAAAGGTGGGGTCTTCTGCTGAATGAAGATAAAGAAAGATGTTAAAAATATTATATACCCTAATACGATTATTATTTTTTTCAATGTTTACACCTCTGATAAACCCAACTTTAAATTATGAAATCCTCTTCGTATTTAAACTCGGTTAAAATATCTTTTGCTCGATTGTGTAACTCGTTAAAATTATTGAATATCTGTTCAGCAGAGACTGGCTTACTAAATAAATACCCCTGAATATAATCACAACCACCGTTAATAAGGAAAGCAAGCTGCTCTACTTCTTCGATTCCTTCGGCAACAACCTTTAATCTCAAATGCTTCGCCATTGATAAAATCATAGAAACGAGCGCTTCATCATTTGAATTATGTTGTATATTTCTAACGAAAGCCCGGTCAATTTTCAAACAATCTATTGGAAAATCCTTCAAATACGAAAGCGACGAGTATCCTGTCCCAAAGTCATCAACAGCAATTTGGATACCAACTGCCTTTAACTCATAAAGTAACTGTGTTATATGATCAATGTTCATCGTCATACTTTCCGTAATTTCTAATTGTAAATATTGTGGTTCTAAATTTGTACGTTGTAAGATTTCTTGTACCATATAAACAAAATCTTGCTGGAATAATTGCCCAATAGATAAATTGACAGCAACCTTCATTGGTGGCAAACCTTGCTCCTTCCATGTATTCGCTTGAGAGCAAGCCGTCTCTAAGATCCATTTTCCTAAAGGAATTATAAGACCAGATTCTTCAGCAATTGGGATAAAAAACTCAGGTGAAACAAATCCACGGCTTGGATGACGCCATCGTACTAGTGCTTCTACTGATTCAATTTTGCCCGTTTTTAAATTTACTTGAGGCTGAAAATCCAAGTAAAATTCTTCATTAGCTAATGCTTTATGGAGTTCTTGCTCAATCAATATACGATCAGCAATGCCATTTGACATAAATGGCTTATAAAAAAGAACTCTTTGAGGTATTTGACATGCTTCTCTCATCGCTAACTGAGCATGCATTAAAAGCTCTTCACCTGAGCAATCTTCTTCATGCAGAGCGATGCCGATATTAAGATTTCCGTTGAGTGAAAATAGTTGTACTTGTAATGGTCTTTTCATTGCACTCTTCAAGTTTAAACTAAATTGTAGCAACTCTTCTCTAGTTTTCACATGGTTAATATAAATAATGAACTGCCCCTCACGAAGCTTTGTAGCAAAATAATGAGGCGGTAATATAGATTGAATTCTCTCAGCTACAAGCTTCATCATTGTATTAGAATAGCTAATACCTATTGATGAACTAATTGCAGCCAGGCGATCAATTTCAATTGCAATGATTGCTTTTTCATGATTATTGTCATGTAAATCCTCTTTTAAGGTTTTCAATAATAAATGTTCATTTGGAAGCTTAGTAATATCATCATGATAAGCTTGAAAATGAAGCTCCTGCTGCGAATGCTCAAGATCTAGTTTTATTTTTAAAAGTTGCTGATATGGTTTTTCAACAGTTGTATAATAAATTGCTTTTAAGAAAAAGTAGAATGCTAAAAATTGATAAATTAATGCTGAAAAGCCCCAGATTGATTTCAAATCTTTAATGAACGCAAAGAATATATCACTTATAATTAAACAAATTGCCGCGGTAATAAGCCACATAACTCGTTTAGGCATTTTTTTTATATGCTTACTTAAAATCACTATCGTTACACCTTGTAAGACAGCCGACAATAAATGAACAATAGCGCTTGCTTCTAGCAACAATTGTTCTTCAAGTAAAAAATATTTTGAAGAGAGATACAATAGAAAAAGGCTAAGTAGTACAAATAATAAGGAACTGCTATATGTATAATAACGATCATTCATCGTTAAGCGTTTTTTTTGCTTTAAAATAATAAAGAGAAAACCGATTGCTAAGCATAAACGCATTATTAAATCCAACCATATTTCCCAATATAGTGTATCAGCCATTGGATGTTGAGTGATAACCAAATTCACTAATTCAAACAAAGTGATGATAAAAAATAAATTACCTATGTATAATGTTTGATTCGATAATAAGTGTGAAAAAACGAGCCAAGATTGAATAGCGATTGCCATTGTAAAAACAATAATTAGTACTTGTATAATCAAATTTAAACAAATGAAACTTTCTCCCTTAAATGAATCAAATACATTATTACTTAAACCTAAAATTGGCAACGCGAGCAGTAGTGGCAATACTATATTCCAAATCTCTTTCTTTTCTATCTCTAGTTGTTTCAACCTATTCTCCAACAATAACCCTCCATACTAATAAAAATATCAAATTCGATAGGTAATATGAATCATCAAAAGATAAAATAAAATTAAAAATTGTATTTTTCTTTGACTTCTTACAAATCATAGCATTTTTATTGGAATTTGTATGCAAAAAGTATGCTAATATTCGTTTTGATATTAGCATACCTTTGATGCTTTTTCGTACTATTCGACTGTAGAATATAACAACTTGCGAAGCTTTATCATTATTCTTGTACGTCTTTTTTTAACAGCGTCCACAGATAAACCTAGTTCTTTAGCTATTTCCAAGTAGCTATAACCTTCTACATAGAAAAGTAGTAATATTTTTCTTTCTTCAAATTTCAAATGAGACATAATACATTCTAAAAGAACTGGACTGCTTTCACTCATTTCATAATCACGAATATAATTTATCGTGTCATTATTCATAGGTGTATGAGTATTTTCAAAACCTTTTTCTTTCGAAAGCTCTTTTAAAATTTCTCCTTTTACGTTTGTATAAATATAAGCAGAAAACTTCCCTTTTGATTGATCCGCTTTACGCCAAGACTCCCACACGGCTATGGATGCTATATGACGATAATACTCATAATCCTTATAAATGTGGCACCTTAACAATATCGACGTTATCATCGGCTGGACTAATTCTAATACTTCATTAAATGGTTGTTCAGGCGATAACTGATTAATATGCTGTGTTGTCATCTTATTGTCCTGTCGACTATGCACAGTCCATTATTCCTAGGTACCTTTATCTTAGTTACTATACTAGGAAGAAGTCGAACAGCTCTTTTGTCAATACGATTAGAAAGTCTTTATAAATCTTTTTTAATATTTATACATAATAACAGTATGATATTTCAAAAATCATATGTTTTAACTTCTTTCAGCATCCATCTCCTACCTCAATAAGTGGTGAAATGAATGTTAGCTAAGTTACTTTTTAGCGTGTTTCACCAACATCTTGCTGTTGCCGCTGTCGCACAAAAAACATTTGCAGGCCTAAGTACAAAGCCGATTCCGGATGCAATTATGCCGAGGCATAATTGATTTATTACAGAATACATATTTCTTAAAAGGTTGGACAAAATTATTACTAAGGAGGCGAAATAGATGAATTTTCAAATAAGAGATGCGATTACGACAAACGTGCATGGCCAATCAGCGGCTGAATTTAAGGATATTGTCGAAGATGCAATTAGTCGTGGTGAAGAGCATTTACTTCCAGGGCTTGGTGTGTTTTTCGAAAAATGGTGGCAGCAATCTAGTCCTACTGAGCAGGATGCATTTGTTCAAAAACTTGAAAAAGTCTTTGCTCACTAATTTTTTATAGACAGTTCATTCCATTTCCAATAGATGCATGATAAAGTTTAATTTATCAGAAAATTAGGAGGGATTGGAATGACTGTTGCTGTAGAATTAATAGTAAATCAACTAAAAAAGGTTTTATCTGAAGAACAGGTGTCAACAAACGAAACGGTGCGACAGCTACATGGAAGGGACGAATCTCATCATACAATGAGCTTACCAGATATCGTTGTCTTCCCTCGTTCCACGGGCGATGTCAGTGCCATCTTGAAAATTGCGCATGCGGAACGTGTACCAGTCGTACCTTTTGGTGTTGGCTCAAGCTTGGAAGGAAATGCAATTCCCATTGCAAATGGCATTTCTATCGATTTCTCTGAAATGAATGCTATTTTAGAAATTCGACCAGATGACCTGCTTGTAAAAGTACAACCGGGTGTAACACGTGCCCAATTGAATAAAGAATTAAAAAAACATGGACTTCAATTCACAGTTGACCCTGGTGCTGATGCTACACTTGGAGGAATGGCAGCAACTAATGCCAGCGGGACAACAGCAGTGCGCTATGGTGTTATGCGCGATCAAGTACGAGATTTAGAGGTTGTACTCGCAGACGGTTCAGTCATTCATACCGGTAGCCTAGCAGCGAAATCTTCTTCTGGCTATCACTTGAATGGCCTTTTCATTGGCTCTGAGGGTACGCTAGGTTGCTTTACAGAATTAACTTTACAAGTCTATGGTATACCCGAATTTGTAACGGCGGGACGTGCAGTTTTTACGACAGTTGGCGATGCTGTCAGTGCAGTAGCCGCATTGTTGCAAGCGGGCATTTCAATTGGCCGTGTTGAACTGGTCGATGAAGCCTCTATCAAACAAGCAAATATTTATAATGATACATCCTATGACGAAAAACCAACACTATTTTTAGAATTTCACGGAAATGAAGCAGGTATGCATGCCGATATAGAATTTGCTAAAGAAATTTTTGATGACTTTGGCTGTCTTTCTGTTGAATTTGAACATGACAATGCTGCGCGTAATAAGCTCTGGGAGTCACGCCATTCATTGGCCTATGCATATATCCATGCTTTTCCAGGGAAAAAGCTTATGTCGACTGATGTTTGTGTGCCCATTTCTATGCTTGCTGAATCCGTTTTATATGCTCGTGAACAGCTTGAGGAAGTTGGTCTAGCAGGCGGAATAGTAGGTCATGTTGGAGACGGTAACTTTCATGCATTGTTAATGTTAGATCCAAACGATGCCGAGGAGCAAGCAAAAGCCAACCGCTTCAATGAACATATTGTGCACTTTGCTTTACTGCGTGGTGGCACTTGTACTGGTGAACATGGTGTTGGTATTGGAAAAATGAAATATCAGTCCACAGAACACGGTACATCTCTATCAGTGATGAAGAGCATAAAGGCAGCACTTGATCCACATAATATTATGAATCCAGGGAAAATTTTCAACATGTAATTCATTATTCTCTCAAACATATAAAACCCGTTGATGTCAAAATCAACGGGTTCATTTTTTACAGTTCATAGCGGAAGCTTTTTACTAGCTTCTGACCTTTATAAAATTCCTTTGATTCATCTCGTACGAAGCCTAGTGATAAGTAAAGATTAATAGCAGCCTGCATAATATCACCTGAGTGCAAATATAATGCTTGATCCTGACGATTACGAGCAAAGGCGAAGCTTTCATGCAATAATTTTTTAGCAACGCCTAACCCTCTTCCTTTAGGATGCACGCCAAGTAAGCGCACAATGGTAGACTGTATGTTAAGCTCTGGTAAACCATAAGCTTTTCCGGAATCTGTAAATAATTGCAGTCCCCCTAAAATCTCATCTCCACGCTTTGCCACTAAAATTGTCTCTGCATTAGGATTACCAACAGATGCCCGAATATCACTTAAGTATGAAGCCCAGTCCTCTGGATTTTCATATTCTTTTTCATACTGTGCATAACTTTCTACTAGAACCTCTAAATAACTTGCGTAATCTTCTTCTTTCAAATGTTCAATCACTATTTCAGCAACTGTCATCGTTTTATCCCCTTTCTATTTAAATGCCGCCCCTACTGTAGGCAGTTACTCTTTTTTCAATACGATGTGCCAGCCATTCGATAATAGCTGAAACACCCCAATAAATTAACCCGACAGCGATAAATGCCTCCAGAAACTTTAAATTAATAGAAGCAACGATATTCGCAACTCCTGTTAACTCCTTAACTGAAAGGAAAAAAGCTAGTGACGTAGCATGTAAGAACCCAATACAAACATTTGTGAAGTTAGGTATAGATTTACTAAATGCTTGGGGCAATATATAGCGTCGCATCGCCTGTGAAAATGTTAAACCGACTGCATAAGCTGCCTCTAGCTGGCCCTTAGGTACACTTAAAATACCGGACCGAATAATTTCAGATGCGTATGCTCCTGCACTTAACGTCAAAGCCAAAATAACAAAAAATAAAATAGGGATAGAGCTTGATTGATACTCTATCTTTAAAGCTTTTGCAATGATATCAACCACAATTGGTATTCCAAAATAAACAAGCATAATGTGCATAATGATTGGTGTGCCTCTAAAAAAAGATACGTAAAAATTCAACAATGGTGCGAGAATTTTTGTTTGTTGTATCCTAACAAAAGCAACTATTATACCGATTACAATGCCCAATAGGACAGGAGTAACTGCCATGAACAAAGTTAACGGCAATACTTTACTAATTTCTATTAAAGCTTCAAAAATAAAAGCATAATCTATTGTCATAGTATTTCCCCCTAGCTAGATGCCGCTTCCTTTGGCATATATCGATTAAGATACCGTTCATTTAACTTTAATATCTTTTCTAACAGCATAACAATGACATAATAAACGATGGATAGCGCCAAATATATTTCCAGCGCCCTAGTCGTTGAAGCAATAAGTGTTTCTCCACGACCCACCATATCCATGACACCAATTGAAAATGCTAAAGAAGTATCCTTTAATGAACTAATCATCGTATTTGCCATATTGGGAAAGGCAACACGAATCGCCTGAGGGAGCACAATACGTAAAAAGGCCTGTATTCCACTTAATCCAACTGAATAAGCTGCCTCCATTTGCCCACGATCAACTGTTAAAATAGCTGCTCTAAAAATCTCAGCAAACGATGCAGCATTGCTCAACGTATAAGTAATAATCACAAAATACATAGCATCCATTCTTGTTACATCAATATTCACAAGCTTTAATAACGCTGGTATACCATAAAACACTAAAAACAATTGTACTAAAATCGGCGTACCTCGAATAAACGAAATATAAATCGTAATAATTTGCTTCAGAACTGGTATGTGTAGCAGCTTTGGTATAGCGATCACTATACCAAGCAGCATGCCAAAAAAAGTAGCAAATACTAAAATTTCAAGTGTTACTGGTAAATACTGAAGCAATATTGGAAGTACTTTTGCAATTAGTGTGAAGTCAAAGTCATTAGCCATACTTCCTTCTCCCTCTCCTATTTCGTTTAGAAGTCTACCGAATAATCGTCACCTAGCCATTTCTTACTTAACTTACTAATGACGCCTTCCGCCTTTAATTCTCGAATAGCATCATCAAGGCGCTCCTGTAAGACAACCTCGTCTTTATTTAATAAGAAGTAAACTTTTGAATTTAATAAAGCATCTCCTACTACCTTTTCCTGTGCTTCATTGCTTTCGTTATAGTACTTTACTGCAAATGGTGTTGTAATGATTGCATCGATTCGACCAGTCGCTAGTTGATTGTGAACATCAACCGAACCGGACGAATAGACAATATTAGCACCTAAATTATGTTCCTTATTGTATTTCTCTATAAAAACAGCAGAGTTACTAGTTGGTGAAACACTAACGTTTTTCCCTTTCAAATCATCAATGGATTGAATAGAATTATTTTTTGCATTGACTGTTACTTTTAATGGGAATACATTATAAGGCTCTTTATTAAATAGGAATTTTTCCTCTCGTTCACTATTGACTTCCATTTGATGGGCAACAAAGTCAATCTTCCTTGTCTCTAGACTTAGTAATAAATTAGAAAATTCCATTGTTTTAAATTCAAACTCATATTCTGGTAGCTTCTCATCAATAGCGCGAACAAGCTCCACATCATAACCTGTTAAATTCCCCTTGTCATCAATGAAGCAGATGTTTGGAAATTGAGTGCCGGTACCAACAATAATTTTTTGAACTTCCTTTCCACCTTGTGCTGCATTATTTTCACTAGTATCCCCTTCGGACTTTTCAGAACTTGTACATGCTGTTAAAAGTAAAGCTAGCAACAGTAGTAAATAAAATGATAATTTTTTCATAGAATCCCTCTCTTCTTATGCATGCGACGGTATATCGGCAGCAAGTGCTGCTTTTAAATGCTCCAGCCCAATCTCTGTTACTGCTTTAAAGACACCATTTGATCCAATTTCGACAACCGGAACATAACGGACACCATACTTTGTTTCAAGGATGTCACGGAATGCGTCATTATGTGTTACATCTACTGTTTTGTAAGAAATGCCTTGTTGTATCAATTATGCCTCGGCATAATTGCGTCCGGAATCGGCTTTGTGCTTAGGCCTGCGTGATGCAGGTCAGTTAGCCGTTATCGCATGGATGCGATGATTTTAGGCTAACATCCTTTATTAACTCCTTTTCGATTCCGTGACATCCGCCGGGGGCTTTACCTTCTTTCAGCGGGTGTTTGAATACTCGCTGAAAGAAGGTAAATATGTTTTCACTTCATCACAATAACTACAGCCTTGCTTTGACCAAACAATTACATCTATATTTTTTGCCATGTTCATTTCCTCCTTAGCTTACCGCTTCCTTTTGCTGTAAATAGACTGGACTTAATAGCTCAAATGACCGCTCCCGCTCAAATTCCTTCAACACAGGTGTATGCAAGATGAACTCATTAATTTGATAGCGCCCATGATAGTCATCTAATATCGTTTTAATATCATCCGGAGTACCATATAAAATATCTGCATCATATTGCTTCACAGTAAATGACTCTCCAGATTCCTGACCAAATTTCTCTGCTAGCTCTACCGATTGTAAAGTTAGGCTTTTGCCACTCGCTAAATGTACCTTCGTAATTTTTTGATCACCAATAAGCTCTTTCGCCTCCTCTTTTGTAGGGGCTGCAATGGCTGCAATGGAAACGGCAAAATGGCCATTTGGATGATGCTTGCGATAAGCTGTAGCTGCCTGAGCTAATACATCATTATCACTATTTATAAATCGCGCAAAGACAAACGCAATGCCTAGTGTGCCTGCAAGGGCGGCACTTTGTGGACTAGCCCCAAGTAAAAATAATGCTGGCTTTACCTTTGGAATAGGTGTTGCCTGTACTCCAAATAACTCGTGCTCTGCTGGTACTGTTTGCTCAATTAATTGCTGTAAAAATGTTAATCTTCCCTCAAAATCTTCGCCTTTATTGAGCGTGCCATATTGCAATGCCTTCGTAGAGAGAGGTAAACCGCCCGGTGCTTTCCCTATGCCTAAATCAACTCGCCCTGGTTCCAACGATGCGAGAACATGGAAATTTTCCGCTACTTTGTATGGGCTGTAGTGCTGTAGCATCACTCCACCCGACCCAATATTGATAGACTTTGTTTTAGCAAGGAGATAAGATACTAATACCTCTGGAGATGACCCCGCTAATGTATCTGTATTGTGGTGCTCTGACACCCAAAAACGTGAGTAGCCCAATTGCTCTGCTTTTTGTGCTAGAGCCACTGTTTTTTGTAAGGTCTGCTCGTTTGTAGCATCCTCAATAATAGGGCTTTGATCTAATATACCTAATGAATAGCTCATATTTTACCTCCTTAATTACATTTATTCATATACATTTACTAGGTTTTTAGACAGACTGTTTGACATAACGGCTTTCTTTAAATGGTAAGCCTAAGTTACCACGTAATGTGTCTGCCTCATATTCTTCACGGTATAGCCCTCTTGCTTGTAAAATCGGCACAACCTTATCTACAAAATCCTCAAGTGCTCCAGGTACAGTAACGCCTATAATAAAGCCATCAGCCGCCTCTTGCTCAAACCATTCCTGCACGAGATCAGCAACATGCTCTGCTGTACCAAAGAATGCTGTTTTTGGGGTTGCTTCACGTAAAGCAACTTGTCGCAAAGTTAGCCCTTCTTGTTTGGCATATTTTTTAATATAATCAGTTGTGCTTCTAAAACTGTTCGCTCCAATATCACCAAGCTCTGGGAACGATGCATCTACATCATATTGTGTAAAATCATGATGATCAAAATATCGACCAAGATAAGCAAGTGCACGCTCTATCGAAACTAGCTCAACAATCTCCTGATACTTTGCTTCCGCTTCCTCAAGCGTATCTCCAATAATTGGAGAGATTCCCGGAAAAATTTTAACTTCCTCCGGATTACGTCCAAATGCTGCAACCTCAGTCTTTACCCTTTTATAAAATTTCTGTGATTCTTCTAACGACGCACCATGTGTAAAAATTGCATCCGCATCCTTTGCCGCCAACCGAATACCTGCATCTGAAGAACCCGCTTGGAAAATAACAGGCTGCCCCTGCTTAGAACGTGCAATATTTAACGGACCTTTAACTGAAAAATAGTCGCCCTTATGATTTAATGTGTGCAGCTTATCAGGATCGAAAAATACATCATGTTCTACATCTGCAATGAAAGCATCATCTTCCCATGAATCCCACAAGCCCTTTGCCACTTCCAAATATTCCTCAGCAATTTGATAGCGCTCTGCGTGGCTAGGATGCTGCTCAATTGTTTTATTGTAATTCAAGGCAGTGCTTTCTAATGGTGTCGTAACAACATTCCACCCTGCACGGCCCCCGCTAATATGATCCAAAGAACCGAATTGGCGTGCAACTGTAAATGGTTCGCTATAGGAAGTTGATACAGTACCCACTAACCCGATGTTTTTAGTTGCTACCGCTAACGCCGAAAGAATTGTTATTGGCTCGAAACGATTTAAAAAATGAGGAATAGATTTTTCATTGATGAACAAACCATCTGCAATAAAAGCAACATCAAATTTCCCCTGCTCTGCCTTTTGTGCCTGCTGAATATAAAACGGCAAGCTTACACTTTGATTACTAGCCACCTTAGGGTGACGCCAGCCTGAAATATTACCACCTACACCATGAATAATAGCCCCGAATCGAATTTTGTCCTGTCTCACCATATTTGTTCCTCCTCAATTTTTATTTTTACTAAACATAGTGGTTAAGTATGTTTTATAGTTAAAAAAATATTTTATCGATGGTTGCTCATAAATAAAATAGGATTGAGGAAGATAATACAGTTCATTTATTCTATTTGCAATAGGCTACATAATAGAAAAAAATTTACTGTCTTATAAAATATTTTATCAATTCAAATTTTATTGAATGCTTTCATATTGCATTGCAGTTTCTAATATTGTGTTCCAAAAGGCTGGCGCCAGTGTCTCTTTATTTTTATACGTTAAAAAAATGTGTTGATTCATATCAAGTAAATGCTTAACATCAACCTCAACAAACTCCCCGCTTTCAAGTTCCTTTTTTACACAGAGATGTGGTAAGAAGCTCATATACTCTTTTGTACGAATAAATTCTTTCGCTACTTCTAAATGATCCGTTCGCACCTCAATATTTGCTGATACACCCTCTACCTCAAACATTTTATGCACATAATTCCAATCAAAAGCCCCACATTCAAAAAACACGATTTTCTGTTTTGCCAGTTCCTTTGCTTTCATTAAATTTTGTTGTATAAAGGAATGCTCGCGATGCATCACAAGTTTAACAGCATTATTTAGCAATAGCTCATTGCAAATTCCTTCTCTATGCACGTATTGAATAAGACCAAGATGGATTTGATGACTTTCTAGTTTCTCTAAAATTACTGTTGTTGAACCTGTGATAATCTGAAAACGTAAATGTGGAAAGTCTTTCTTCCATTTAGGCAATGCGTGAGCTAAAAAATATTGCGCTGTGACTCCATTTGTACCAATGCACACCTCATCAGACTCTTGCGTCTCCTCTAATTGTTTCTTCCCTTGTTGAAAGGTTTGCACAATCTGTGTTGCAAACGGTACAAAGTCCTTGCCTTTATCAGATAATATTACACTTCGTCCATCGCGATAAAATAGCTCTACATTTAACTCTCGCTCCAATGATTTAATACGCGCCGTCACAGTAGGTTGAGATAAAAACAAAGCATTTGCGGCCTTATGAATACTTTTATAATGCACTACATATAAAAACGCTTCAATATGGTCAATGTTCAACTGAAGCCCTCCTCAAATTACTTATTTATCCTATTATATAGATAATTGTTTTAATTCTCTATAAAAGATTGGAAAACTAGGAATTATATTTTCAACAAGAAAAAAAGTAACCTAGCGTCTCCCAGGTTACTTTATTATGTAGTGATGTGGTCATCCATCTTGATAACAAACATCACGCGTGGCTAACATCCCTCTGTCTGCAACCACTGTTATGTTATTCACATTGACACCCCCTGTTGTCAAAATGAACTCTATCTATATAGTACTTCTCTAATTGAGAAGCATAATGCTTGTTGTCTGTCCTTGCTCGAAAAGTTCATTTATTACATTAAGCTAGAATTGATGCTAGCACTGCTTTTTGTGCATGAAGTCTATTTTCTGCTTGCTCAAAGATGTAGGAATTCGGGCCATCAATAACAGATGACGCTACCTCTTCTTCACGATGAGCTGGTAAACAGTGTAGGAACATATAATTCGGTTTTGCATATGCGACAAGCTCATCATTAATTTGATAACCTGCAAAGTCTTCTAGACGTTTTGCAGTCTCCTCTTCTTGCCCCATTGATGTCCATACATCAGCGTATACTACATCCGCGTTTATAACCGCATCTATAGGATCGTTTGTAATAATAATTGTGCTACCATTTGCTTCTGCGATAGCCTGAGCTTTTGCAATAACCTCTGCATCACATTCATAGCCAATTGGTGTTGCCACTGCCACGTTCATTCCTACATGAGCAGAAGCGACTACTAATGAGTGCGCCACGTTGTTGCCGTCTCCAACATATGCAATTTTTAATCCTTTTAGATGACCTTTATTTTCAGCGATCGTTTCTAAATCCGCTAAAGCTTGACATGGATGATAAATATCCGTTAAGCCATTGATTACCGGTATAGATGCATGCTCTGCAAGCTCCTTTACCATTGCATGAGAATTCGCGCGAATCATAATACCATCTAAATAGCCTTCTAACACATGTGCTGTATCATAAATCGATTCACCGCGACCAATCTGCAAATCACGCGCATGCATAAACATACCTTTCCCGCCTAATTGGTTCATACCTACTTCAAATGAAATACGAGTACGAGTTGAATGTTTTTCAAAAATCATGCCGAGTGTTTTTCCTTCTAGTAGCTTCGGACATTTCCCTTCTTTTGTAATCATTTTTAGCTGTGTCGCTAATTCTACTAACTGCTGAACCTCTTCACTTGTATAGTCTAGCAAGGTTAATAGATCCTTACCTTTTAAGCTAGACACTAACTTTAACTGTACTTCTTCGAGTAATTTCATAGCCTTCACTCCTTGTTTCGTTGCTGTTGGATTTAGTATAACAAATGCATAAATATAAAATCAACTGAATTTTTATGTTTATTTTAAAAAGTTAGACTTTTATCTTAGGTTGTGTCAATAATGCGAATACTTGAATGTTTATGCATATTCCATCTTCGATTGCATAGTTAAGGGAATTGCATTATTGGTAATAATTAATATATATTAGGTATTTAGATGGTAAAATATATGAATAAGGAATTGGGGCTTCTTATCAAAGTAATCAATTTGCTCGTTATGGGTACATCCGCAGGCGCAGTTAGCAATTAGTAAATTGGCTGAATCTAAGAACAATGAGTAAAAGGAACGTAGAGAGGTTATTATAGAGCTAGATGAACGAGGACATCTTTATTGTCAAAAGCAGGCGGAAATTGAACTTACTATTATTTATAAATATTATACAAAGCTCAATACAGAGGACTTGTTACAATTAAAAGACATACTTTTGAAATTACATTTTATTATTTCAGAGGAGCAGGAAAAAAATAAGCGTTCTTAATGGAGGTATTATTGTGGATTTACATAATTTAAAAAAGGACATATTTAAAATTGCTTATCCTTATATAAAAATCCGCCCAAATGTTGCTTTATCCATCGGTATCATTTCTCAAGACCAAGAAGCTACTTTTACTTTCGGTGGCTCGAATTTTATGATGGAAGAAAAGCCTTATATATATGAAGTTGGATCGATTTCTAAAGTTTTTACTACATCTATTTTAGGGGAAATGATTCAGGAAGGACAAGTCCATGTAGAAGATTCTATCGGCAAATACTTTTCAGCAATTCCCGATAATCACCCTGTCACACTCAAACGTTTGGCAAATCATACTTCAGGACTACCAGGAATTGGTGTACTGAAGAACATTTCCAATCTTTTTGACGCAGAAACCCCTCGTGATCCTTTTTGTCAATATTCATTGAACGAGACTATACATTATTTTAAAACACACACAGATGAGCCAAAAGTTAAATTCAGATATTCTAATGTAGGAATGGGGCTTTTAGGATATATTTTAGCCAATACACTTCATACTGATTATGAAACAGCTATTAAACAAAGATTAGCAGACCCTTTAAATATGCCAAATACATTTATCTCTATCCCTTCTGATAAAGCTGAGGCAGTATTGCAAGGATATACGATCCTTGGACATAAGAAGCCACCGCTCCAAATGAATGAATTTATGGCAGCTGGGGCAGTCCGTTCAACTGTCAATGATCTTTTAAAGTTTATGAAAGTACATTTAAGTGATGAAAATTCAGGTTATACATTAACACATCAAGCTACTGAAACCTTTTCGGAACATATGGGTATTGGTCTAGGATGGCTTCTTGAGGACAATATCATCTGGCATAACGGTTCGACGAAAGCTTTCTCTTGTTATCTTGGGTTTGACAAAACAAAACAAACAGGCGTCGTTGTTTTATCAAATTATCGCTCTCCTATATTGGCGACAAACCCTGGACAAATCGGTAAAGATATTTTACAGCTTTTAAATAGATCCGTTTTGAAATGATCCACTTTTTATTTTTATCGATAAAAATATCTTCTTACTTTTTAAATTTATCGACCAACTTTTTAAATTTATCAACATATACTAACAAACAGCCCTTTAAGCATTTAAGTTTGAGGGCTGTTTTTATAATCATCACAATGTATTTCATGGGTCTTACCAACGTAAAAAGCCTCCTAACATTTTTGTTAGAAGGCTTTGTTTAATTCACTTAGCAGTATTAGTCAAAAATAATTTTATTGACTGCATCGCGGTCTAATTTTTTAATAACTTCCACCATTAATTTTACAGCGTTGTCATAATCATCACGATGTAAAATGCCTGCATGTGAGTGGATGTAGCGTGTTGCAATACCGATTGATAGAGCAGGTATACCATTTGCAGTTACGTGGATAGAACCAGCGTCTGTACCGCCACCAGCCATTGCTTCGAATTGATATGGGATATTGTGCTCATCAGCCACATCTAATACGAATTCGCGTAAGCCACGGTGTGACACCATTGATGCATCGTAAACAACAATTTGTGGACCAGCGCCCATTTTACTAGTTGATTCTTTTGCAGTTACTCCTGGTGTGTCTCCCGCTACACCTACATCGACAGCAAAGCCGATATCTGGTTGGATTTTATGAGTAGCAGTTTTTGCGCCACGAAGCCCTACTTCCTCTTGTACATTCCCTACAGAATAAAGGATGTTAGGATGCTTTTCATTTTGCAATGCTTTCATAACATCAATTGCAATTGCACAACCAATGCGGTTATCCCATGCTTTTGCTAATAAGTATTTTTCATTTTTCATGACATTAAATTCGAAATATGGTGTTACCATATCGCCAGGACGTACGCCCCATTCAAGTACTTCATCTTTTGAAGCTGCACCAACATCGATAAACATATCTTTAATGTCTACTACTTTGTTACGCACATCTGCAGGTAAAATATGAGGTGGCTTTGAACCAATAACCCCAATAATTTCTTCGCCTTTACGTGTTGTAATTGTTACACGCTGTGCAAGCATAACCTGGCTCCACCAGCCGCCTACAGTTTGGAATTTGATGAACCCTTTGTCATCGATTTGAGTAACCATGAAGCCTACTTCATCTAAGTGGCCTGCAACCATGATTTTTGGGCCATTTTCATCCCCAACTTTTTTTGCAATGACGCTACCTAAATTATCTGTTTCAACTAAGTCTGCATATGGTCCGATGTATTTTTTCATGACCTCGCGTGGTGCACGTTCATTGCCTGCAATACCATTCGCATCTGTTAAGTCTTTAAACATTTGTAATGTTGGATCTAGCTGTGTCATCCCTTTGCCTCCTGACTACTCTTGTATCTTCTCTATTATACTTCGTTTACCGAAATATTCCTAGCTTAATCGTCAGAAAATTAGTGTATTTCTTACTATCAATTATGCCTTTGCATAATTGCGTCTGGAATCGGCTTTGTGCTTGCACAAAGCACTCCATTCCGATTCCATGACATCCGCCGGAGGCTTTAACTTCTTTCAGCGGGCTTTTGGACAACCGCTGAAAAAAGCTTACATTCACATTCATCTCACCACCTATTGAGGTGGGAGACTTCTGTACCTGCCGCTACGCTTTCGGTACAAAAGTGATTTGCTGAAAGAAGTTAATATCCTGAACGCTGACGATTATAATTTTCTTCATTTTTTTCTATATATGCCGCAACTACATCTTCAAACGAAAAGCCTAGATTAAACGCAAGTAATCCATAGCATTGCCAGATCGCTAAATATCTATCCTCTGTTGGTTGACTAATAAAACTTAAAATATAGTCTTGTGTCATTAAAAATGTCTCTGTTAAATTTCTCTTTTCTTCTATCACGGGCCATTTTTCTATCGCTGTATAACCTTTTAGTAAGCCAAGTGATAGTATAAAATGAATCGAATCCACATATTCTTCTAAAATCACATCACGTTCTGATGCTCCCTTTGTGCTCCAAAACTTAAAGCAACGTGTCTCATTTGCTAGTTCAGCTAGCTCTACCATTAAAGCTAAACCTTTTTCTTTAAATACATCATGTTCTATATTTTGTGTTTTCTCGATGAAATCATCAAGCTCTTTTTGCATTTTAAACAATTGTTGTAAATTCATTTTTTTCTCCTAAATTTCATAAAAATTTTTATTAAAAGTGAAACTAATTGCCCTCTACAATCGTATAGGAAGGAATAACCTTTCTTCAAGGGGGAAATAAATATGTTGCCGTTACTTATTCGTCTTGCTGTTATTGCGCTTATTATCTATGTATTTTATAAAGCGATTCGTTATATAACCGATCCTAAGCGAAAACTTGATGAAGCCTATGAAAAAGGCCAGTATTATTTTTATGATGACGTCAAAAATGTCCGAAAAAATTTCTTTATCTCTTATAAGGGTGCTCTTTTCGAAGGTGAAAAATACCTCGGCACTACTGAAGATGCCTTCGAGGTTGTTACAATTTTTGTTGGTGCCCGTGACGCCGCTACACTGCAAGGTTTTACGAAAAGAGACTTTGAATACTTACAGCAAGAAATTCTCTTGAACTATCCGAGCGCAAAAATAAATTGGAAGCAGCCCATTGAAAAGCTTATGCGCAACACATCCTCGGAATGAGGATGTGTTTTTATTTATCGGAATGTTTTCGTGATTTATCGGAACATTTTCTGATTTTATCGGAACATTCCCGAGTTTTATCGGAATGTTTTTGCGATTTATCACCATATTTGTACTAAGAAAAAAATTTGGATAGCTGCTAGCAGCGGGAAGCCAAATGCGAAGCTGTTATGGCGTGTTTTATGACGGAATAAATACATTCCTAATACCCCACCTACTGCACCTCCAGCGATTGCTAATGTAAATAATGTGCGTTCTGCAATACGCCATTCATGTTTTTTTGCTTTTGATTTATCCATTCCCATCATAACTAGCAGGACTATAGAAACAATCGCCATATACGCTAATAATGCTTGTCCCATTAAATACTCCTTTAATTTATCTATTTACTACTACTCTAACACAAAAAAGACTGACGGATAAATCCATCAGTCTTTTGAAAGCATTAATTTGCTTTATTATTTAGCAACAGCTTTTTTAGCAGATTCAGCTAATTGAGTGAATGCTGCTGCATCAGTTACTGCTAAGTCAGCTAACATTTTACGGTTAACTTCGATACCAGCAACTTTTAAACCGTGCATTAAACGGCTGTATGAAAGACCGTTCATGCGAGCAGCTGCGTTGATACGAGTGATCCATAATTTACGGAAATCACGTTTTTTCTGACGACGGTCACGGTATGCATATTGACCTGACTTCATTACCGCTTGGTTTGCAACTTTGTATAATGTATGTTTTGAACCATAGTAACCTTTAGCTAATTTTAAAACCTTTT
>Ga0209025_1002208_pt1 | contig 21511 bp, 19 predicted proteins | sample AraplaMF_Col_mLB_FD_184256 | JGI IMG/M metagenome (GOLD analysis project Ga0209025, IMG submission 184256) | Arabidopsis root microbial communities from the University of North Carolina, USA - plate scrape MF_Col_mLB (SPAdes) (version 2) | ecosystem: Host-associated > Plants > Roots > Endosphere... | reverse complement strand
CGGCCATGGCTGCCTACAAGGCGCTGCCGGGCATGGAAGGCGCGGCCTATTACTACTTCGGCATTCCGAAGAACCCGGTGAACGAGGCGATGGTGTCGGCCCACTACAAGGAATTCAAGACGCCGCCGGACTTCTTCACCGCCGGCGGCTTCTCCGCCGCGATGGCCGTGGTGACGGCGCTGAAGAAGACCAACGGCGACACCAGCACCAACAAGCTCATCAGCACCATGGAAGGCATGAGCTTCGACACGCCCAAGGGCAAGATGACCTTCCGCAAGGAAGACCACCAGGCGATGCAGTCGATGTACCACTTCAAGATCAAGGTCGACCCGGCGTTCGCCTGGGGCGTGCCGGAGCTGGTGCACGAGATCAAGCCCGAAGAGATGGACATCCCGATCAAGAACAAGCGCTGAGTCCGGCGCTTCCCGCCACCTGAAAGCGGCGCCGAGCGCCGCCCCACCTTCTTCTTTCTCTTTCGCCCCGGATGGCCGCCGGGCGAAGCGCCAGCCTGCGTCCGCGCGGGCGGCGCGCTCCACGGCCGAGTCCTCGATCAGCCAAGCAGCGTTCTTACACCCATAACGGAAGGAGACAGCGATGCCAGCGATGAATTGGAACTGGAAGAGATTGGCCATGGCCGCGGCCATGGCGGTGGCCGCGCAGGGCGCGGCGGCGGCGGTGCCGCTGCCGGCGCTCGGCGCGAACCCGGCGGAGGTCAGCGTGTCGGGCCTGTCGGCCGGCGGCTTCATGGCGGTGCAACTGCACGTGGCCTATTCGGCCACCTTCAAGCGCGGCGCCGGCGTGGTGGCCGGCGGCCCGTACTACTGCGCCGAAGGCTCGGTGCTCAACGCCACCGGCCGCTGCATGACGCATGCGAGCAGCATCCCGGTGTCCACGCTCGTGAGCACCACCAACAGTTGGGCCGCCAGCGGCGCGATCGACCCGGTGTCGAACCTCACGGGCTCGAAGGTCTACCTGTTCTCGGGCACCTCCGACAACACGGTCAAGCAGCCGGTGATGGACGACCTGAAGACCTACTACCAGAGCTTCGTGCCGGCGGCCAACACGGTCTACAAGAACAACCTCGGCGCGGGCCACGCGATGGTCACCGACGACTACGGCGGCGCCTGCGCCACCACGGCCTCGCCCTACATCAACAACTGCGGCTTCGATCTCGCGGGCGAGATCCTCAAGCACCTCTACGGCCCGCTCAACGCGCGCAACAACGGCACGCTGGGCGGCAGCTTCACCGAGTTCAACCAGGGCGAGTTCTCGGGCGGCTCGGGCATGGCGGCCACCGGCTGGCTCTACACGCCCGCGGCCTGCGCGGCCGGCAGCGGCAACAGCTGCCGCGTGCACGTGGTGCTGCACGGCTGCAAGCAGAACTACACGGACGTGGGCGACCAGTACGTGAAGAAGACCGGCTACAACCGCTGGGCCGACACCAACAACATCGTGCTGGTCTATCCGCAGACCAGCACCGCGGCCACCAACAGCTGCTGGGACTGGTGGGGCTACGGCAGCGTCAACTACGCCAAGAAGTCCGGCCCGCAGATGGCGGCCGTCAAGGCCATGGTCGACCGCGTGACCGGCGGTGGAGGCGGCAGTGCGCTGCCCGCGCCCACCGGCGTGGGCACCTCGGGCGCGACCAGCACCAGCATGGTCATCGGCTGGACCGCCGTGGCCGGCGCCAGCGGCTACAACGTCTATCGCGGCGGCAGCAAGGTCAACGCCTCGCCCGTGACCGGCACCAGCTACACCGACACCGGCCTGGCACCCTCGACCAGCTACAGCTGGACCGTGACCGGCCTGACCGCGGCCAATGCCGAGGGCGCGATGTCGACCGCCGCCACCGGCACCACCACCGGCGGCAGCGGCGGCGGCGGCACCTGCTTCACCGCGAGCAACTACGCCCACACCGTGGCCGGCCGCGCCTATGCGCTGTGGGGCCTGACCTATGCCTACGGCTCGGGGCAATCGATGGGCCTGTGGAACATCTACGTGACCACCACGCTGAAGCAGACCGGCCCCAACTACTACGTGATCGGCAGCTGTTGAGGCCGGTCGACCTTCCTGGACTTTTCGTTTTCGCAATGACCAACGATGCTTGAGACCCGAGATCTGACCATCCGCTTCGGCGGGCACGTGGCCGTCAATGGCGTGAGCTGCGCATTCGCGCCGGGCACGCTGACGGCCATCGTCGGCCCGAACGGCGCGGGCAAGACCACCTACTTCAACCTGATCTCGGGCCAGCTCAAGGCGAGCGCGGGCACGGTGTCGCTCGACGGCCAGCCTCTGTCGGGGCTGTCGCCGTCGGCCCGCACCCGCGCCGGGCTGGGACGGGCCTTCCAGCTCACCAACCTGTTCCCCAACCTCACGGTGCTGGAGAACGTGCGCCTCGCGGTGCAGGCCACGCGCGAGGGCGCGCACCGCCGCGGGCTCAACCTCTGGAGCATCTGGAGCGACCATGCGGCGCTGACCGCACGCGCCGACGAGCTGCTGGCGCAGACCAACCTCAAGTCGCGCGAGCACGCCACCGTGGCCAGCCTGCCGCATGGCGACCAGCGCAAGCTCGAGGTGGCGCTCTTGATGGCGCTCGAGCCCAAGGTCTTCATGTTCGACGAGCCCACGGCCGGCATGAACGCGGCCGAGGCGCCCGTGATCCTCGACCTGATCCGCCAGCTCAAGCAGGACCGCAGCAAGACCATCCTGCTGGTCGAGCACAAGATGGACGTGGTGCGCGAGCTCGCCGACCGCATCATCGTGCTGCACAACGGCACGCTGGTGGCCGACGGCGATCCGGCCACCGTGATCGCCTCGCCGGTGGTGCAGGAAGCCTACCTGGGCATCGCGAAGGAGGCCGCCGCATGAGCACGAACCTGTTGAGCCTCGAGGGCGTGCACACGCACATCGGGGCCTATCACATCCTGCACGGCGTCGACCTCGCCGTGCCCAAGGGCCAGCTCACGATGCTGCTGGGCCGCAACGGCGCGGGCAAGACCACCACCCTGCGCACCGTCATGGGCCTGTGGCATGCGTCGCAGGGCAGGGTGCGCTTCGGCGAGCGCGACATCACGGCCCTGCGCACGCCGCAGATCGCCGAGCTGGGCATCGCCTACGTGCCCGAGAACATGGGCATCTTCTCCGACCTCACGGTGAAGGAGAACATGCTGCTGGCCGCGCGCGGCGCGAAGAACGCGCAGCAGATGGACGACACGCGCCTCGCGTGGATCTTCAAGCTGTTCCCCGCGGTCGAGAAGTTCTGGAACCACCCGGCGGGCAAGCTCTCGGGCGGCCAGAAGCAGATGCTGGCCGTGTCGCGCGCCATCGTCGAGCCGCGCGAGCTGCTGATCGTCGACGAGCCCAGCAAGGGCCTCGCGCCGGCCATCATCAACAACATGATCGACGCCTTCGACGAGCTCAAGCGCAGCGGCGTCACGATCCTGCTGGTGGAACAGAACATCAACTTCGCGCTGCGCCTCGGCGACGCGGTCGCGGTGATGGACAACGGGCGCGTGGTGCACAGCGGCTCGATGGCGGCCTTCGCGGCCGATGCGCAACTGCAGCAGTCGCTGCTGGGACTGGCCCTATGAAAATCGAATTCGACTGGAAGCCGCTGCTGCTGGTGCCCGTCCTCGCGCTGGTCGCGCTGCCGCTCACGGGCTCGTTCTCGACCTGGCTCACGCTCACGGTCGCGGGCCTCGCGATGGGCATGATCATCTTCATCATCGCCTCGGGCCTGACCCTGGTGTTCGGCCTGATGGACGTGCTGAACTTCGGCCACGGCGTGTTCATCGCGCTGGGCGCCTTCGTGGCCAGCAGCGTGCTCGGCCTGATGGGCGACTGGACCGGCTCGCAGGAACTGTGGCGCAACCTGGTGGCGGTCTTCCCGGCCATGCTGGTCGCGATGGCGGTGGCCGGCGCGGTCGGCCTGGCCTTCGAGCGCTTCATCGTGCGGCCGGTCTACGGCCAGCACCTGAAGCAAATCCTCATCACGATGGGCGGCATGATCATCGGCGAGGAACTGATCAAGGTGATCTGGGGCCCGGCGCAGGTTCCGCTGCCGCTGCCCGAGGCGCTGCGCGGCTCGCTGCTGGTGGGCGACGCGGCGATCAGCAAGTACCGGCTGCTCGCGGTGGCGGTGGGCGTGGTGGTGTTCGGCCTGCTGGCCTGGACCCTGAGCCGCACCAAGATCGGCCTGCTGATCCGCGCCGGCGTGCAGGACCGCGAGATGGTCGAGTCGCTCGGCTACCGCATCGGCCGCCTGTTCGTCGGCGTGTTCGTGGTCGGCAGCGCGCTGGCCGGGCTGGGCGGCGTGATGTGGGGCCTGTTCCAGCAGAACCTGGTGCCGCAGATGGGCGCGCAGGTCAACGTGCTGATCTTCATCGTCATCATCATCGGCGGCCTCGGCTCCACCGGCGGTGCGCTGCTCGGCGCGCTGCTCGTGGGCCTGATGACCAACTACATCGGCTTCGTGCTGCCCGCGCTCACGCAGTTCGCGAGCATCTTCCTGATGGTGGCCGTGCTGCTGTGGCGTCCGCAGGGCGTGTATCCGGTGGCGAACCGCTGAGGACCGAGCCATGTTCCTGAAACGACTCCTCTCCAACGACATGCCCCGAAGCCGCCTGCTGGCCGTGCTGCTGGTGGCGCTGTTCCTCGCACTGGCCTTCGCGCCCTTTCTGTTCCCGGGCGTGAAGGCGCTCAGCGTCGCGGCCAAGATCCTGGTGTTCGTGGTGCTGGTCGCGAGCTTCGACCTGCTCTTGGGCTACACGGGCATCGTGAGCTTCGCCCACACCATGTTCTTCGGCATCGGTGCCTACGGCATCGCGATCTCGGCCTCGCGGCTCGGGCCCGACTGGGGCGCGGTGCTGGTGGGGCTGGGTGCCTCGCTCGCGGTCTCGCTGGTGCTCTCGTTCGCCATCGGCCTGTTCTCGCTGCGCGTGCGCGCGATCTTCTTCGCGATGATCACGCTGGCCGTGGCCTCGGCCTTCCAGACGCTGGCCTCGCAGCTGTCGGACTTCACGGGCGGCGAGGACGGCCTGACCTTCAAGCTGCCCGAGCTGATCTCGCCGAGCTTCGAGTTCGCGGAGGAACCCTTCCTCGGCGTCTCGCTCGACGGGCGCCTTCTGTGCTATTACCTGCTGTTCGTGGCGGCCGTGGTGCTGGTGCTGGCGATGCTGCGCATCGTCAATTCGCCCTTCGGCCGCGTGCTGCAGGCGATCCGCGAGAACGAGTTCCGTGCCGAGGCGATCGGCTACCGCGTGGTGGTCTACCGCACCACGGCCGCGGTGCTGTCGGCGCTGTTCGCCACGCTGGCCGGCGCCATGCTCACGATCTGGCTGCGCTACAACGGCCCCGACACCTCGCTGAGCTTCGAGATCATGGTCGACGTGCTGCTGATCGTGGTGATCGGCGGCATGGGCACGATCTACGGCGCGGCCATCGGCGCCGTGCTGTTCGTGGTCGCGCAGAGCTATCTGCAGGACCTGCTGCGCATGGGCAGCGAGGCCGCGAGCGGCCTGCCGTGGCTGGCTGCGCTGCTGTCGCCCGACCGCTGGCTGCTGTGGCTCGGCGTGCTGTTCGTGCTGTCCGTCTATTACTTCCCCACCGGCATCGTCGGCAAGCTGCGGGCCCGCCGCGCCAGCGCCGTGCGATGAGCGACCTCATGACTTCCCGCATCGTTCCTTCCTCCCACTACGCACGGCTCGCGGGCCGCGAGATCCACTGGCTCGACTGGCCCGCGGCCGGGCCCGATCCGCAGGTGCTGATCGCCTGGCACGGCCTGGCGCGCACCGGCCGCGACATGGACGAGCTGGCCGAGCATTTCGCCGCGCGCGGCTTCCGCGTGATCTGCCCCGACACCATCGGCCGCGGCCTGAGCGAATGGAGCCCGCTGCCCGACGAGGAGTACCGGCTCGCCTTCTATGCGCAACTGGCCGAGGCGCTGTGCGACGAACTGGAGCTCGAGCGCGTGCACTGGGTCGGCACCTCGATGGGCGGCGCGATCGGCACCGTCTGCGCCTCGGGCCTGTTCGCGCCGCGCATGAAGGCGCGCATCGCGAGCCTGGTGCTCAACGACAACGCGCCCGAACTCGCGCAGGCCGCGATCGAGCGCATCCGCGCCTATGCCGGCAACCCGCCGGCCTTCGACACGGTGAGCGAGCTCGAGACCTTCTTCCGCGGCGTCTACAAGCCCTATGGCTGGCTCAGCGACGCGCAGTGGCGCCGGCTCGCCGAGACCTCGACGCGCCGGCTGCCCGACGGCCGCGTCACGCCGCACTACGACCCGGCCATGGTGCGCCAGTTCAGCACGCGCGAGGACGACTACCTGATCTGGCCGCACTACGACGCCATCGAGGCGCCGGTGCTGTGCCTGCGCGGCGCCGAGTCCGACCTGGTGCTGCCCGAGGTGGTCGAGGCCATGCGGCAGCGCGGCCCGGGCACGGCGGGGCGGCTCGAAGTCGTCGAGATCCAGGGCTGCGGCCACGCGCCCGCGCTCAACGTGCCCGAACAACTGGAGTGCATCGAAGGGTTTATTCGCGCCGCGGGCCGCTGAGGGGACGGCGGCCTCCACAATCGCCGCCGGTCATCACCCACAGCAACACACAGAGGCATTCGCACCATGGCGCTTTCGATGTACGACATTTCCGTGCCGGTCTTCACCCGCGGGCTGGCCCAGCTTCGCCACGTGCTCGGCAAGGGCCTGGCCCATGCGCAGGCCAACGGCATCGATCCCTCGACCCTGGTCGATGCGCGCCTCGCGCCCGACATGCTCACGCTGGCCGGCCAGGTGCAGCGCGCGAGCGATGCCTGCAAGCTCGGCACCGCGCGCATCGCGGGCCTGACCGCGCCCAGCTTCCCCGACGAGGAGAAGAGCTACGACGAGCTGCTGGTGCGCATCGCGAAGACCGAGGAGTTCCTGCTCGGCGTGGACCGCGCGCAGATCGACGGCCACGAGGACCGCCCGGTGGTCATCACCGCGCGCGGCACCGAGGTGCATTTCACCGCGCAGCGCTACCTGCTGCAGTTCGCGCTGCCCAACTTCTTCTTCCACGCCACCACCGCCTACGACGTGCTGCGCAACGCCGGCGTGCCGGTGGGCAAGATGGACTATCTCGGCAAGTTCTGAGACCGCGAAGGCCGGCGGCCCTGACCCTGGTCTTTACGCCGCCGGGACAACCTTCAAATTGCCGTGACACCTGCGCACGCACCGCGCGTGCCGCGAACAATCGCGTCTGACCGCTGTCGGTCTGACATTCGAGCGAGGTTCGCGATCATGAACATGTTGTCCAGAAGGGCGTTCTCGGGGCTGGCCGTCGGCGCTTCCGCGTTCGTGGCGGCCGTGGGCGGCGGATGGCCGGCGCGCAGCGCGCTGGCCGTGTCGCCGGGCCTGCGCGACTACGGCAAGGCGCCCGAGTTCGCGGGCATCGACAAGTGGCTCAACTCGGAACCGCTCACCCTGCGGGGGCTGGCCGGCAAGGTGGTGCTGGTCGACTTCTGGACCTACTCCTGCATCAACTGCATCCGCACCTTGCCGTACGTGGTGCGCTGGTACGAGAAGTACAAGGACCAGGGCTTCGTGGTGGTGGGCGTGCATTCGCCCGAGTTCGCCTACGAGAAATCGACGCGCAACGTGCAGGACGCGATCGAGCGCTTCGGCATCCGCTACCCGGTGGCGCAGGACAACGGCTTCACCACCTGGAAGGCCTACGACAACCAGTACTGGCCCGCGTTCTATCTGGTCGACGCCAAGGGGCAGGTGATGCGGCGGCATTTCGGCGAAGGCGAATACGCCGAGATGGAAGCCGCGATCGAGGCCTTGCTGGCGCGCCGGGCGGCGGGCTGAGCGCGCGCGGGCGGCAAGGCCGCTCTCAGCGGGTGGCCCAGCCCGCCAGATGCCGCTCGGCGATGTCGGCGAGCGCGTCGATCCAGGCCGGGCCGTCGTTGAGGCAGGGGATGTAGCTGAACTGCTCGCCGCCCGCATGCAGGAAGGCCTCGCGGCCTTCCATCGCGATCTCCTCGAGCGTTTCGAGGCAGTCGGCCGGAAAGCCGGGGCAGGCCACGTCGACGCGCTTCACGCCCGCGGCGCCGAGTTCGCGCAGCGTGGGTTCGGTGTAGGGCTCGAGCCACTTCGCCTTGCCGAAGCGCGACTGGAAGGTCACGCGGTAGTGCGCGGGCGCGAGGCCCAGGCGCGCGGCGAGCAGGCGTGCGGTCTCGAGACACTGCGACTGGTAGGGATCGCCGAGCTCGATGTTGCGCGCGGGAATGCCGTGGAAGCTCAGCAGCAGCACCTCGCCGCGGCCCTGGTCCTGCCAGTGTGCCTCGATGCGCCCTGCGAGCGCCGCGATGTAGCCGGGGTCGTCGTGGAACTGGTTGACGAAGCGGAACTCGGGCACGCTGCGCTGCGCGCGGCTCCAGTCGTTGACGGCGTCGATCACGCTCGCGGTGGTGGTGGCCGAGTACTGCGGATAGCCCTGCAGCACGAGCACGCGCTCGACGCCCTCGTCCTGCAGCGCATCGAGCCGCGCGCCGATCGAGGGATTGGCATAGCGCATCGCGTCGCGCACCGCCACGCGGTGGCCGCGCCGGGTGAGCGTGTCGCCCAGGCGCTGCGCCTGCCGTTCGCTCCAGACCTTGAGCGGCGAGCCCTCGGGCAGCCAGATGCTCGCGTACTTGGCCGCCGACTTCGCGGGCCGCACGCGCAGGATGATGCCGTGCAGGATCGGCAGCCAGAGCAGGCGCGGGATCTCGACCACGCGCGGGTCGCCGAGGAAGTCCGCGAGATAGCTGCGCACGGCGCTGGCGGTGGGGGCATCGGGCGAACCGAGGTTGCACCAGAGGACGGCGGTGTTGCGGGGGGCGTTGCCGGGGACGGGCGAGGGACTTGGAGGCATGCGATATTCTCGGGCATGACTTCCGACCCCACGGTCCCCGCGAGCAGCGCGCCGCTCGATCTCAAGCGCATCAGCGCCATCACCCTCGACCTCGACGACACCCTCTGGCCGATCTGGCCGACCATCGAACGCGCGGAGGCCGTGCTGCATGCCTGGCTGTTGCGCGAGGCGCCGAAGACGGCCGCCTTGCTGGTCACGCCGGGCGTGCTGCGCGAACTGCGCGAAGCCACGGCCAAGGAGCGTTCCGACCTCGCGCACGACCTGAGCGCGCTGCGCCGCGAATCGATACGCACCGCGCTGCGCCGCGCGGGCGAGGACCCGGCGCTGGCCGATCCGGCCTTCGATGCCTTCTTTGCCGAACGCCAGCGCGTGACGCTCTACGACGATGCGCTGCCCGCGCTCAAGTGGCTCAGCGAACGCTATCCGCTGGTGGCGGTGTCGAACGGCAATGCCGACATCCACAAGACCGGCGTGGGGCGCTGGTTCCGCACCGCCTTCAATGCGCGCGCCTTCGGCAGCGGCAAGCCGCATGCGCCGATCTTCCGCGCGGCAGCGGCCTCGGTCGGCCTGCTGCCCAAGGACGTGCTGCACGTGGGCGACGATGCGGAGCTCGACGTGGTGGGCGCGCTCAATGCCGGCATGCAGGCGGCCTGGCTGGTGCGCGACGAGCGGCCCTGGGTGCATGGCGCGCGGCCGCAGCTGATCGTGCCGAACCTGCACGCGCTGTGCGTGGCGCTCGGCGCTTGAGCCTTACCCGAAGACCGGGCGGAAGAAGCTGCGCTCGTAGCTGAGGAAGCAACGCGTTTCCTCGGCATAGCGGAAGGCGGCCTGGCAGTCGGCGTCCTGCATCGAGTCGGCGCGGTACTGCTCGTAGGCCGCGAGGCTCGCGAAGCTGAACATCGCGAGCGCCACGTTGCTGACGCCTTCGGAAGGCAGGAAGTAGCCGTGGTGCTGGCCGCCGAACTTCTCGACCAGCGGGATCCAGAGCTTGCCGTAGTGCTCGAACTCCGCGAGCTTGTAGGGGTCGACGATGTAGCGCAGGTAGCAGGTGACCATGGTGCGTGACGGGGGAGGGTGGGCCGTGAGGGCAATTTCCGCCGCGGCTGCGGCGAACGGGTGGCCCGACTATAGTTTTGCTTCCCCGGCCTGCGGCGCGAGCGCGCCGCGCGAAAGCTCCCATGCATCTGTCCAACTGGCTCCTCTTCTGCGGCGTGACCCTGCTCGTCGCCTTCACGCCCGGCCCCGCGGTGCTTCTGGCGGTGTCGAACTCGATGTCCGTGGGCCCGCGCCGCGCGATGATCAGTTCGCTGGGCAATGCGTTGGGGCTGTTCATGGTGTCGGCCGCCGCGATGGCCGGGCTGGGCGTGGTGCTCTCGACCTCGGCCCATGCCTTCATGGTGCTGAAGCTCGCGGGCGCGGCCTACCTGATCTACCTGGGCATCAAGCAGTGGCGCAGCCAGGGCAGCGTGTTCGCCGACCTGCAGGGCGCCTCGGCGGCGGGCTCGCCGCGCTCGAGCTGGCGCCTGTTCGGCCATGGCCTGACGGTGGCACTGACCAATCCGAAGAGCATCCTGTTCTTCTCGGCGCTGTTCCCGCAGTTCCTCACGCAGGACGCGCCGATCGCCACCCAGTTCGCGGTGCTGACCACCACCTTCGCCGCGGCCTCGGTGCTGTCGCACGCCTTCTACGTGCTGCTCGCGCGCCTGCTGCGCAAGCAGCTGTCGGACCCGCGCCGCACGCGGCTGTTCAACAAGGCCTCGGGCGGCGCCTTCGTGCTGCTGGGGCTGAGCCTGCTGCGGTTGCGCAACAAGACTGCCGCTTAATCCAGGCCGAAGCGCTCGCGCAGCGCGGCGCAGAAATCGGCCGTGCCGCTCAGCGAGAAGGACAGGGTCTCGAAGCGCGCATCGTCGCGCGCGTGCTGCAGGTCGTGGTCCCACACCGCCCCTTCGTCGAGCGCGCCGCGCGCGTCGGGAAAGGCGGCCTCGGCCCAGGCCAGCACGCGATCGATCTCGGCTTGCACTTCGCTCAGGCGCTCGGGCGCGACCGAGGCCATCGCATCGAAGCTGCCATGGCCGTCGGCGTCCTCGCTGTAGTCGAAGTCGAGGTAGCGCAACTCGCTGCTCATGCTGTCGCCCTTGCCGCGGCCAGGCCGCTGAGCACCGCGCCCTCGAGCGTGGCGGGGTAGGGGCCTGCCACGTAGTCGCCGCAGGCCAGCAGGCCGGGCGCGATGGTCGCGGGCGGACGGGCCAGCCCGGGCGTGCAGGCAAAGGTCGCGCGCTTCTCGACCACGGTCTGCACGACCTGCAGGCCGGCCTGGCCCAGTTGCGCGGTGGCCTGCGCGAGCGCCTGCGTCTCGAGCAGCTCGCGCGGCGTCTCGTTGGCGCTCACGACCATCGCGAGCACGCCGGGCAGGCCGCAGAGCCGGTCCTTGTCGAACACGAACTGCGCCGGTGCCGTGGCCGTGTCGCTGCGCAGCGCGAGCATCGGTTCGGCCAGCGGCGTGGCGCCGCGCAGGTAGATCGTGGCGATGGCCTCGAAGCGCAGTGCTTCGGTAGTCGCGCACCAGGCCTCGGCCGGCAGGCCGCTGGCGCGCACCAGCCGGGCGGCATCCCAGGGCGCGCTGGCCAGCACCACGCGGTCGAAGGCTTCGCCGTCGACGCGCCAGGCCTTCGCCTCGGGCGCGATCGAGCGCACGCGCTGGCCGATGCGCAGGCTCGCGGCATGCGCGCGCAGCCAGGCGAGCGCCGCATCGGGCAGCAGCGCGCCGAGGTCGGCGCGCGGCAGCAGCAGGTCGGCGCCGCCACTGCCGCTGAACAGAGCATCGTGGAGCACGCGCAGGAAGACCTGGCCGCTCGATTGCGCAACGGGCGTGTTGAGCGCCGAGACGCACAGCGGCTCGATCAGCTCCTGCATCACGCGCGGCGTGAGGCCCGCGCAGAGCTCGGCCACGGTGGTGGAGGCGTCGCAGCGAAAGCCCTTGAAACGCCAGCCGATCGCCGTGCGCAGCAGCGCGGACTTGTCGCGCCAGGTCCAGCCGCGCGCCTGGAAGATGCCCGCCAGCAGGTCGAGCGGCGCGGGCAGCTGCGGCAGCTGCAGGCCGCCGCCATCGGCGAAGCGCAGCGACAGCGGCATGCGCAGCAGCACGCGCTCGGGATCGACGCCGACATCGCGCATCAGCTGCAGCGTGGCGGCGTAGGCGCCGATCAGGATGTGCTGGCCGTTGTCGAGCGCCATGCCGTGCATGTCGTCGACGCGGCGCGCGCGGCCGCCAGCGTTGGGAGCGGCCTCGAACACGGTGACCGCGTGGCCCTGGCGCACGGCCTCGACCGCGCAGGCCAGGCCGGCCCAGCCGGCGCCGACGACCGCCAGCCTCACAGCCGGCCCAGCGCCTGCACCTTCCAGGCCAGCCACAGCTTGCGCACGGGCGTGAGGCTCACGCGCTGGTTCAGCACCTGGAAGTCGTCGCGCTCGATCTCGCGCAGCAGGGTGCGGTAGATGCTGGCCATCATCAGGCCGGGCTTCTGCGCGCGGCGGTCGGCAGCGGGCAGCAGCGCCAGCGCCTCGTCGTAGGCGGCATGGGCGCGCTGGGCCTGGAACTTCATCAGCGCGACGAAGCGCTCGGAATACACGCGGTTGAGGATCTCGTGCGCCTTGACCTCGTGCTTCTGCAGGTCGTTGACCGGCAGGTAGATGCGACCGCGCAGGGCGTCCTCGCCCACGTCGCGAATGATGTTGGTGAGCTGCAGCGCGAGGCCGAGCTTGTGCGCGTAGGCGGTGGTCTGCGCCTCGGTCTGGCCGAAGATGCGCGCCGCCACCTCGCCCACCACGCCCGCCACCAGGTGGCAGTAGCGCGCGAGGCCGGGGAAGTCGAGGTAGCGGGTCTGCTCGAGGTCCATCTGGCAGCCCTCGATGACCTGGTCGAGCTGGCGCGCCTCGATGCCGTAGGCCGCCACGTGCGGCATCAGCGCCTGCATCACCGGATGGCGCGGCGTGCCCGCGAAGGCCTGGGCCACCTCGGTGCGCCACCAGGCGAGCTTGGTGGCGGCCACGCCGGGGTCGCTGACCTCGTCGACCACGTCGTCGACCTCGCGGCAGAAGGCGTAGAAGGCGGTGATGGCCGCGCGCCGCGGCTTGGGAAGGAACAGGAAGGCGTAATAGAAACTGCTGCCCGAGGCGGCGGCCTTGTCTTGCACGTATTGCTCGGGATTCATCGGGAGGGCGCTGCGTTCATGGGCCGTGATTGTCTCCGCATCCGCAGCGCCTTCCAGAGCAGCACGGGGGCATCGGCCTTGCCGATCGTGGGCCGCTGCGTGAAGGTGTCGAAGCCCAGGTCCTCGATCTTGTCGAGGATGCGCAGGCCGCCCTGCACGACCAGGCGCAGCTCCCAGCCGGCGCGTCCAGGCAGGCGGTGCACCAGCGGCGCGCCCTGCTGCATCAGCTCGCGGGCCCAGAACGACACCACCGAGATCAGGTTGATCGCTTCCTGCGGCGGCGGGTACGCGGGCGACAGCGGCGCGAACACCTTGAAGTGCTGGCGCGTGAAGCCGCGCCGGGTGCAGTCGGTCAGCGGGAAGTAGAAGCGCCCGCGCGGCAGGTCCACGCTCGGGTCCTGCCAGAAATTGATGAGCTGCAGCGCGCTGCAGATGGCGTCGCTCTGCGCGAGCGAGGCCGGGTCGTCGACGCCGTACAGGTGCAGCAGCAGCCGGCCCACGGGGTTGGCCGAGCGGCGGCAGTAGTCGAGCAGCTCCTCGCGGTCGGCGTAGTCGCTGCCGTCGCGGGTCTTCACGATGTCCTGCATGAAGGCGTCGAGCAGGTCGGCCAGCAGCGTCTCGGGCAGGCCGAAGGTTTCGATGTTGCGGGCCAGCGGGCCGAACACGCCGGCCCAGGGCCCGGCCGGATCGACCCGGCCCCGCGCCGCATCGGCCAGCGCGGCGCGGTAGGCGTGCAGCTCGGCCAGCCGCTGCGCGGGCGTGGCCTGGCCCTCGTCGGCGATGTCGTCGGCCGTGCGCGCGAAGTGGTAGATGGCCGCGATCGGCGCGCGCAGCCGCGGCGGGCACAGCCACGAGGCCACGGGAAAATTCTCGTAGTGCGTCGGGGCGGCGGCGGCGTGGGGGGGAGGGGGCGTCTGGGACACGCTGCGATTGTCAACCAGCGCGGCTATGCTCCCGGCGTCCCCACTCCCGATTCTTGCTCCCATGAATGCACCGGCCAGGACTTCCACCGCGCAAGGCGACGCGGCGCACCCGGCCGGCAAGGGCCTGGTCGTGATCGCGGCGCTCGGCGTCGTGTTCGGCGACATCGGCACCTCGCCGCTGTACGCCTTCAAGGAAACCCTGAATCCCGAGCACGGCGTGCCGTTCTCGCCCGACGCGGTGCTGGGCCTGCTGTCGCTGATCTTCTGGGGCCTGCTGTTCGTGGTGACGCTCAAGTACGTGGTGTTCGTGCTGCGCGCCGACCACGACGGCGAGGGCGGCATCCTGGCGCTGCAGGCGCTGGCGCGCAATGCCGCCGCGCGCATCGGCGCGAAGCCCTGGCTCGGCCACCTGATCGGGCTGCTTGGCCTGGTGGGCGCGGCCATGTTCTACGGCGACAGCCTGATCACGCCGGCGATCTCGGTGCTGTCGGCGGTCGAGGGGCTGGAGGTGCGCGCGCCGATGCTCGAGCGCGCGGTGCTGCCGATCACGGTGGTGATCCTGATCGCGCTGTTCGCGGTGCAGAAGAAGGGCACGGGCGCGGTCGGCAAGGTGTTCGGACCGGTGATGCTGCTGTGGTTCGTGGTGATCGGCGTGGCCGGGCTGCTGCAGGTGCTGGCCCAGCCGCAGGTGCTGGCGGCGCTCGATCCGCGCCGTGCCGTGCTGTTCCTGGTCGAGCACCGGCTGCAGTCGCTGGCCGTGCTGGGCGCGGTGTTCCTGGCCTTCACCGGCGGCGAGGCGCTCTACGCCGACATGGGCCACTTCGGCGCACGGCCGATCCGGCTCGCGTGGCTGTTCATCGCGCTGCCGGGGCTGGTGCTCAACTACTTCGGCCAGGGCGCGCTGGTGCTGGCCAATCCGGCGGCGATCGACAACCCGTTCTTCCGGCTCTTTCCGGCCTGGGGCGTGCTGCCGATGGTGCTGCTGGCCGCGATGGCGACGGTGATCGCCTCGCAGGCCGTGATCTCGGGCGCCTTCTCGCTCACGGCGCACGCGATGCGCATGGGCTACCTGCCGCGCATGCGCGTGATCCAGACCTCGGGCACGGCCATCGGCCAGATCTACGTGCCGACCGTCAACTGGCTGCTGATGGTGGGCGTGCTGCTGCTGGTGCTGGGCTTCCGCAGCTCGAGCGCGCTGTCGGCGGCCTACGGCATCGCGGTGTCGATCACCATGGTCACGACCACCCTGCTGGCCGGCATCGTGGCCTGGGGGCTGTGGCGCTGGAACAAGCCGGCGGTGGCGCTGGGCGTGGCGGCCTTCGCGGCGGTCGACCTGACCTTCGTGGTCGCCAACAGCCTCAAGGTGGCCGAGGGCGGCTGGCTCACGCTGGCGGTGGCGGCGGGCGTGATGCTGCTGTTCACCACCTGGGCCAAGGGGCGGCGCCTGGGGCTGGACGCGGCCGCGGCCGAGAGCCTGCCGCTGCGGCCCTTCTTCGAGTCGCTGGCCCACCACATGCCGCACCGGGTGCAGGGCACGGCGGTGTTCCTCAACGTCGACGTGACCTCGGTGCCGCATGCGCTGCTGCACAACCTCAAGCACAACCAGGTGCTGCACGAGCAGGTGATCGTGCTGCGCGTGCTGCCCTGCGACACGCCGCGCGTCGACGCGCGCCTGCGCATCGAGGCCGAGTCGCTGATGACCGGCATCTGGGTCGTGACCGCGCGCCACGGCTTCATGGAACGGCCCGACGTGCCCGAGTTCATCCGCATCCTGGCCTACCAGAAGACGCTGGCGATCGACTCGATGAAGACCTCGTACTTCGTCTCGCGCGCCTCGGTGGGCGAGGAGAACCTGCCGGGCCTCAACCCGATCCGGCGCGCGCTGTTCGGCTGGCTGCAGCGCAACGCGGGGCGTGCCTCGGACTACTTCGAGCTGCCCGACAACCGGCTGGTGGAAATGGGCCAGCGGACCTGAGCACGGGGCGGGCGCCGGCGCTACTGACCGGCGGGTAATTGACAGCGGTTCACGTTTACCCTAGATTACTAACCGGTGGGTCATTAAAGACCCGGTTCGTTCCTTCCAGGGTGTCTCATGACCGCCTCCCAATCCATCTTCTCGCTCGACCGCGCGGCCGCCTGGCTGCTGGTTCCCGCCCTCGTGGCCCTGGTCGGCTGCTCGCCGTCCAAACCCGCGGAGGAACCGGTCCGCGCGGTCAAGCTGGTGACCGTGGGCACCAGCGCCTACGACGCCCAACCCGAGTTCTCGGCCGAGGTGCGCGCGCGCGTCGAGTCGCGCCTGGGCTTTCGCGTGGCGGGCAAGATCACGCGCCGCCAGGCCGAGCTCGGCCAGCGCGTGCAGGCGGGCCAGGTGCTGGCCCAGCTCGATCCGCAGGACTACCGGCTGGCCGCAGAAGCGGCACGCGCCCAGCAGGCCGCGGCGCTGACCAACCGCGACCTGGCCGCGGCCGACCTCAAGCGCTACCGCGAGCTGCGCGAGCAGAACTTCATCAGCGGCGCCGAGCTCGAGCGCCGCGAATCGACCTGGAAGGCGGCGCAGGCGCAGCTCGAGCAGGCCCAGGCCCAGCTCTCGTCGCAGGGCAACCAGGCCGCCTACACGACGCTGGTGGCCGACGTGGCCGGCGTCATCACCGCCATCGAGGCCGAGCCGGGCCAGGTGGTGCAGGCCGGCACGCCGGTGGTGCGGATCGCGCAGGACGGCGCGCGCGACGTGGTGTTCGCGGTGCCGGAAGACCGCGCGGGCCTGATCAAGCCCGGCTCGGCGGTCGCGGTGCGCGGCTGGTCGGGTGGCGAGGAATTGCAGGGTCAGGTGCGCGAGGTGGCGGCCAGCGCCGATGCCGTGACGCGCACCTTCACCGTGAAGGTGGCGATCGATGCCGCCAGCGCGCCCGCGCTCGGCGCCACCGTCTACGCGCGGCCGCAGGCGCTCGCGCGCGGCGGCCCGGCCGTCGTCAAGCTGCCGACCAGCGCGCTGCGCCAGGAAGGCAAGGGCACGGCCGTGTGGGTGCTCGACAAGTCGACCATGACGGTGCGCTCGCAGCCGGTGCAGGTGGCGACCGCCGACGGCAACGAGGCCGTGATCGGCGCCGGCGTCACGCCCGGCATGCAGGTGGTGGTGGCCGGGGTGCACGTGCTGTCGCCGGGCCAGAAGGTCACGATCTACCAGCCGCGTGAAGTGGCGGCCGGCGGTGCGGACGCGGGCGGTGCCACGCAGGGCGTCGCGCCCGTGGCGGCCGGCAAGAAGGAGATCGCAGCGGGTGCCGGCAAATGAGCGGCGCTGACAAGGCGACGCACGGCACCGAGCCGGCCGGCCGCGCGGGCGGCTTCAATCTCTCGAAATGGGCGCTCGACCACGCGCCGCTCACGCGCTACCTGATGCTGGTGCTGATGCTGCTGGGCGCCTTCGCCTACTTCCAGCTCGGGCAGGACGAGGATCCGCCCTTCACCTTCCGCGCGATGGTGGTGCGCACCTACTGGCCCGGCGCCACCGCGCAGCAGGTGGCCGAGCAGGTCACCGACAAGCTCGAGCGCACGCTGCAGGAGGCACCGTACGCCGACAAGATCCGCAGCTACTCCAAGCCCGGCGAGTCGCAGATCATCTTCCAGATCAAGGACTCCTCGAAGGCGAGCGAGGTCGCCAACGTCTGGTACACGGTGCGCAAGAAGATCGGCGACATGCGCGGCACCCTGCCCGCGGGCGTGCAGGGGCCGTTCTTCAACGACGACTTCGGCGACGTCTACGGCGTGATCTACGCGCTCGAGAGCGAGGGCTTCACCTACGCCGAGCTCAAGACCCTGGCCGACGACGTGCGCCAGCAGCTGCTGCGCGTGAAGGACGTGGCCAAGGTCGACCAGTTCGGCGTGCAGGACGAGAAGGTCTTCATCGAGATCTCGCAGAAGCGCCTGGCGCAACTGGGCCTCGACTTCAACGCCGTGCTGCAGCAGCTCGGCTCGCAGAACGCCATCGAGAGCGCCGGCACGATCCAGTCGCCGCTCGACGTGGTGCAGGTGCGCGTCGGTGGCCAGTTCACCAGCGTCGACCAGTTGCGCGAGATGCCGATCCGCGGCAGCTCGGGCAACCAGCTCAAGCTCGGCGACATCGCCGAGATCCGCCGCGGCTACATCGATCCACCCTCGGTCAAGGTGCACCACCAGGGCAAGGAAGTGATCGCGCTGGGCGTGTCGATGACCAAGGGCGGCGACATCATCGCGCTGGGCAAGGCACTGCGCGCGGCCACCGCAAGCATCGACAAGCAGCTGCCGCTGGGCGTGAAGCTCGCGCAGGTGCAGGACCAGCCGGTCGCCGTGGCGAGCTCGGTCAACGAGTTCGTGCGCGTGCTGATCGAGGCCGTGGCCATCGTGCTCGCGGTCAGCATCATCTCGCTGGGCCTGCACAAGGGCGGGCGCTTCGGCTGGTACATCGACATGCGTCCGGGCCTGGTGGTGGCGATCACCATCCCGCTGGTGCTGGCCGTGACCTTCCTGGCGATGAACTACTTCGGCATCGGCCTGCACAAGATCTCGCTGGGCTCGCTGATCATCGCGCTGGGCCTCCTGGTGGACGACGCGATCATCGCGGTCGAGATGATGGTGCGGAAGATGGAGGAGGGCTACGACAAGGTCCGCGCCGCCACCTTCGCCTACGACGTGACGGCCAAGCCCATGCTCACCGGCACGCTGATCACCGCCGCGGGCTTCCTGCCGATCGGCATCGCCAAGTCGGTGACCGGCGAATACACCTTCGCGATCTTCGCCGTGACGGTGATCGCGCTGGTGCTGTCGTGGATCGTCTCGGTGTACTTCGTGCCGTACCTGGGCACGCTGTTGCTCAAAGTGAAGCCCCATGACCCCGAGGCGCCGCCGCACGAGCTGTTCGACACGCCGTTCTACAACGCCTTCCGCCGCGCGGTGAACTGGTGCGTGCAGCACCGCTGGCTGACCATCGGCGCCACCGTGCTGATCTTCGCGCTCGGCATCGTCGGCATGGGCAAGGTGCAGCAGCAGTTCTTCCCCGATTCGAGCCGGCCCGAGATCCTGGTCGACATCTGGTTCCCCGAAGGCACCTCGTTCCAGGCCAACGAGGAGGTGGCGAAGCGGGTCGAGCAGCGCATCCTGAAGGAAGCGGGCGTAAAGACCGTCAGCACCTGGATCGGCTCGGGCGTGCCGCGCTTCTACCTGCCGCTGGACCAGGTGTTCCCGCAGTCCAATGTCTCGCAGCTGATCGTGCTGGCGAGCGACCTCAAGGTGCGCGAGACGCTGCGGCTGTCGCTGCCCGGCCTGCTGGCGCAGGAGTTTCCCGAGGTGCGTGGCCGCGTGAAGCTGCTGCCCAACGGGCCGCCGGTGCCGTACCCGGTGCAGTTCCGCGTGATCGGCACCGACCCGGCGCAACTGCGCGCGCACGCTGACGAGGTCAAGGCCGTGCTGCGCGAGAACGCCAACATGCGCGGCGTGAACGACAACTGGAACGAGTCGGTGAAGGTGATCCGCCTCGAGGTCGACCAGGCCAAGGCGCGCGCGCTCGGCGTGACCAGCCAGGCCATCGCGCAGGCCTCGCGCACCATGTTCAGCGGCACCACCGTGGGCCAGTACCGCGAGAACGACCTGCTGATCGACATCGTGCTGCGCCAGTCGGCCGACGAGCGCGAAGCGATCTCGGACATCGGCAACGCCTACCTGCCGACGGCCTCGGGCCGCTCGATCCCGCTGACGCAGATCGCCAGGCCGGTGTTCACCTGGGAGCCCGGCGTGATGTGGCGCGAGAACCGAGACTACGCGATCACCGTGCAGGGCGACGTGACCGAGGGCCTGCAGGGCGCGACCGTGACCGACCAGCTGCTGCCGAAGCTGCGCGAGCTCGAGGCCGGCTGGCACGCGGCCGGGCAGGGCGCCTACCGCATCGAGGTGGCGGGTGCGGTGGAGGAGAGCAGCAAGGGCTCGGCCTCCATCGTGGCCGGCGTGCCGATCATGCTGTTCCTGGTGTTCACGCTGCTGATGCTGCAGCTGCACAGCTTCAGCCGCTCGCTGCTGGTGTTCATCACCGGCCCGATGGGCATCGCCGGCGTGGCCGGCGCGCTGCTGCTGCTGAACCGGCCCTTCGGCTTCGTCGCGCTGCTCGGCGTGATCGCGCTGATGGGGATGATCCAGCGCAATGCCGTGATCCTGATCGACCAGATCGAGCACGACCGCGCGGCAGGCGTGCCGGCCTGGGACGCCATCGTCGAGTCGGCCGTGCGCCGCCTGCGCCCGATCGTGCTGACCGCCGCGGCGGCCGTGCTGGCGATGATCCCGCTCTCGCGCAGCGTGTTCTGGGGGCCGATGGCGGTCGCCATCATGGGCGGGCTGATCGTGGCGACCGTGCTGACCTTGCTGGCGCTGCCGGCGATGTATGCGGCGGCGTTCCGCGTGAAGCGCGACGAGGCGCCGCCGCCGGCACCGCAGGGCGTCGGCGCCCTGCCGGGCCCCCAGGCGGCCTGAGCGTGCGGATGCAGGGTTTGTCCCGCCCCGCCGGGCCGCGAACTCCGCGCCGAGGAGAAGCCGGGAGCCTTCCGGTTTCGACTAAAATGCGCGGTTGACCGATTTCGAGCGGACGGTCTTGGACTGCCGGGTTCTTCCCGGCGCCCAGGCCGTCCGCTTTTGCATTCACCTGAAAAAGGCAAAAGCGCGGGTGGCGAAATTGGTAGACGCACCAGGTTTAGGTCCTGACGTTCGCAAGAACGTGCCGGTTCGAGTCCGGCCCCGCGCACCAGCCAATCCCTCACTAGGAAGAAGTTCATGACCGTGACCGTTGAAACCCTCGAGAAGCTCGAACGCAAGATCACGCTGACCCTGCCGGTCGGCATCATCCAGTCCGAAGTCGATTCGCGCCTCAAGAAGCTCGCGCGCACCGTCAAGATGGACGGCTTCCGTCCCGGCAAGGTGCCGATGAACGTCGTGGCCCAGCGCTATGGCTACTCGGTGCAGTTCGAGGTCATGAACGACAAGGTCGGCGAGGCCTTCTCGCAGGCCGCCAACGAAGCCAAGCTGCGCGTGGCCGGCCAGCCCCGCATCACCGAGAAGGAAGGCGCGCCCGAGGGCGAGCTGTCCTTCGACGCCGTGTTCGAGGTGTTCCCCGAGGTCAAGATCAACGACCTGTCGGGCGCCGAAGTCGAGAAGCTGTCGGCCGAAGTGGGCGACGACGCGATCGACAAGACGCTGGACATCCTGCGCAAGCAGCGCCGCACCTTCGCGCAGCGCGCGCAGGACGCCGTGGCCCAGGACGACGACCGCGTGACCGTCGACTTCGAAGGCAAGATCGACGGCGAGCCCTTCCAGGGCGGCAAGGCCGAGGACTTCCAGTTCGTGGTCGGCGAAGGCCAGATGCTCAAGGAATTCGAAGACGCCGTGCGCGGCATGAAGGCCGGCGACAGCCGCACCTTCCCGCTGTCGTTCCCGGCCGACTACCACGGCAAGGACGTGGCCGGCAAGCAGG
>Ga0209025_1002206_pt1 | contig 21532 bp, 22 predicted proteins | sample AraplaMF_Col_mLB_FD_184256 | JGI IMG/M metagenome (GOLD analysis project Ga0209025, IMG submission 184256) | Arabidopsis root microbial communities from the University of North Carolina, USA - plate scrape MF_Col_mLB (SPAdes) (version 2) | ecosystem: Host-associated > Plants > Roots > Endosphere... | reverse complement strand
AGCATCGTTTCCGACATTCTCATCTCCTTCGGATCATCCCCGAAGAATCGCACGGCAATCCCTAGACAGCAAGGTTATTGCTGTCTTTCGTTGATAAAGGCCATGTATCGACCGGAACACAGTCAGTTTGACAAAGGTGATCGCAGATCACCAGGCATCGCTCTTCGAATGAACCGGTAGGTCAGCCAATCCAAACCTAGGACATTGACGCACTCAGGTTGTACACGTATGTCGTGTTCTTGGCTGCTTTAATCGGGGGAAGGGTAGACTGGGGCTTTCTTTACGGGGTGGTGTGTCCCAATTTGGTGGGCGTCGTTTCGTTGCGGCTTGTGCCATCCTTGTCGCACTTGCCACATCAACTGCTTTCGGAGGTGACGCATCAAGCGGCGCCAATTCCGACCAAACGCTCGGCTTTATCTTCGGCGAAAACCGTCAGTATCTCTTTGAAGGTCACAAGGGAACGAATGTTCAGATCGTCCTCAAAGGTTCCGAGAATTTCGACCGATTTGTGCAGAGCGACAATGCTTTCCTTTCAAAACTCAATGAAATGGGAATTGGTCTGCGGGCATATCAGCCCGGGTTAGACATCACGAAAAACGGCACGGTGTCCGTTGTGTTCGGAAACCCCGCAACGGTGGGCGCGGATCCATTCTTCGCAGCTATGCAGTTCATGTTTCGATCGGCATTAGTGCTGGAGCTTGGCCCAAAACTAAAGAATTTTCATGAATCTGAAAAATATACGCATGGGAATATACAGGATGGATACTGCACATCTGTGACAGATTACGTTTCATCGCAGAATGGCAGTGTCCATTACATGATAGTATTCGTAGATGAATCATCTGAAAATGAAGATGTTAATGAGTGTATGTACAGAAATGTATTGTCGTTTGTTGGTTTCAAAGGACTTTCTCTTAAGAAAGAAATTGCGTCGATAGACATACTGTCAAATTATCGGACTTTGATGAAGCTTGACTTGCAGTACGGCTCGAGTGCGTCAGCTTATTATAAGCGTAATATTAAGTAGATCGAAAGAGGGGGCAATTATGGATCAGGAAGGTCGGGAGTTGTTGCAGCTGCAGAAGCACTATCTGCAGAAGTATGGATCGGGTGGGCTGTGGGACCCCGCAGTGCAACAAGCAAACCAAGAGCTCAGCCAGACAAACAATGTAGCAGGGGCACTTGAGCGCGGCTTGCTGATGTACAACGCGCTCACCACTGAAGACCCTGAAATTCAGCACATGTTGGAGGCGGCAACGAGTCATTAATTCAGCACAACATTAGAGATCGTTTATGAAGGCAAATCTACCTTAGGTGTATACATTTAGAGAGCTAACGCTTATGTGTGGTGGCCGCGCTCAGCGTCGGGCTGGGCACGATAAGCAGCCGAGAAAATCGCAGCAGGCCATACACGTTTAACAGGAAATGTGATTTCGATACTACTTATTAAATATGGAGGGCTATGACACCCATAGTGCCATAGCGGGAGCGGGAAATGACACTGTCGAGTGATGCGGAAAGAGGCGCCTTTTTCTCCTTGCCGAAGAGGCCTCTCGAACTCGATATCCACCGCAACAAATGGCTTCTCGGTGTCATCCTCGCATTCTTCCTGATGACATGGATGGTGGCGTTTGCCCAGGGTGTGCCATTTGTTCCATTCCTGTTGACATACATCGAGCGCGTGTTTCGATCACTCATCCTCCTGCTATCGATCGCGCTGCTGTGGTTATGCGTGCAGGCCCTGATACAGTCTACTCGCCGCCCGGTCGTCGAAACGATTGTCGCTTCTTGCCGTCGTTTGCTGCGATCGCGGTTTCTGGAGCGCTACGCTTTTGCCGCTCTTGTTTTGAGTATCTTCATGGCCGCGTTTCTCTACAACAAGATGCGCATACCCGAAGTCGCGGGCTTCCAATGGGATCAGGCATTCGCGAAAATGGACTACTGGATATTTGGCGATCATCCATGGAAACTGCTGCAACCCGTCATCGGTTATCCCATCGTCACGCTTGTCCTCGATCTGTTGTATTCGATCTGGGTGCCGTTGGTTTTCTTGTTTTGGAGCGGCCTTTTCGCCAGCCGTCGTATTGATCCGATCGTCTGCCGCCGGTTTTGGATCTCGACCGTGGCCAGTTGGCTGCTTCTGGGGCTCGGCATGGCGACGGTACTTTCCTCCGCAGGGCCGACCTACTTCGATGATATTTTTCCTTATGCGGCCTCGCCCTATGCGGAGCTGGAGAAATATTTAAACCAGACTGCCAACACGTTCACGCTTACATCATCGATGGCCAAGGATTATCTCTGGGCGATCTATGCTGGCAATTTGGATGAACCCGGCGGAATCTCTGCCATGCCAAGTATGCACAACGCCCAATGCGCCTTGTTTGTTGCGGCGGCGTATTCGATCGACAAACGCATCGGTCACCTTATGCTTGCCTATGCGGTCCTGATCTTTCTCGGTTCGATTCATCTCGGCTGGCACTACGCCGTTGATGGTGTGGTTGGCATCGTGGGCGCTTTGCTGATCTGGATTGTTTCGGGCATTGTTGTCGGCCGCAGAACCCCAGTATCTGAATTTTTGCGCGGGCAATAGGGTCTGACCGAAACCCCCCGCCGCCCGCTTTGCGAACGGATTCTCGCGGGCGGTAGATCGCGATGTTCCGGTAGCCTCGCAAGTATTCAAAATCCTGTGATGCTGCATCTTAAGGCTGATTTAATGGCAGCCGTGCATTGTCGGTGGGGTTTCGGACCGACGGATTTGACAATGACCTTCCAGATGGAATTCGCGCAGAAAAATCAGTCGGACGCGTGGTCTGCTCGACTCACGCTTCTCGTAGTGACCTATGCTGCCATCGCGTTAATTCTCCAGCCAAAGCCCTACTTGGCAGTTGCCGCGATCTATGCGGGCAAGTTCATCGTCAGCATACCGATCCTGCTCGCCGTTGGCCTCGGGTCAATGGCCTTGTTATTTGGACGTGACGCCCCAACGCGCTACGCGATCCGTGTCCTCAAAGAACGCTGGCATACGCTTGCCACGGTCATGGTCTTTTTCTTCATCGGATTGACCGCCTTTACGACCTACAAGAGTGCGATTCCAGCCGTAGTGCCGTACTATGCCGATCAATGGCTCGCAGATATGGACGAATGGCTTCATGGCGATCCGGCATGGAAACTGGCCCACCGTTTCAGCAGTGAAATATGGTCGCTGTTCGTCCTCAAATGCTACGACGTTGTTTGGTTTGCCCAGTGGTTCGGTACCATACTCTACGTGGCTCTCTGGTCTAACAGGGTAGGCCGGGTTCGCTATTTATGGGCTCATGCTTTGACGCTCGTAACCACCGGCACCATCCTTGCCGCCGCGCTTTCTTCGGTAGGGCCAGTCTTCTACGACCATTTTGCCGAGGAACCACGGTTTCATGGCCTCAAAGCTGCCATGGACGGGATCGAGCACAGCTATCTTGTTCGTGGCTATTCAGACTACCTGCTCACTCTTTATGAGACCGGTAGGTCGGGGTTCGGCGGAGGTATCTCGGCGATGCCCAGTGTGCATGTGGCGCTTGCAGTCCTCAACGCTTTGTTTCTGTCTTCGTTGAATAGGTGGTCTGGCGCGGCCGGCTGGGCATTCGCCGCTCTGATCTTCTACGGCTCAATCTATACTGGCTGGCACTATGCCGTCGATGGCTACCTGGCAGCCGCAGTGGCGTTGACCATGTGGTGGCTCACAGGGCGCATGATTGTTCCACCACTCTGCCCGACGCGGACAGACGGGGCATTTGACCGAACCCGCTCGAGCTGAAACGAGAACAACGCATTTGACGAAACAATGCGGGTTTGTCCGGGAAGGCGATCGTCGCCGCTCATCGCAACTCGGCCTGCGCGATTGCGGCCAACTGGCGTCAATCGGATGCTTTCCGCAATTGTTCCACGTCCGTTCTCACATGATCGCATAATGTATCGTAGGGAAGCGGCTAAACTCCGAAGTCTCACCATTCGCGATGATACTGGATTTTGTCATGCAGTTGCATTACATTGGCCTTGTGAAGGAGATTTGTCATGGCTGCAAATGCACTGGTCCAGACGCGGATTGATGCTGACATCAAGGACCGCGCCACGGCTGTCCTGCAGAACATGGGGCTGACGGTCTCGGATGCCGTTCGTATCCTTCTAACGCGAACGGCGAACGAAGGCTCACTTCCGCTGGAGATGGTCGGTAGTAGTGACGCCCACGATGCCTGGTTCCGCGCCAAAGTGTTGGAGGCTCTCGAGGATACGCGACCTGATTACGAGGATGCGGATGCTGAGGCTCGCTTTCGCGAGCGCCGGGCGGCAGCTCTGCGTAAGGCCGGGGCTGGCGACCGATGAGGCTTGTCTGGGCGCAGTATGCGCTTGACGATCGAGACGCTATCTTCAGCTACATTGAAAGTGAAAACCCGAAAGCGGCGGTGCACGTCGACGAGGAGATTGCGCATGCAGTTCGGCGTCTCCTCGACTTTCCCGAAAGCGGCCGCCCTGGTCGAATTGAAGGAACGCGGGAGTTGGTAATTCCTCGCACTCCCTACATCGCCGCCTACACGGTGACAGTCGACCGCGTTCGCATTCTGCGCATTCTGCACGGTGCCCAGATATGGCCCTTTGAGCTCGGCGACGAGTAAATCCTACGCCAATTCTTTTGGCTGTCGGCGGTTCGATTCCTTTCAAGGCGAAGGATAGGGGCGAGCGTGTTAATTGGGGCCGTGAACAGACCGGCAGCTTTTTCTCTCGAAAAAACGAGAGCGGCCGCTCGAATTGGAGCACAAGGTATGCCCACGGACCGAGGTTCGCGAGCTTTTGTATCTGTGGCATCTGGTCGGGGCGGCTCGTTCACGTCCATGAGGCGCTGTCCAAAGGGACGGCCGGAGTTGCCGGAGGAGACCCGCCAAGCGCTGACGGTGCTCATCGTGCGGCTGTTCGTCGATCACAAATTGCGGGTGTGCCTCCCCACGACCGAGCGGCAAATTTGCCATGCACTGACCAACGGCTTCGGTTGCAGCTTGACCCGCTTGCCCTGTCCGGTGACGGCAGCGCAGCCGCAATCGGAACGGCGGTCGAAGCCGGTCTGAGCGTGCTCGAGTGCGGCCGAAGCGTCGCTCTTTACACGGCGATGGGGCCGTCCGCCGATCGCGGCGGCGAGCTGGATTCATTCAAGGGCGCGCGCATCGGCTTGGCCGGGCGCTCGGCCATATCCAGGCCGAACTCGTTTCGCGCACCGGCCTTTCCCGCGCGGTGGTGGCCGGTGGCGACACGTCCAGCCATGCGCTCGGCGAAATGGGCATTTCCGCCCTCACGCTGAAAATGCCACTGCCGCAAACGCCCGGCTCTCCGCTATGCATTGCCCATGGCGGCCCGGCGGACGGCCTGCAGATTGCGCTCAAGGGCGGTCAGGTTGGAGGCGACGACTACTTCTCCATGATCCGGGCTGGCGAGGTCTAACAGCCGAAAACACGGTTTTGTCTCCTTCTTTCTCAGGCGCCGGCGGCTGATGGCACAGTCGCGCCCGCATGACGCCTTCGCTCGGTCCGCCGCTTGCTGCATGCCTGTCGGGCCGCTGAAAGGTGCCTGGCTGCGATCCCGACGGCCACCCAACCTCCGTCCTTCCAATTATTCAGCGGGCGGCTCCGCGCCGAATGCTGTGGGCGGGATATCCGTGGCCGGCATTCCACCATGCCGTAGGTGCTGGCAATCGTGGCGCTTCGATCGAGCGCCGAACGGTGCATGCCGACATCAAACTGCCTCGGACAATCCCGGCAGCGCGAGTGTTTGTCAGTCATATAAACAAACCTGTAATACAAGTTTGACATATGTTCGATAATCTGTCTAAGTATGTGTTATACAGGATGGCTCGGTAAGCCGGCCCAATTCGCATACCGGAGGAACAATGATCATCACCGACGTCGAGGTGCGGGTTTTCCGCACGACCACACGCCGCCACTCGGACAGTGCTGGTCACGCGCATCCCGGCCCGCCGCATCAGGTCGAGCAGGCAATGCTGACAATTCGCACGGAAGACGGTCACGAGGGGCATTCCTTTACGGCGCCGGAGATCGTCCGGCCGCATGTCATCGACAAGTTCGTCAAGAAGGTGTTGATCGGGGAAGATCATCGCGACCGCGAACGGCTGTGGCAGGATCTCGCCCATTGGCAACGCGGTTCTGCAGCACAGCTCACGGACCGCACCCTGGCGGTAGTGGATTGCGCGCTGTGGGATCTGGCAGGGCGTACCTTGAAGCAACCTGTATACAAGTTGATCGGGGGTTATCGCGACAAGGTGCTCGCCTATGGTTCGATCATGTGTGGTGATGAGCTTGAGGGCGGCCTTTCAACCCCCGAGGACTATGGGCGCTTCGCTGAGACCCTCGTCAAGCGCGGCTACAAAGGCATCAAGCTGCACACCTGGATGCCGCCGGTCAGCTGGGCTCCGGACGTGAAGATGGACATCAAGGCCTGCGCCGCTGTGCGCGAAGCCGTGGGGCCGGATATTCGCCTGATGATCGATGCCTTCCACTGGTATTCCCGCACCGATGCGCTTGAACTCGGGCGGGGGCTCGAAAAGCTGGACTTCGACTGGATCGAGGAGCCAATGGATGAGCAGTCGCTTTCTTCCTACAAGTGGCTCGCCGACAATCTCGACATTCCCGTCGTTGGCCCGGAAAGTGCTGCCGGCAAGCATTGGCACCGTGCGGAGTGGATCAAGGCGGGTGCGTGCGACATCCTTCGCACAGGCGTCAACGACGTCGGCGGCATTACGCCGGCGCTGAAGACGATGCACCTTGCCGAAGCATTCGGCATGGAGTGCGAGGTGCACGGCAACACCGCGATGAACCTGCATGTCGTGGCCGCCACCAAGAACTGCCGCTGGTACGAGCGCGGCCTGCTGCATCCGTTCCTCGAATATGACGACGGGCATGACTACCTGAAGTCGCTGTCCGATCCAATGGATCGCGATGGCTATGTGCACGTGCCGGATCGTCCGGGGCTCGGCGAGGAAATCGACTTCAGCTTCATTGAAAACAACCGCGTGCGGTGACGAGCGGGGGATCTTGCGATGAAAACCGTTCTCGCTTTCGGAGACAGCCTGACCTGGGGCGCCGACCCGGCAACGGGCCTGCGACATCCGCCGGAAGGGCGATGGCCTGAGGTTCTGGGCGAAACACTCGGTGGCCTGGCAAGGATCATCCCTGAAGGCCTCGGCGGCCGCACCACCTGCTACGACGACCATGCGGGCCCCGCATGCCGCAACGGCGCCAAGGCGCTGGAAGTGACGCTCGCCAGCCACATGCCGCTCGACCTCGTCATTGTCATGCTCGGGACCAATGACATCAAGCCTGTCCATGGCGGGCGGGCAGAGGGGGCCGTTTCCGGCATGCGCCGGCTCGCGCAGATCGTCGAAACCTTTCCCTACAAACCGAAGGGGGCGAAACCGAAGCTTTTGATCGTTGCGCCGCCTCCCTGCTCACCCGGGCCTGGCGGACATCCGGCGGCGGGCCGCAGCGTGGCCGAATCCGAGCGGCTGTCTCCGCTCTACCGCAAGCTCGCAGAAGAGCTCGGCCACCCGTTCTTTGATGCTGGCTCGGTCACGCGGGCGTCGGAGATCGATGGGGTGCATCTCGAGGCCGCGAACACGGCAGCAATTGGACGGGCGCTCGCCGTGCCTGTCGGCGAAATTCTTGGCTGATCCGGTCTTTGCCTGTGGAGGAACAGGCCGGCGGATCTTGTAATCGGAAGGCCGCTTCCCGAGTGGACGGCCGCAAAGGAGGAAGCATGAAACACTTTCTAGCAACGGTCGCATTCAGTGCGCTTCTCGTCACGACGATGCCCCATGTCGTCCTGGCCGAAACACCGGAAGATCAACTCGTCGTCGCCACGACCATGAGCAATATTTTGACCCTCGACCCGGCCGCCATCACCGGTCGCGAGACGGTCCAGGTGCTGAACAACATCTATGACACGCTGGTCGTGCTCTCGCCGCAGGACCGCAGCGTTCAGCCGCGGCTGGCAGAACGCTGGGACGTGGCCGACGACCGCATGTCGATCCGGTTCCACCTGCGCAGCGACGCCAAGTTTGCTTCCGGCAATCCCGTCACCGCCGAGGACGTCGCCTGGAGCCTGAAGCGTCTGCTTGCGCGCAATCTGGCGCAATCGTCCTTCCTCAAGACCCGCGGCTTTACGCTGGAAGCGGCCGACAAGCTGTTCGTCGTCGAAGACGATCGCACCTTCGTCTTGCATCTGGCGAAGGCTGACGACCCGAACCTGATCCTGATGATCCTCGCGCAAAACGGGCCCGGCTCGATCATCGACAGCAAGGCGGCGCTCGAAAACGAGAAGGACGGCGATCTTGGGGCCGCATGGCTGACCTTGAATTCGGCCGGCTCCGGTCCGTTCACGCTGACGCAGTGGAAGTCGAACGAATTCATCATTCTCACCCGCAATGGCGAGTACTGGGGCGAGGCGCCGGGAATGAAGCGTGTATTGCTGCGCCACCTGCCGGAATCGCAGTCGCAACGCCTGCTACTGGAAAAGGGTGATATTGACGTTGCCTATTCGCTTCAGGCGCCGGATCTGAGGTCGCTGGAAGCGGACGAGGCGATCACGATCGAATCGACCCCGGGCTCGGGCTTTTACTACCTCAGCGTTTCGATGAAGGACGAACGGTTCGCCAACAGGAAGGTCCGTGAGGCGCTTCGTTATCTCATCGACTACGAAGGTCTCGACAAAGCGGTGATGCCCTACTACGGCAAGCTGCACCAGCGGCCGCTGTCGACGGGGGTCCTCGGCGCTTTGCCGGATGAAGGCTACAAGCTGGATGTCGCGAAGGCCAAGGCCCTGCTTGCCGAGGCGGGCTATCCGGACGGCTTCAAGACCACCTTGCGCGTCCTTTCCGAAGACCCCTTCATGAAGGCGGCGACCGCCATCCAGAACACCCTTGGCCAGGCGGGTATTCAGGCCGAACTCATTAGCGGCTCGGGAGACCAGATCTACGGCGCGATGCGTGAGCGCAATTTCGAACTGCTGCTTGGCCGTGGTGGCGGCGGCCAGCAGCCGCACCCGGACAACAACCTCAGGTCCGTTGCCTATAACCCGAACAATTCTGATGACGCGAAGCTCACCAACTACCAGAGCTGGCGTACCAGCTTCTTTGACGAAAAGCTGAACAAGATGATCGAGGAGGCGCTGGTCGAGCGCGACACCGCCAAGCAGATCAAACTTTATGAAGGCGTACAGACCTACATGGACGAGATCGTCATGTCGATCCAGCCGTTCTCGGAAGTCGTCGACACAGCAGCCTTCCGAAGCGACGTGAAGGGCATGATCGTCAGCCCCTGGCTTTCGCGTTTCGAAGGGGTGAAGAAGGAACGGTAATCCCGGCCCTTGGCCTGTATCGAATCTAAAAAGGCGCGTCGCGAGACGCGCCTTTTTCCGTTTTTTGCGAGCGCAAATGAAACCGCCTGTCGCTTTAAGGAACGCCGCCCCTTACTCTCTTGAAATGATAGGGAACGGCGCCGGCGGCAACGTCAGGATCGACCGCCGTAAGTCCGGCCACGGCTTGACGCGGCGACCGGCGCGAGGTCGGACATGTGCTTCACCTGACCCCCATCTCGATCGATGCGGTGTTGTCCGCAGTGAATCCCGCTGCGCCTCATGTCGGTGAACGAGCGCCGTGCGCGGGAGCACGAAAATGCGCGAGGGCGCGCGGCGGTTCTTGGGGCCGGCTGCAGGCCGCAACCGCGTTTGGGCCGACATTGCCGACGTCGGGCATGGTGAATTGCCGATAAACTCCAGTGCTCGTTCCCCGCAGCAAGAAAGGCCCGGCAAAGAAAAAGCCCGGCACTGGGCCGGGCAAGTCGGGGGAGAATTTTGTTCACGCATCGCAGGCCGAGGAGGGTAGCCTTGCAATGGAGTTGGGTTGCGGGAGCTTCAGTGCGCGCCCTCATATTCCAGCGAGGCGCCGATCAGTTCGCGGGCATAGGGATGGGTCGCGCGATTTCCGGGGATCGCCTCGCGCGGCAGAACTTCGGTGATTTCGCCATGGAGCATGACGGCAAAGCGGTCGCACATATGGTCGACCACGGCGAGATCGTGCGTCACCATGATGTAGGTGAAGCCACGTTCTTCGCGCAGGCGCTGAAGCAGGTTGAGGATCTCCGCCTGCACCGAAACATCGAGCGCCGACGTCGGCTCGTCGAGCAGCAACAGCGATGGCTCGAGGATCAACGCGCGAGCGATCGCCACCCGCTGCCTTTGGCCGCCGGAGAGTTGGTGAGGGAACCGGTCGAGGAACGAGATCGGGAGGCCGACATCGGTGATGGCCTTGCGCATGCGCTCTTCGCGGTCACCAAGTTTGTGGATGACGAGCGGCTCGTTGAGGACGGTGCGCACCGACTGGCGCGGATGCAGCGAGCCGTAAGGGTCCTGGAACACCATCTGCAGCATGCGGCAACGCTTGATGAGCGGCATGTCGCGCACCGGCTTTCCGCCGATGAGAATGTCACCGGTCCAAATGTCTGTCAGCATCGAAACGCAGCGCAGGACTGTGGATTTGCCCGAGCCGCTTTCGCCAACGAGCCCGAAGCACTCGCCGGGTTGCACCGAGAAGGTGACGCCTGGAAGAACCTTGGCGGCCGTTGGACCCGTGCCGAAGGTGATAGCGAGATCGCGGCATTCGACTGAAACGGACATCAGGCAATTTCCTCCAGCCATTCAGGACGGCGATCAAGCACGGCAAGCGGTGCGCGCCCGCCGCCGACCCGCGGCTGCGCCGCGAGCAAGCCGCGCGTATAGGGATGCTTGGCCTTGTCGAGGTCCGCAGCCGCCAAGGTTTCAACGATTCGACCGGCATACATGATCAGGACGCGGTCGCAGAAGTTACGCACCAGGTTCAAGTCATGGCTGATCATGATGAGGCCGATGCCGCGATCCCGGACAAGACCATCAAGGATGTTCAGCACCTGCAGCCGCACCGTCACATCGAGCGCCGAAGTCGGCTCGTCAGCGATGACGAGGTCCGGGTCGGCAAGCAGCATCATGGCGATCATGACACGCTGGCCCATGCCACCGGATATCTCGTGCGGATATTGGTCGTAGACGCGCTTCGAGTCGCGGATCTTCACCGCTTCAAGCATGGCAAGGGCCTTGTCCCGCGCTTCGGCCTTCGAGCACCTGAAGTGCCGCAGATAGGTTTCCGCCACCTGGTCGCCGACGCGGCGAATGGGGTTCAGCGAAAACTTCGGATCCTGCAGGATCATCGACATGCGCCGGCCGCGGACCTTGAGCATTTCCTTTTCGGAGAGCGACGGCAGATCGAGCTCGGCAAAGCGAAGCCGGTCGGCGGTGATGGTTGCGCCGGGCAGAAGGCGCAAAAGCGCGCGTCCGACCGTCGATTTGCCGGAGCCGCTTTCACCGACGATACCAAGACGCTCGCGTCCCAGAGTGAAGGAGACGCCGCGCACTGCGTCCGTCGGAGCGCCGCCATAGCGGATGCGAAGGTTCTCGACTTCGAGAATGGTCTTTTCCATGGGGCTATCTCCGGTTCATCTGCTTCGGATCGAGCGCGTCACGCAAGCCGTCGCCAAGCAGGTTGAATGCGAGACTGACGGAAAGGATGGAGATGCCCGGGAAGGTGACGAGCCACCAGCTGTCCAGCATGTACTTGCGGCCGGTCGCGATCATCGCGCCCCATTCCGGAAGCGGAGGTTGCGCACCGAGCCCGAGGAAGCCGAGGCCGGCGGCGGTCAGGATGACTGTCGCCATGTTCAACGTCAGTCGGATGAGGACCGAAGGCAGGCACATCGGCATGATCGACTTGAAGATGATGCGCGTCGAGGAGGCCCCTTGCAGTCGCGCAGCCGAAATGTAATCCGCCTTGCGGAAGGTCATCGCCTCGGCGCGCGCCAGCCGTGCGATGGGCGGCCAGGAGGTGAGCGCGATCGCGATGATGGCGTTGTTCAGGCTTGGACCGAGCGCTGCGACGAAGGCGAGCGAGAGAATGAGGCTCGGGAAGGACAGGAAAATGTCGGTGATCCGCATCATCACCGTATCGACCTTGCCACCGAGGTAACCGGCCGTCGTGCCGATGATGAGACCGATCGGACCGACGACGATCGAGACGAGGAAGATGATCGTGAGCGTGATGCGCGCGCCAAAGACCAGCCGGCTGAAGATGTCTCGGCCAAGCTCGTCGGTGCCGAACAGGTGACCGTTGCCGGGCGCCTGCAAGGTGTTGGCGAGATCCTGCGCATAGGGGTCATGGGTGGCGATCAGCGGCGCGAAGGCGGCGACAAGGACAAGCAACGCCAGCACGAAAAGACCGAAGGTCGAAGTCGGGCTCTTCAGCAGGAAAAGAACGATGTTCTTCAGCGCTTGAACGGGTGCCGGCAGACGGAAGGTGGGTTGAACGCGTGCGTCCATCAGCGTGTCCTCGGGTCGAAGATGCGGTAGAGAACATCGGACAGGAGGTTGAGCCCGATGAAGATGATGCCGACGATCAGCACGCAGGTCATGACAGCATTCATGTCGCCGGTAATGAGATTGCTGGTGAGATATTGGCCAAAGCCCGGCCAGGCAAAAACCGTCTCGATCAGCACGGCCCCTTCGAGCAGCGAGCCGTAGGCAAGCGCAATGATGGTGACCAGCTGGACGCGGATGTTGATAAAGGCGTGTTGCCAGATCGTCTGGCTGCGCGAAAGACCCTTCACCCGCGCTGTCGTCACATATTCCTGGCCGAGCTGGTCGAGCATGAAGCTGCGCGTCATGCGCGTGATATAGGCGGATGAGGAATAGCCAAGGAGAGCAGCCGGCAGGATGATGTGGTTGACGGCGGACCAGAAGACATCCATCTCGCCAGCCACCAGGCTGTCGATCAAGAGGAAGCCGGTTCGTTCCTCGACAAGGCCGATATAGAACTGGTCCATCCGCCCGCTGCCACCAACGAGGCCGAGATGGGCGTAGAAAACGATCAGCGCGATCATGCCAGTCCAGAAGATCGGCATAGAATGACCGAAGAGGCTGAAGACGCGCACGACATGATCCGGCCAGCGATCCTTGTTGACGGCGGCTAGGACGCCGAGCGGAACGCCAAGCCCCGCGCCGATGAGGATCGCGAAGGTGGCAAGCTCGATCGTCGCCGGCATCACATGCAGGATATCCTGGATGACAGGCTGGCCGGTGCGAATGGAGGTACCGAAATTGCCGGTGAAGACGTCTCCCAGGTAATAGAAGAACTGTTCCCAGAGCGGTCGGTCGAGACCCAGCGAGCGGTAGACCTGCTCGTACGTCTCCCGGGTCGCATCTTCTCCGACGATGGCGCGAACGGGGTCGGCGGGCATCAGCCGGCCGATGAAAAAGGTCAGGAGAAGCAGGCCGAGCAGCGTGACCGCGATGGTCCCGATCTGTCCGGCCGCGCCATAGAAGCGGATGCGGCGTAGTGACATGGTTCCTGACATGGTTCCTCCGTGTGTCAGTCGCCTGAAGGTAAGGCGGTACAGGCTCCTATCCTGTATGACAACTTTGGCAAACCTGTCACAGGTTTGTCATGCTGTCAAGCCAAACCGGTCACAGGAAATCGTCGCGCCGGGGCGTGAAGCAGTCGATAAGCTCGCCCGCCTCAAGGCATTGGCACCCGTGCTCGGTGTCTCCGGGGATAACGAGACTATCGCCTGCCTGCAATTCATAGGCCTCGCCGTTGCGGAAGAACCGGAAACGGCCGCGCGCCACATAGGTGGATTGCACGTGCGAATGTCTGTGCAACTTGCCTTTGGCGCCGGATTCGAAGCGAAACGACACGACCATGAGTTCGGGGGAATCGGAAAGAACCTGACGGGTGACGCCAGCGTCCGGCGACACTGCGGGGAAAGTGGGAAGAGTCATGTGAACCTCGGTGATGTTGTATAACATCATCACCATACATGTTCTCGTACTTGTATGACAACTATGTTGTCGGCTTCCCGATCAATTTTCTTCGATTGCCATGGTGCGCGAACGCAGAAGCACTTTGTAGCGCTCCAGGCTTCCACGAAGGTGGGCGCGCATCCGTTCACGCGCGGCTTCCGCATTTCCCTCGATGATGGCATCGACGATCTGGCCGTGCTCCTCCTGCAGGTGGAGGTTATAATCCTTCGGGCGCGATCCGGGCGCCGACCCCTGCAATTCGCCGCGCGGGATGATGCCGGAGCGGATCAGCTGAAGAAACTCCGGGAAGCGCCGGTTCTGAGTGGCCTCCGCAATCGCCAGGTGAAGCTCGAAATCAGCGTCACGCGTGGGCGCGCCCGATTGCAGGCATTCGCCGACACGGTGATGGGCCTCGAGGATTGCCTCTATCTGTGCCGCCGAGCGACGAGATGCAGCAAGCCCTGCTGATTCCACCTCGAAAACCGTCCTCAATTCAAGGAGTTCGATCACCGAGGAAATCCGTTGCGTTGCAAGGTCCTTGAAGGGCTGGTTCTTGTCCTGCTGGGTTTCAAGGGCAAAGATGCCGGCGCCCTTGCGTGCCTCGACAAGACCGTCTGCGCGCAGGATCGCGATCGCCTCCCGAACGACAGTCCGGCTGACGGAATATTCCTTTGTGAGGGCGCTTTCGCTCGGAAGCCTGTCGCCGGGGCGAAATACACCCTCCGTCAGTTCGCGGCGCAGTGCAGCGCTGATCTTCGCCGCCAGCGAGGTGCCGCGAACGTGATTGTTTTCGGCTTCCATTTTCACTCCGCCTGTGTCGAACCTGTCTGGCATGTTAGCCGTTATCTGTTCGAATGCAAGGGCGGCCGCAGACGCGCATACTCAGCGTGCGGCGCGCAACATGGAGCGGTAGCGGATCTGGCTGTTCTTGAGGTGGTTGCGCATCGCCGCGCGTGCTGCATCCTCGTCGCCGTTCTGTATCGCTAAGAGAATTGCTTCGTGTTCGTCCACAAGGCGGCTGAGCTCGTCAGCGGGAAGAACAGCCTCCTCGCCGCTGTCCACGATGGCGCGGCGGGGGATGAGGGCCGGTCCGAGCGCCTTAAGAAACTCGCTAAAGCGCGGATTGTTGGTTGCCTCGGCGATCGCGACGTGAAAGGCGAAATCAGCCTCGGCGGTCGGTTTGCCCGCAGCCGCACAGGCCCTGAAGGCATCAAAGGCTTCGATGAGCTTGCCTTCCTGACCGGGCGAGCGGCGAAGGGCTGCAAGTGCGGACGCGTCGCCCTCGACTGCGGTTCGAAGCTCCAGCATCTCGATCAGCGACGACACCCGCGTGAGGTCGACTTGTTGAAACGGCCGCCGCGCGGACGCGGCCTGCTCCAGCAGGAACACGCCCGCTCCCTGCCGAGGTTCGACCAGGCCATCGGAGCGCAAGGCCGCAATCGCCTCGCGCACGACGGTGCGGCTAACGCCGAATTCCTGGGTGAGCCGCGCTTCGGACGGCAGGCGGTCGCCGGGATGGTAGCGCCCCTTGGCTATCTGGGAACGAAGAGCATCCGTAACCTGCGCCACAAGCGTCTTGCCCTGGAAGGCGGAGGGATCGGATGTCGTCGCTGTCATCATGTAAGGGGCCGCTTCCAAGATCTTCGTCGGTCCGTTTGTGGATACGCCATCGATGGGTGATGGCGCAATCCGTCGCTACACCGACTTCAGATCCTGAGGCATCAGGCGCTCAGGAATGTTCTGATAGGAGATGGGCCTTAGGAACCGGCGGATGGCCATGGTACCGACCGAGCTTGCGCCGAAATTGGTGGACGCGGGATAGGGACCGCCGTGAACCATCGCATCGCAGACCTCGACTCCGGTCGGATAACCGTTGGTCAGGATACGGCCCGCCTTGCGCTCAAGGATCACCATGAGCTTACGCGCGAAATCGACATCGTCGTCGTCGAGATGCAGGGTTGCCGTCAACTGTCCCTTGAAACGCTTTGCCACCACGATCATCTCCTCGAAGCTCTCGACCGTGACGATCAGTCCAAGTGGACCGAAGACTTCCTCTGCAAGGACATGATTGCCGAGCCATTCACGCGCCGGGACGAGAAAGAGATTGGGCGTGACATCCCGCTGACCACAGCTTGTGCTGAGAATCTCGCGAACGCCGCCCCCCTTCGATACGCGGTCGCGTCCTTCGCGATAGGCCCTGGCGATGCCTTCGGTGAGCATGACCTGCGGCTCGACGCCTGAAAGTGCTTCGCGGGCAGCTTCCGCGAAGGCGGGCGCCTGCTCGGCAAGGATCACCGCGATGCCCGGATTGGTGCAGAATTGCCCGGCCCCCATGGTGAGTGAACCTGCCCATCCCTTGGCGATCTCCGCGCCGCGCGCCTTGATCGCCTCCGGCAGGAGAAACATGGGGTTCACCGAGCCGAGTTCGCCGAAGAAGGGGATGGGCTCCGGCCGCCCTGCGCAAAGATCGAAGAGCGCCCGCCCGCCGGCAAGTGAACCGGTGAAGCCGACCGCCTTGATCAGCGGGTGCGTCACGAGGCCCGTACCGACGTCGCGGCGGCCACCCTGGATCAGTGAAAACACACCTGGATGCAATCCGTGCGCCCTGATGGCAGCCAGGGCAGCCTCGGCGACGATCTCGCCGGTCCCCGGGTGGGCCGAATGACCCTTGACGACAACAGGGCAGCCTGCCGCGAGCGCCGAGGCCGTATCGCCGCCCATGGTCGAGAAGGCCAGCGGAAAATTGGAAGCGCCGAAGACGACAACAGGACCGATCGGTCGTTGGATCAGACGGATGTCGGGACGGGGCAGGGGCTTGCGGTCCGGTAGGGCCTCATCATGTCGCCTGTCGAGGTACTCGCCCTTGCGAATATGGGAGGCAAACAGCCGAAGCTGGCCGGTCGTGCGTGCGCGCTCGCCTTCAAGGCGGGCGCCCGGCAATCCGGTTTCCGCGCTTCCGATCTCGGTGATCGCCGCCCCGCGCGCCTCTATCTCGTCGGCGATGGCGTCGAGGAATGCTGCGCGCTCGTGGCGGGTCGAGTAGCCGAAGGACCAGAAGGCTTCCTCCGCGGCCTCGGCCGCTTTGTTCACCAGTTCGGACGTTCCGACGGAGAAATCAAAGGCCGGGCCAGACGCCGGCTCGCTCTTGAATGTCTGCCCGGTTGCTATCCATTCGCCTGCGACCAGATGTTTTCCATGCGGCTTGAAGATCATTCATCACTCCCTAAAGATCGGATTGTCGACATAGGCACCGCCCTGTAAGCGAGCCGTGGATTCGTCGGGGCCGGGCTGCGGCGCGGCCTCCGCGAGGCGCGTCCGGAAGGATTCGGCATTGTCCCTGGGTTTCCAGCCCAGCCAGCCGAGGTGTGCGTTGTCCCACCAACCGGCGTCGTTTGCCGATGCACCCCAGATCACGGGACAGGCCAAAACCGGGACGCGGAAGATCGCCTCGATCAGCGACGCGAAGTCTCCATGAGAAAGCCAGGTCGACAACGTCCGGTAATTCGTTGGCTCTGGCGTAGAGGAGCCGATCCGCACCAGCGCCGTCTCCTGCCCGAACTTCTCGAAATACAGGCGCGCAAGCGCCTCGCCGAAGCATTTGGAGACCCCGTAGAGTCCATCCGGGCGAAATGGGGCAAGGGGATTGAGCCGTTCGGCTTGCGGATAGTAGCCGATCGTATGATTGGAGCTCGCAAAGACGATGCGCGGCCGGCCATTTGCGCGGGCAGCCTCAAAGAGATTGTAGAGACCGGCGATGTTTCCGCGCAGGATCCCCTCAAACGGGCCTTCGACCGAAGCTCCGCCAAGATGGACGATACCGTCGCAGCCGGCGACCATGTTGTTCACGGCTTGAGCGTCGGCCAGATCGCATTGAATGAGCTCCTCGCGGTCAGCTGGCGCTCCAAGACCTGTGCGATCAGCAAGGCGGATCGTGTCGGCCAGGCCAGAGAGCCGTGTGCGCATCACGCGGCCAAGCTGACCCGCCGCGCCAGTGATGAGAAGGCGTTTCAATCCAGGTCTTCCCCTTGAGGAGTTGCAATCGAAAATCGAGGTTGGCATTTGCCTCTTGACGTTGTCAGACATATCATACAACTATGCCTAACACATATTACATGTTGGTCGCAATCACTGAAGGAGGACATTCATGCTGACCGTCGAAACGCGGCAGGCCGTCAATCCGGACTACGCAAGGACACTCGACACCGAGGGCCTCCGCAGGCATTTTCTCGCTGAGGACATGTTTCGATCGGGCGAGATCCGGTTGATCTACACCCACTACGATCGCTTCGTGATGGGCGGGGCCGTGCCTGCAGGCAAGCCGCTGACGCTCGACAAAGTGGAGGAAACCAAGACGCCGTCGTTTCTCGACCGGCGCGAGATGGGCATCGTCAATGTGGGCAAAACCGGCACGGTCACGACCGAACAGGGGACCTACAGCCTCAACCGCGGCGACGTTCTGTATCTTGGAATGGGTACGGGGCCTGTAACCTTCTCCGGTGAAGGGCGCTTTTACATCACCTCCTGCCCTGCCCATCGCAGCCTGCCTGCGCAGCTCGTGACCATTGCGGGCAGCAAGGAGGTTAAACTCGGCACGACCGAAACCTCCAACAAGCGCACGATCAACCAGTTCATCCACCCGCTGGTCATGGAGAGCTGCCAGCTTGTCCTCGGCTACACGACGCTTGAAGATGGCTCTGTCTGGAACACGATGCCGGCGCATGTCCATGATCGCCGCATGGAGGCCTATCTCTACTTCGGCATGGACGAAAAATCGCGAGTGCTGCACCTGATGGGCGAGCCGCAGGAAACCCGCCATCTCTTCATTTCCAACGAGGAAGGCGCGATTTCTCCCCCCTGGTCCATTCATTCGGGCGCTGGCATCGGCTCCTACACGTTCATCTGGGCCATGGCTGGCGACAATGTCGACTATACCGACATGGAGTTCATCCAGCCGGGGGAACTGAAGTGACAAATCCCTTTTCCCTTCAAGGTCATAAGGCCCTTGTCACCGGCGCGAACACCGGGCTTGGACAGGCCATCGCCGTAGGCCTTGCTGCGGCTGGCGCCGAGGTGACTTGCGCGGCGCGGCGCGCGCCTGAGGAAACGCTTGAAATCATCGCACGAGCCGGCGGGGAAGCCGCTTCGCTTGCTCTGGATTTCGCCGATCCCATGGCCGCACGCGACGTTTTTGCCGGAAAGGGCTACGATATCCTCGTCAACAATGCCGGCATCATTCGCCGCGCCGATGCGGTGGAATTCAGCGAGGCCGACTGGGACGACGTCATGGACGTCAACGTCAAAGCGCTGTTCTTCACCTGCCAGGCATTCGCCAAGGAACTGCTGGCAAAGGGCCGGCCCGGAAAGATCGTCAACATCGCATCGCTGCTTTCCTTCCAGGGCGGCATCCGCGTGCCCTCCTATACGGCGTCCAAGCACGGCGTCTCGGGGCTCACCAAGCTGCTTGCCAACGAGTGGGGCGCGAAGAGCATCAATGTGAACGCGATCGCGCCCGGCTACATCGAAACCAACAACACCGAAGCGCTGCGCGACGACCCGGATCGCAACAAAGCGATCCTTGATCGCATCCCAGCCAATCGCTGGGGCAGGCCCAAAGACATCGCCGGCGCTGCCGTCTTCCTGTCGTCGGCTGCGGCCGATTACATTCACGGCGCCATTCTCAATGTGGACGGTGGTTGGCTGGCCCGCTGATGGTGATGCCGACCACAAACTCATCATACATGTTATATGATGAGTTCGTGCCAAACCGGCTCATCTCATTCGAAATTTCCATTCTGAAAACACGTAGAGGACTAAAAGAAATGACCCCAGAACAGATCAAGGCCGCGCTTGGATCGGGCCTCCTTTCCTTCCCGGTTACGCACTTTGACGCGGAGGGCCGCTTTGCGCCGGAAAGCTACAAGGCACATGTCGAGTGGCTGGCCGGCTACAAGGCGCCGGTGCTGTTTGCTGCCGGCGGAACCGGCGAGTTCTTCTCGCTGAAACCCGATGAAATCCCCGGCATCGTTGCCGCCGCCAAGGAGGTTGCTGGCGAAACGGCGATCGTTTCCGGCTGCGGCTATGGCACGGAGATGGCGGTCGATATCGCCCGCTCGGTCGAGCGGGTCGGTGCCGATGGCATCCTGCTCCTGCCGCACTACCTGATCGATGCGCCGCAGGAAGGGCTTTACGCCCATGTGAAGCAGATCTGCCAGTCGGTCGGCATCGGTGTCATGGTCTATAACCGTGATAACTCCGTGCTGCAGCCCGACACGCTAGCGCGGCTCTGTGACGAATGCCCAAACCTGATCGGCTTCAAGGATGGCACCGGTGATATCGGCCTCGTGCGCCAGGTCACCGCCAAGATGGGCGACCGGCTGATGTATCTCGGCGGCATGCCGACGGCGGAACTGTTCGCCGAAGCCTATCTCGGTGCTGGCTTCACCACCTATTCGTCCGCCGTCTTCAACTTCGTTCCGGGTCTTGCCAACGAGTTCTATGCGGCGCTGCGCAGCGGCGACCGCGGCACCTGCGAGCGCATCCTCAAGGATTTCTTCTATCCGTTCATGGCCATCCGCAACCGCGGCAAGGGCTATGCCGTTTCGGCGGTCAAGGCGGGCGTGCGCCTGCAGGGGTTCGATGCGGGTCCGGTGCGCAGCCCGCTCAAGGACCTGACGGGGGCCGAAGTCGAGATGCTCGACGCCCTCATCGGCAGTCACAAGCGCAAAGCGTGACGGGCAGGGAGGAGTGGCATGAAGATCGTTGCCGTCCGCACGCATCTCCTCGAGCACCGGCTGGCGGTGCCCTTCGAAAGCGCGTCGATGCGCTTTGATCGGCGCGCGCATGTGCTAGTCGAGATCGAATGCGATGACGGGACCGTCGGCTGGGGCGAATGCCTTGGGCCGGCGAGACCCAATGCGGCCGTGGTCGCGGCCTATTCCCCCTGGCTGATCGGCCAGGACCCGCGCCAGACCGAAAAACTCTGGGCGATTCTCTACAATGCGCTGCGTGATCAGGGGCAGCGCGGTCTGGCGATCACGGCGCTGTCCGGCATCGACATCGCGCTCTGGGATATCAAGGGCAAGCATTACGGCGCCTCCGTCTCGATGCTGCTTGGTGGCCGCTGGCGCGAGAGCGTGCGCGCCTATGCGACCGGCAGCTTCAAGCGCGACGGCGTCGACCGCGTCTCCGACAATGCCATGGAGATGGCGGAACGCCGGGCGCAGGGGTTTCACGCCTGCAAGATCAAGATCGGCTTTAGCATCGACGAAGACCTGCGCGTCATCCGTGCCGTGCGCGAAGCGATCGGCGATGAAATGCGGCTGATGATCGATGCCAATCACGGCTACACCGTCACCGAGGCGATCCGCCTCGGCAAGGCGGCGGCGGACTACGATATCGACTGGTTCGAGGAGCCAGTGGTGCCGGAACAGCTTTCGGCCTATCGCGAGGTCAGGGCCGGGCAGCCCATCCCGGTTGCCGGCGGCGAGACCTGGCACACCCGTTACGGCATGTGGCCAGCGATCGAGAGCCGCGCCGTCGACATCCTGCAGCCGGATCTCTGCGGCTGCGGTGGGTTCTCCGAGATGGCGAAGATTGCAAGTCTTGCGACGTTGCA
>Ga0209025_1002205_pt1 | contig 21543 bp, 16 predicted proteins | sample AraplaMF_Col_mLB_FD_184256 | JGI IMG/M metagenome (GOLD analysis project Ga0209025, IMG submission 184256) | Arabidopsis root microbial communities from the University of North Carolina, USA - plate scrape MF_Col_mLB (SPAdes) (version 2) | ecosystem: Host-associated > Plants > Roots > Endosphere... | reverse complement strand
ATCGGAGCAGTGACAGATGTCATGACACGTCAGCCTTGCAAACCATGGAGTTGAGGGTTCGAGCGGCCGCCGTGCCGTTTGACAACCGAAGGCCAGGCCCGCGCCGGCGGCCACGACATATATTCGCGGCGTTGTTGCATAAATCGAGTTTGAAGACAAAGGTCCCGCTGTGATCCTGAGTTCATGCGATACGGACGGACTGCGGGCGAGCGAGCGCCGCCATTCGATTCAGCACGCCTACGCGGACCGATACCTCTGTCGCTTGGGAGCCGATCTCGCGCGCCCACAGCGAATGACCCGTGAGCGTCTTGAGCCGGTACATCAGGTTCTCGACCAGCGAGCGCCGGTGGTAACCACTCGCTTTTTTCCATTCGCGCCTGTTGCTCTTGGCAATGGCATCGATGACCGCATTGCGCCATGCCGCACCGGGCGTGGCCTCAGGCCAAGGCATCGCACCATCGCGCGGCGGAATCGAAGGCTGCGCTGCGCGCCCCGCAATTGCCGCGTGGCACTGCTTGCTGTCATACGCGCCGTCCCCGCCAATGGTGTCGATTGGTGTGTCGGGCGGCAATTGGTCGAGCAGCTCGGGCAACACGTCGGCGTCGCCGACATCCTGATGGGTCATCAGCGCCGCGCATATCTGGCCGGTGTTCGCGTCCATCGCCAGATGGACCTTGCGCCAGGTGCGGCGCTTCGAGTAGCCGTGCTTGCGCACCTTCCACTCCCCCTCGCCGAAGACCTTCAGGCCCGTGCTGTCGACGACCAGGTGCAACGGCCCGTCGCTACGCTGGGCTGGCAGTACCGCGTTCAGATCCTGTGCGCGGCGACTCAGCGTCGTATAGTTCGGCACTGGCAGATCGGCGAAGGCGAGCTTGCGAAGGCTACAGGCAAATCCCTGCAAGGCGCGCAGGGGCAGGCGAAAGACCTGTTTGAGCTCGAGCAGCATCTGAATGACGGCATCCGAGTAGATGCACGGGCGCCCACGCTTGCCCAATGCGATTTCGGTGTCCTGGGTCAGCGCGCTCTCGTCAATCCACATGGTCACGTCACCTCCGGCGATAAGGCCGGAGTTGTAGGCCGGCCAGTTCTTGACCCGATAGACCCCCTTGGGCTCTGCACTCTTGCCTTGGTCCTTGCGCATCTTCTCGCACGAAAAAATCGAGAATCTACGCAGGTACTCGCCAAGTTAACAGAGGCTGCTGCCCGGCCTGTTGCGCGTAAACGTCAGCTCGCCCCGCACGCCCCGGGATTTATGCAACAACGCCCCGCCGCGGCAATCAAAGGCCTGGCCAAGCCCAAACAGGGTTGGTACTTCGGTACTTCATTACGGTCGACTATGCATACGGCAATGCAGCCGTTGCCGAGGCGCGAAAGCAACTCGAGGCAATCGGTGCCTATACCGTAGGCGTAGGCGAATCAAAGCATCCACTAATCTAAAGGACGGAGATTCCTTCTGCAAGAGGGGCACGTCCGCCCCCGGCTTCTGAGGAAGCTTCATTCACGGCGGCTTTACCGGCCGCTGTGGCATATGCCTGTTCCATGCTAAACAGCCCCGTACGCAGGATATTCTTTGCTGCGTTGGCATCGCGCTCGTGGGAGGTTTGACACACCGGGCAGGTCGACTCCCTGATGCTGAGAGCCTCCTGCCCGGTGGGACCTGTTCGTAATTTGCAGCACGAACAGGTTTGCGTGGAATAGCGTTCATCAACCTCCTCGAACCACACGCCCGCGCTATCGCATTTGTACTGGAGCATGGTGCGGAACGCGCTCCAGCCCGCATCCAACACAGACTTGGCCATGTTGGTCTGGGCGAGCTCAGAGGCGTTCACGTTGCCGATGAAGATGGCACCGTACTGCCGTACGAGTGCCGTGGATTGCTTGTGCAGAAAGTCTTTTCTGCAGTTCTTGATTTTCGCATGCAGAGAAGTGACGCGCTGCTTCTTGCGTGCCCGCTGCGCCTTGCCCAGCGCCTCCTCATACCGACGGTAGAACCGCTGTTCGATTACATGCCCAACGCTTGTCGCGGCGAAGTCCTTCAGCCCCAAGTCGATCCCGACCGACGTGCGGCCTTCCGAGCGCGTAGCGACGGACACCTTGATGGTCACGTTCAGGTACCAGCGCCCACGCGCATCTTCACTGAAGGTGCCGGCCCGCAAGTCGTATCCCGACATACCGTAACTGTCCCACAGGGACAACCAGCGGCCGTTGAAGCGCACCTGGCCGTGCCCATACTTCAGCGCTCCGGTTTTGAACGGAACCCAGCCCAGGCTGCGGCGCGCCGCCGCTGGCGCGCCAACGCAGCTTGACCTTCTTGAACTGCTTTCGGCGACGACAATACTCCTGACCGATCTCCTGCACCGTGTGGCTATGCAGGCCCAGACCCGCCTTTGTCGCGCTGTCGGTGTACTTCTGCAACTCATAGGCCCCGATAAAGCGCCGCTCACGCTCGAACACGCGCGCTGAAAGCTCATTTGCGTAATTCCACACGAAGTTCACCTCCCGTGCCTGCGCGCGAAGCCAGGCAGCATGTTTGTCTTTGATGCGCAAGCGCAGGACGCGAGTGACAGTCGGGGGTATGAGAGGTGGCTAACATTCCGAGTCTAGGACTCGGTTTTAGCCTTCCCCATAGCCGACCCTGCGCCGCTTACCCCGCCCTGAAGAGACGGGGCTTGCGCGGCAGCACTAATGGGTCACATGTTGCATGCTCTGTCTCTCCAGTCTTCGTGTGACCTCCACGACGCGGGAGGACAACAAACTCTTGGAGAATCAACGTCTGACATCGGGTAACTTTAATACAATTGTTAATACATTTAAGGCATATAGATATGCATTTTTTTGGGAAGTTTATATAAGCACGCAAATGGTGCATGAGCACCCAATCGCGCCAGAGTTTGAGAAGGGCTGGAAGCGATTTGCGGCGACCAAGTCAGCCTTTGGGAGTCGACGACCCCGTAGTCCTATGTGAGGATCCGAGGGGCATACTGGTACCGAGCAGTTAATCGTGCCGGTATGCCGGTCGATTTCACGCTCAGTCCGAGGCGGGATGTGCCCGGGAACCGCTCACCGCGCCCAATTCGGCTGCAGGCGGGAACACATGCCAGGAGCCGTCGTCGTGCCGGAAAAAGAAAATGGCAAGCGAACCTGTCGGGCACTCGGCCTCAACACAAACATAGCGTCTCTGATTCGAGCGCGTGCGACTGAATTCGATGACTCGGCACGGGATCCCGGTGGTTGGGCCGAACCATTTTTCGACCAACCGACGTAGGGGCCGCCCGCCGGCTTTCGTCATCCTCTCGCTAGTTGCCATCTGAATGTCCGTACACTATGGTCAGCGCCGCTGACGCTTATACTGGTTGGACCTCGCGAAATGAATCCACTGGCATGTACGCGTATGCGTAGACAAGCGCGCGAGTCCGTTCATAGACTTGGGTGCGTTACCTGGCGCCAGAAAAGATGCAAAAATGACAGCAGCCGCGCGCCGCAAGCTGATGCTCGTGCGCGCGATGACTGTCCAGCCCCGGCCCGTGTTATTGGCGCACAGCCGTCGGACTTGGCCCAACGTCTGCCGCGTTATGTACCCCGGCGTGCTTGGCCCGATGGTCTACCGAAGCGGAGCGCTGGTGGTTAATCAGCGCAATCGCAGCAAGCGCGACGATCGCCGGCACCGCCATCGCGAGGAAGTTATGCTGCAGCGGCAGCTTCATTGCCACCAGCACGCCGATGACGATCGGCGCCAGGATCGCGCCGCTTCGCCCCACGCCCGAGGCCCAGCCGATCCCAGTCGAGCGCACCGCCATCGGATAGAACTGCCCGACGTAGGCATATGCAAGAATCTGAGTGCCGATCGTGGTCGCGCCGGCCATGCCGACCAGGAAGTACAGCACGCCAGTGGGAACCTTGTAGCCCAGCAGCGAAATCGACACCGCCGCCAATGCGAAGAACACCATCAGCACGTGCTTGATATGAAAGCGGTCGGCCAGCCAGCCGCCACCGATCGCGCCGATCATGGCGCCGAAGTTTAGTACCAGCACGAAGGTGAGCGCAGAACCGAGGCTGTACCCGGCGCTCGCCATCAGCTTGGCCAGCCATGAGCTCAGCGCATAGACCATGAACAGGCACATGAAGAAGGCAACCCAGAACATGATCGTGCTGAAGCCGCGGCCCTCGTGGAACAGGTGCCGGATCGGCGCATTGTTGGCCTTGTCGACAGCGGGCAACACGAACTCGTCTTCCGCCTGCGGCCGGGAACCGCCTTCGAGCTTCGCCACCGTGCCGCGCAGTTCGTCGAGCCGGCCGGCCTTGATCAGGAACGGCATCGACTCCGGCAGCGAGCGCACGATCAACGGGATCAGCACCACTGGCAGACCCGCCGCGATGAAAACCGATTGCCAGCCATACGACTCGATCAGTCCCTTGCCCAGAACCGCAGCCAGCATGCCGCCCACGGCGTAGCCGCTGAACATCAGCGTGACCATGGTGCTGCGCATGCGCTTGGGCGAGAACTCCGTCATCTGCGCCACCACGTTGGGCATCACCCCGCCGATACCCAGGCCTGCAAGGAAGCGGGTCACACTAAACGTCACCGGATCGCTAGTGAAGCCGGCCGCGGCAGTGAACACGCTGAACAAGCCGACGCAGATGGCGATGGCCTTGCGGCGGCCGATCCGGTCTGCGACGGTTCCAAGGAAGACAGCGCCGATCATCATCCCGAATAGCGCGGAGCTCATCATGAAGCCGGCACTGGTCGGATCGACGCCCATCTCTTTCATGATTGACGGCATCGCGATGCCCGCCACAGCCAAGTCATAGCCGTCGAACACAATAGTCAGTGCACACCAGAAAAGCACCAGGCCATGAAAACCATTGAAGCGGGCATCGTCGGCCAGCTTGTGAACATCAATCTGACGCATTGTTTGTCTCCTTGGCGCTTTACGCACCTATCAGTTGACCCGGCGGGTAGCGTCAGCTAACAGGGTTGTTGGAGTGACGTCTGCCAGTGTCTGGCGACAGCATAGGACCGTGTCTGCAGCACGTCTGTCCCAGTCATTACAATTCGGCCTCGGAGTTTCCCTAGGCAACCCGATGCTTCCCGTGGTCGGAGCGTAGTGACAGGATGAGGAAGGTAGAACGGAACTTCCGCACCCTGGGTTCAATGAGATATGCACGCTGGGTCGGTCTATACGCCTGCCGGCTGCGCATGCATATCGGAGATGCGGCCTTTGCCCACGACCCTTGCGATCAGATCGGCTGCGGCCATTACCTTGCTGAGTTCGACGCCAGTTTCGATTCCCAGGGCGTGCAGCCGCTGTAGCAGTGCTTCCGTCGCCACGTTGCCCGTCGCGCCCCTGGCATAAGGACAGCCGCCAAGCCCCGCCACCGAGGCGTGGAAGATCCGGATGCCGACCTCGAGGCTGGCTTCAACATTCGCCAGTGCATGACCGTAGGTGTCGTGGAAGTGTCCGGAGAGCTGCGCCAGCGGGAACTCAGCCGCAGCGGCGCGCATGACTTCCTTTACCTTTTCGGGCGTGCCTACGCCGATGGTGTCGGCAATATCGATCTCGTCGCAACCCAACTCGCGCATGCGGCGCACCACATCCACCACCGCATCGACGGGGACTTCGCCTTGGTAGGGACAGCCCAGCGCGCACGACACGCTCGCGCGCAGCCGCACGCCGTTCTCCTTCGCCGCGGCGGCTACGGGCGCGAATCGAGCCATCGACTCGGCGATCGAGCAGTTGATGTTCTTCTGCGAGAATGCCTCGCTGGCCGCGCCAAAGATCACCACCTCGTCGGCGCCCGCCGCAAGTGCGCCCTCTATACCCTTCATGTTCGGCGTCAGCGCCGAATACACGGTCCCGGGCCGGCGCCGGATGCCGGCCATCACCTGCGCACCATCGGCCATCTGCGGCACCCATTTGGGCGAGACGAACGATGCCACTTCGATATTGGGGAAACCCGCATCCGTAAGCAGGTCGACCAGGGCAATCTTCACCTCGGTCGGCACTAGCAGCTTCTCGTTCTGCAGGCCGTCGCGTGGACCGACCTCGACGACCTTCACTTTCTCCGCATGCATGTTCTGCCTCCCCGTCTGTCAGGCACCGAACGCCAGCAGTTGCGCGCCCTCGGTCACTTGTTCGCCCACACCGTACAACACCTCGCTGACTACGCCATCGGCCGGAGCGCTGATGGTGTGCTCCATCTTCATCGCTTCCATTACCAGCAGCGGCGCGCCGCGCGTTACCTTGCTGCCAGCCTCAACCATCACGGCAATGACCTTTCCGGGCATTGGCGCAGTCAGCTTGCCGCGCTCACCTTCGGATTCGCCGGCGTGGGCCAACGGGTCGAGCCAGGTCAGCGAGACGTGGCGGCCGGCGTTGAAGACATGGATTTCGTCGCCTTCCGTATGCACCTGCCCGTGCGCGCGGCGCGTCCCCAGGTCGACGCGGATGTCGTCAGCCTGGCTGGTGCAGGTAAAGGGCACGGTCTGGTCGCCGTAGACCAGCGTGCTGCCGCGCTCGTTGCTGCCCAACGTGACATCCAGCACCTGATCGCCGTGAGCAAACTGCAGCGTGCGCGATGCACCGCCGTTCAGCCGCCACGCGCCGCCATGGGTCCACGGCGAATGCTGGTCGGCGGCGTCGATGCGGCGCTCGCGCTTCTCGCGCTCGAGCAGCGCAGCCACAGCCAGCGCGATGAGCTCCATCCCAACCGGCGCCGGCGGCGGGAACAAGACCTTCTCGTTGCGCTCGATCAGCCCGGTGTCGAGGTCCGCCGTGCGGAACGCCTGGGACGACACCAGCCGCTGCAGGAAAGCCACGTTGGTCGACAGCCCCACCACGTGGTAGGCCGCCAGCGCCTGGCGCATGCGCGCCAGCGCCTCGTCTCGGTCCTTGCCCCAGACGATCAGCTTGGCGATCATCGGATCGTAGAACGGGCTGATGGTGTCGCCCTCGCGCACGCCGGCATCGATGCGGATACCCGCCGGGCCGTGCGCATCCTCACCGCGCATGAACTGCACCGCCGGCGGCGTGCGCAGGAAGCGCAGCGTGCCGGTGGACGGCAGGAACTGCTTGTCGGGGTTCTCAGCGTAGATACGCGCTTCCAGCGCATGGCCGTCGATGCGCAGCTGGTCCTGCGTGAGCGGCAGCGCTTCACCGGCGGCGACGCGCAGCTGCCATTCGACCAGGTCCTGCCCGGTGATCATCTCGGTGACGGGGTGCTCCACCTGCAGGCGCGTGTTCATCTCCATGAAGTAGAACGAACCGTCCTGGTTGGCGATGAACTCGACCGTGCCGGCGCCGACATAGCCGACCGCCTTGGCCGCGGCCACCGCCGCTTCGCCCATGGCACGGCGGCGCTCCTCGGTCATGCCCGGTGCGGGGGCTTCTTCCAGCACCTTCTGGTGGCGGCGCTGCACCGAGCAGTCGCGCTCGAACAGGTAGACACAGTTGCCGTGGGTATCGGCAAACACCTGGATTTCGATATGGCGGGGGCGCGTCAGGTACTTCTCCACCAGCACCTTGTCATCGCCAAAGCTGGCGCTGGCCTCGCGCCTGACCGAGGCCAGCGCGGCCTCGAAGGCATCGCCCGACTCGACCACGCGCATGCCCTTGCCGCCGCCGCCCGCGCTGGCCTTGAGCAGCACCGGGTAGCCGATGCGGTCGGCCTCGCGGCGCAGCAGCGCCGGATCCTGGTCCTCGCCGTGGTAGCCTGGCACCAGCGGCACCGCGGCCTTCTCCATCAGCTGCTTGGCCGCGCTCTTGCTGCCCATCGCGTTGATGGCCGACGCCGGCGGGCCGATAAAGACCAGCCCCGCCGCGGCGCAGGCCTCGGCAAAGGCCTCGTTCTCGGACAGGAAGCCATAGCCCGGGTGGATGGCCTGGGCGCCGGTCTCCTTCGCCATCTCGATGATGTGGTCCGCGCGCAGGTAGCTGTCGCGCGCGGCCGCGCCGCCGATATGCACGGCCTCGTCGCAGAAGGCGACATGGCGTGCGTCGGCGTCGGCATCCGAGTACACCGCGACGGTGCGGATGCCGAGCCGGCGGCAGGTGGCGGCGACGCGGCAGGCGATTTCACCGCGGTTGGCGATCAGGATCTTGTTGAACATGGCTCCTCCTAGTATTTCGACAGGACGACGGCCAGCACACTGACATTCTCTCTGGAGGTTGCCTCAGAATGACGCGAAGCGGTTCTAGCTAAGCATGCGGTCGCAGATAGTACAACTGGTACGGCAAGGCCGCGCAACAACGCCGAATCGTTCTGAGTCGACCTCCTATCCCGCGTAGCCCTCTGCGCGGATATCGAGGCGGGCCAACAGGGCGCGATCGCGGTCGGCCTGCGGGTTGCCGGTGGTCAGCAGCTTTTCGCCGTAAAAAATGGAATTGGCGCCGGCCATGAAGCACAGCGCCTGCAAGGCTTCGTCCATGGCCTCGCGGCCGGCGGACAGGCGCACCATCGCGCGCGGCATGGTGATGCGGGCCACGGAAATGGTGCGGACGAACTCGAACGGATCCAGCGCCTCGGTGCCCGCCAGCGGCGTGCCCTCGACCTGCACCAGGTTGTTGATCGGCACCGACTCCGGATACGGGTCCATGTTGGCCAGCTGCGCGATCAGCCCGGCGCGCGCTTCGCGCGACTCGCCCATGCCGACGATGCCGCCGCAGCAAACGTTGATGCCCGCGTCGCGCACGTGGCCGATGGTGTCCAGGCGGTCCTGGTAGGTGCGCGTGGTGATGATCTTGCCGTAGAACTCGGGCGAGGTATCCAGGTTGTGGTTGTAGTAGTCCAGCCCGGCGTCCTTGAGCTGCTGCGCCTGCTCGGCCTTGAGCATGCCCAGCGTGACGCAGGTCTCCAGGCCCATCGCCTTCACTTCGCGCACCATGTCCATCACCGGCTCCAGGTGGCGGTCCTTGGGGCTGCGCCAGGCGGCGCCCATGCAGAAGCGCGTGGCGCCGTTGGCCTTGGCCGCGCGCGCGGCGTCGAGCACCTCGTCCAGCGCCATCAACTTCTCGGCCTTGACGCCGGCATCGTGGTGCGCGCTCTGCGGGCAGTAGCCGCAATCCTCTTCGCAGCCGCCGGTCTTGATCGACAGCAGCGTCGAGAGCTGCACGGTGTTGGCGTCGAAATTGTCGCGATGCACTTGCTGGGCGCGGAACAGCAGGTCGTTGAACGGCAGCGCGAACAGCGCGGCGACATTGTCGACGCGCCACTTGGTGTCATCGGGCAAGGCGCGCCGGCGCGCCGTCTGGCGCAGCGCTGCTACGGAAATAGCGGTGACCGTCGCAAGAGAATGCATATCTTGGGTCATGATGCGTTGAGCTCCGGATCAGGCGGCGAGACTGAGAGGCGCCGGATGGCGACGGATACTGGCCGCGGCGGCCATTAGCGGTGTGAGGTCAAGCCGGACCGCGGCGTCGGCCGGCTCCAATCCCCACGGCAATTCGCCCAGACATGGCGCGTCCAGCGTGTCGCACAGGGTGGAAATGCTCTCGTCAGGCAGTAGCATGTCCGGGTCGATTCGGTTGGCGATCCATCCGGCCAGCTTCAGGCTGCGAGCGCGGATGGCTTCGGCGGTCAGCATGGTGTGGTTCAGGCAGCCCAGGCGGATGCCCACCACGACGATGACCGGCAAGTTCAGCATCACCGCGAGATCGGCGGTGCTCCAGCGCACCGCACCGGCATCGAGCGGCACGTGGAACCCACCCACTCCCTCCACGACCACGGCATCCGCACGGCGGGCCATTGCATTGAACGCGGCACGAATCGGTGATCGTGTGATACGCACACCCTCGTGCGCCGCTGCAAGGTGGGGTGAACACGGCTTTCGCAGCAGGAACGGGCAGGTCTGTTCCAGCGGAACGGAGACGGAACTGGCCGCGCGCAATTGCGCCACGTCGTCGTTGCGCCAGTGGCCGTCGCGCCATTCGCAGCCGCTGGCCACGGGCTTCATGCCGACGGACGACAGGCCACACGCTCGCAAGGCGCGCAACAGTGTCGCGCTGGCATGAGTCTTGCCGATGCCGGTGTCTGTGCCGGTGACGAAACAGTCGAGGCGCGTCATACCTCCGCCTCCTTCCCCGCGATGTCGTGGACAGTTGCGTCCAGCGAGTCGATCAACTGCGCGACCTGGGACTCGGTATGCGCTGCCGACAGCGTGATGCGCAGCCGCGCCGTGCCCACCGGCACCGTGGGCGGACGGATCGCGCCGACGCGGATGCCATCCGCCTCCAGCGTGGCCGACAGCGCCAGCGAGGCGCCGTTGTCGCCGACAATGAGCGGCTGGATCGCGGTCTGGCTCTCGCCCAGCGACCAGCCCGCGCTGGCGGCGAGCCGCGCCAGGCCCTCGCGCAGCAGCGCGATGCAGCGCGCCAATTGCGCGCGCCGTTGCCGGCCTTCCTCGCCTTCGATGATCGCGAGGCTGACCAGCAGCGCGTGCGCCACCGCCGGCGGTGCGGCCGTGGTGTAGATATACGGCCGCGCGGTGTTGACCAGGTGTTCGATGATGGTCTCGTGCGCGGCGACGAAGGCGCCCGCGACGCCGGCGGCCTTGCCCAGCGTGCCGATATAGATGAAGCGTTCGGAGGACAGGCCCAGCGCTTCCAGCACACCGTGGCCCTGCTCGCCCAGCACACCGAAGCCGTGGGCGTCATCGACGATGATCCAGGCGTCATGGCGCTCGGCCAGTTCCAGCAGCTTGCGCAGCGGCGCGACGTTGCCGTCCATGCTGAACACGCTGTCGGTGACGATCAGCTTTCGCGCGCTGGTGCTGGCCGCCAGCAGCGCCTCCAGCGCGTTGGTGTCGCAATGCGGGTAGCGCTGCACGTCGGCGCGCGCCAGGCGGGCGCCGTCGATCAGCGAAGCGTGGTTGAGCGATTCGCAGAACAGGGTCGCACCCTCCGTGCCCAGCGCGGTCAGCACCGCCATATTGGCCATGTAGCCGGTGCAGAAGTACAGCGTGCGCGCGTGCGGGATATGCGGCGTGAACCAGCGCGCGAGCTCCTCCTCCAGCTGCGCATGTGCCAGCGAGTGGCCGCTGACCAGGTGCGAGGCGCCGCTGCCGGCGCCGTAGCGATGCGCGCCTTCGGCCAGCGCGGCGACCACCGCCGGGTGATTGGCCAGGCCGAGGTAGTCGTTGCTACAGAAGGTCAGCAGCGAATCGGGCTGCGCGTCATCCGCTTCCCCCACCGACTGGAGCGGCGCGCACGCCGTGTGCGCGATGCGGCGGCGGCGCGTGAGGGCCAGCGCGTGGCGCTGCTCGGCGGCCTGCTTCAGTTGTTCAAGCAGCATGGCGCACCTCCTCGCTCGTGCTCACGTCGTTGAGGGTGGCCAGCATCCGCTCGCCCAGCCAGCGCGCCTGTGCGGCGTCGAAGACATAGGGCGGCATCACGTACAGCGTATTGCCGATCGGCCGCACCAGCAGATCGCGCGCACGCGCGGTGTGGTGGAAGCGCGAAGCAAAGTCGGCACCGGCAACGTCATCGCGCACGTCAGCGGCCCAGATCAGCCCGCGCTGGCGCACGTGCTGCAGGCGCGAGTCCATGGCCAGCGCGGCCATGCCATCGGCCAGCCACTGCGCGCGTTCGCGGTTGCGGGCGATCACGTCGTCCTGCTCGAACAGGTCGAGCGTGGCCAGCGCCGCGCGGCAGGCGAGCGGATTGCCGGTGTACGAATGCGAATGCAGGAAGCTGCGCGCCAGCTCGTCGGCGACGAAGGCGCGCTGGATCTCCGGGCGCGACAGCACCAGCGACAGCGGCAGGTAGCCGCCGCTGATGCCCTTGGACAGACACAGGAAGTCGGGCCACAGGTGCGCGGGCAGCGGCGCTTCTTCTACACGCGACTGCTCCCAGGCGAAGAAGGTGCCGGTGCGGCCGCAGCCGACCGCGATCTCGTCGGCGATCAGGTGCACGCGGTAGCGGTCGCACAGCGCGCGCACGCCATCGAGATACGACGGGTCATGCATGGCCATGCCGGCGGCGCCCTGCACCAGCGGCTCGACGATCAGCGCGGCGACCTGGCCGGCGTGCTCACGCAGCAGTGCTTCCAGTTCCGCCAGCGCACGCGCAGCCACGTCCGCCGCCCACTCGCCGGGCGCTGCCTGGCGGGCATCGGGCGACATCACCACATGGGCGCGGCGGATCAGCGGGTCATAGGCGTCGCGGAAGATTTCCACGTCCGTCACCGCCAGCGCGCCAACGGTCTCGCCGTGGTAGCCGTGGCGCAGGCACACGAACTCGCGCTTGGCCGGCAGGCCGGTGTTGCGCCAGTAGTGGAAGCTCATCTTCAGCGCGATCTCGACCGCCGAGGCGCCGTCCGATGCGTAGAAGACATTGCCAAGGGCGCCGCCGGTCAGCGCCGACAGGCGCTCGGCCAGTTCCACCGCGGGCGCGTGGGTGCAGCCGGCGAGCATCACGTGCTCTAGCGTTTCCAGCTGGCTTGCCAGCGCGGCGTTGATGCGCGGGTTGGCGTGGCCGAACAGGTTGACCCACCAGGAGCTGGTGGCGTCGAAATAGCGGCGGCCGTCGGCATCGTGCAGCCACGGGCCATCACCGCGCACAATCGCCAGCGGCACGGCGTCGTCGTCGGGGCGCAGGCGCGTGCAGGGGTGCCAGACGGCCTGGCGGCTGCGCTGCGCGAGCGTATCCGACACATGCGTGGACGCAGTCTCAGGGGAGTTAGTTGACAGGTATGGCACGGGAACCCTCCCTTGCAAATCCACCGCCATCGATCGCACCTCGGGCTGGTGCGAACGTGCGGCAAAACGAAGGTGAACGCGGGAAATGGCTGGATACTTGTTCAGGCCGCCTTCCACGCGGGCGAGCGCTTCTCGAGGAAGGACCGCACGCCCTCGCGCCCCTCTTCCGAGGCGCGAATCTCTGCGATACGCTCGGCGGTATCGGCGAGCAACCGTTCGTCGATGGCCCGCCCAGCCACGTCCTGCACAAGCCGCTTGCTCTCGCACACGGCATTCGGGCTGTTGCCAACCAGCGCGGCGGTCAACTCGGCCACCTTGGCATCGAGCCCCTCCACCGGCACCACCGCCTGTACGAAGCCCAGTCGCAAGGCTTGGTCTGCGTCGAATCGTTCGGCCGTGATAAAGTAGCGGCGCGCTGCCTGCTCGCCCATGGCACGGATCACGTAGGGGCTGATCGTCGCCGGCAGCAGACCCAGTCGCGCTTCCGACAGGCAGAACTGCGCATGTCCGGCGGCCACCGCGATATCGCAGGCAGCGACCAAGCCCATGCCACCGGCATAGGTGTCGCCCTGGATACGGGCGATTACTGGCCGCGGGCACGACCAGATGGTGTACAGCACGTTGGCGAGCGCCAGCGCATCGGCACGATTCTCTTCGTGCGAATAGCCGGCCATCTTCTTCATCCAGTTCAAGTCGGCGCCAGCGCAGAAAGCCGGGCCGTTGCTGGCCAGCACGATGGCGCGCACGTCATCCGTGCCGCCCAACGCGCGGAACGCGCGAGTCAGCTCCGCGATGACAGTCTCATTGAACGCATTGCGCACGTCGGGCCGGTTCAGCGTGACGGTGGCCACATGGCCGGCGACATTGACGGTCAGGGTGGTGAATTCCATGATTATTACGATCCCTTGGCTACATGCGGAACACGCCGAACTTCATATCGTCGATCGGTGCGTTCAGGCTGGCGGAAAGACCCAGGCCCAGCACGGTGCGGGTCTGCGCCGGGTCGATCACGCCGTCGTCCCACAGCCGCGCGCTGGCGTAATAGGGGTGGCCCTGGTGTTCGTACTGGTCGCGGATCGGTTGCTTGAACGCCTCTTCCTCCTGCGCGCTCCATTTGCCGCCCTTGCCCTCGATGCCGTCGCGGCGCACCGTCGCCAGCACGCTGGCGGCCTGCTCGCCGCCCATCACCGAGATGCGTGCGTTCGGCCACATCCACAGGAAGCGCGGCGAATAGGCGCGCCCGCACATGCCGTAGTTGCCGGCACCGAACGAGCCGCCGATGATCACGGTGAACTTGGGCACCTGCGCGGTCGCGACCGCGGTCACCATCTTGGCGCCGTTGCGGGCAATGCCTTCGTTCTCGTACTTGCGCCCGACCATGAAGCCGGTGATGTTCTGCAGGAACACCAGCGGGATCTTACGCTGGCAGCACAACTCGATAAAGTGCGCGCCCTTCAGTGCGGATTCGGAGAACAGGATGCCGTTGTTGGCGACGATGCCGACCGGGTAGCCCCAGATGCGCGCGAAGCCGCACACCAGCGTGGTGCCGTAGCGCGCCTTGAACTCGTCGAACTCGGAACCGTCGACCAGGCGCGCGATCACCTCGCGCACGTCGTAGGGCTTGCGCGTGTCGGTGGGGATCACGCCGTACAGTTCTTCCACCGGATAGAGCGGCTCGACCGGCTCGTGCAGGCGGATCTGGTCCGGCTTGCGGCGGTTCAGGTGCTGCACGATATTGCGCGCCAGGCTCAGCGCGTGATGGTCGTTCTGCGCAAAGTAGTCAGCCACGCCCGACAGGCGCGTATGCACGTCGGCGCCGCCCAGGTCCTCGGCGCTGACCTCCTCGCCGGTGGCGGCCTTCACCAGCGGCGGGCCGCCCAGGAAGATGGTGCCCTGGTTCTTGACGATGACCGACTCGTCGCTCATCGCCGGCACGTAGGCGCCGCCTGCGGTGCACGAGCCCATCACCACCGCGATCTGCGGGATGCCCTGCTTGGACAGGTTGGCCTGGTTGTAGAAGATGCGGCCGAAGTGGTCGCGGTCGGGGAACACATCGTCCTGGTTGGGCAGATTGGCGCCGCCGGAATCGACCAAGTAGATGCACGGCAGGTTGTTCTGCTCGGCGATCTCCTGCGCGCGCACGTGCTTCTTGACCGTCATCGGGTAATACGTGCCGCCCTTGACGGTGGCGTCGTTGCAGACGATCACGCACTCCTGCCCGGCCACGCGGCCGATGCCGGTGATGATGCCAGCGCCGGGCGCGGCATCGTCATACATGTCGTAGGCGGCGAGCTGCGACAGCTCCAGGAACGGCGTGCCCGGATCGAGCAGTTGCTGCACGCGGTCGCGCGGCAGCAGCTTGCCGCGCGACAGATGCTTGTCGCGCGCGGCCTCGCCACCGCCTTCGGCCAGCTTTGCGATCCTGGCCTCCAGGTCGACAACCAGGGCCTGCATTGTCTGCGAATTCGTTTTGAACGCTTCGGATCGAGGGTTCAGCTTTGTCTCAATTACCGCCATATCAGCACCGGAAATTCTGTGAATTGGGTTATGCAGTTATCGCTCAGGCCGTCCTAGCGAACAGCTTGTGCTCGCTCAGCACGTGTATCTCCGCGGCTCCGGCATCGATCAACGCGCCCCCCGGGAACTGGCCACGACCAGGCCAACGATATTGCAAATCGCGCTGCCCGTCGATCGCGGCCAAGTCACCGAGCAACCAGCCATCGCGGTTGTGTCTCCAACCAAACACAATCAAACGCGCAAAGCCCGCCGCAGGATCTTTCCAGAGCCCGTCTTCGGCAGATCGTCCACGAACGCCACCAGCCGTGGAATCTTGTACGCGGCCAAGCGCGTCCTGCAGAACTCCAGCAATTCTTGCTCACTCACGCTCTGACCTTTCGCCAGCACGACGATAGCCTTGGCCAGCTCGCCCTTCAATGGGTCGGGAATACCCACTACGGCCGCCATCGACACGGCAGGATGCTCGCTGAGGACACTTTCGAGCTCAGCCGGATAGATATTGAAGCCACCGGTGATAATCATGTCCTTAAGGCGGTCGACGACGTAGATATAGCCATCCTTGTCCATGTAGGCGAGATCACCCGTGTGCAGAAAACCCTCACTATCGATAGTTTCGGCAGTGGCATCCGGCCGGTTCAGGTAGCCTTGCATGGTCATCGGGCCCTTGAGCGCCAGCTCTCCGATCTCGCCCGGTGGCAGAACCTTTCCAGGTTCGCCGTTCGCGACGATGCGCGCTTCCATGGACGGCAGAGGCAAACCAATGGACCCGAGACGCCGTTCCCCAAGCAGTGGATGCGTGGCTCCCAGGCCGCCTAGTTCGGTCATACCCCATAGCTCAAGCAATGGAGCACCGAAGCGCGCTTCAACTTCGCGCATTTTCGCTTCCGGCATCGTCTGCCCCCCCACTGTGCACCGAGTCAGGCTTGAGAGATCGTATGAAAGGAAGTCTGGAAAGTCGAGAAGGTAGAGGTACATCGTGGGCACGCCCTCGAACAGGGTTGCCCGGTACGTGTCGATGCTCCGCAGCACGGCCTCTGCCTGAAATGTCGGATGCAGGATCAGCGCCATGCCGTACGCGATGGCGCATTGCATCACGACGTTGCCATAGACGTGAGACAGCGGCAGCGCGCTTACCACCGTGTCGGCTTCGGTACGCCTGTGCATTGTGGCCGTCATCGCGACGTTCAGAAGGATCGCCCGATGCGTCAACAGGGCGCCCTTCGGCTTACCCGTCGTTCCCGACGTATAGCCGATCGTGCTGATCTCTTCCAGCCTGTCCTGATCAACCCGCAGTTCCGGGTCCACCGGCGTTTCGCTCCAATCGGTGAACATCTCGACCGATTCCGCGACACCTTGAAAAGAAACCAGGACCGGTCCGTTCTCCCCTAGCGCTGTGCGTAGCAGCAGCAACTTTTCGCTTTGTCCGAAAACCACTGCCGCGCCGCAGTCGCGCACCGCGAAGGCGGCCTCGGGCCCAGTCAGCATGGGATTGAGCGGATTGACTATGCATCCCGCCTTGAGAATGCCGTAATAAGCGATGATCCATTCCGGCGAGTTCGGCGCATAAAGCGAGACTGTCGTGCCTTGCCCGTACCCGCGTTGCAGCAGGCGCGTTGCCACGCTGGAGGACAATCGATTGAGTTCGGCAAAGGAGAAGCGCCGATCGTCCACTACAAGTGCCGTTCTCTCGCCATATCGTGCCGCGGACGCGGCAATCAAGGCACCAATTGAAGTCTCCATTTCTTTTCTCCGGTGTCGCGCACACCTTTTGCGCCGTCCGAACCGAACGGTCATGAGCGAGGGCGCGCTGACCAATTGCATAGTCATCCGGGAAGTCACTTTAGGGAGAATCTAGGCGGAAGTCTGTCCCGTATGAAACAATTGCGGGACAAAAGCCATACTCGACTGCCCTGACTATGAAGACGACCGACGAGCTGCTCCTGACCACGCCCTGGTTCCCGACCCTGACGCAGGAGCTCCAAGACCAGGTCCGCCAAAATGTCAGCTTGCGAGACGTGGCGCCTGACGGTTATGTCTGCCGGCGCGGCGAGCCCAGCCATTGCTGGTTTGGCGTGGTGGATGGCCTGATCAAGGTATGCAACACCTCCAGCGAGGGGCGAATTATGACCTTTGCCGGCCTGCCGCCAGGTGCATGGTTTGGCGAGGGAACGGTCCTCAAGGGTGACCGCTGGCACTACGACGCCATCGCTCTGCGCGCCTCCTTGGTAGCCTGCCTGCCTTCGGCATTGTTTTTCCGCCTGCTCGATGAAAGCATCATCTTCAATCGCTTCGTGCTCGAGCACGTGAACGAGCGGCTAGGACAACTCATGGCAATGGTACAGAGCGACCGTCTTACCGAGCCGGCGTTGCGCGTCGCCAACTGTCTGCTGGCAATGTTCAATCCACGTCTGTACCCACTGGGTAAGACCGAGATACCACTGACACAGGAAGAAATTGGCTACCTCTCCGGCATCACTCGTCAGAAAGTGAATCTCGCCGTCCGCCAAATGGAGGCACTTGGCCTGCTGAGCGTCAGCTATGGTCGTGTCATGGTGACCGACTTGCACGGATTGCGCCGTTTTGCCACTCGGACGCCCTGATCGTCGCCCTCAAGTCTAGACCGAAGTTTGACTCGGAGACCAAGCTAACCTGTTGAAGCGCCACCCGACGCTCGCCTTCTGGCGTCGCTTGCGCCGCGTTAGCAGAGTTCGAACCTTCATTTCCAGATAGTCGCGCACCTCACTGAAGGCGCGACTGGCGTTGCCGACCCGGAAGTAGTTGACCCATCCCGCCACCGCGGCGTTGAGTTTCGCGACCAGCTTCACGGCCGGGGTCGAGCCTCCATGCCGGATGATGTCGCGGATCCTCGCCTTGATCGCTTGGCGAGCCTTCTTCTTGGGGGTCATCAGGACGAAGTACCCTTTCCCCGCTCGTTTGCGCACGCGACGCAGGTCGAACCCCAGGAACCCAAAGGCGTCCTCCTTCAATGTATCCACCACAATGGTTTTCTCCGTGTTCAACTCGACGCCTAGCGGCACGAGTTGTTCCCGCAGACGCTGCAGGGCACGTTCAGCCCAGCCGCGTTTGGTGTGGTGGCCACTGACGGTGATGACAATGTCGTCAGCAAACCGGTGATAGTTCACTGCCTCGTAAGGGCCCTGTGCCGTCTTGCGTCGAATCTCGTCGAACATCCAGTCAATCTCATTCAAGTAGATGTTCGCAGCTAGTGGGCTGAATGGGCCACCTTGCGGTACCCCAACTTTGCCCGCTGCTTTGATAACCTGCTTGACCAAGTGCATGACCTGAGGATCCTGAATGCGCTTCGCGATCTTGCCCAACAGGGTTGGATGTTGAATTGTGTCAAAGTAGCGCGACAAATCCACATCAACCACCGTCGACATGCGCCGCAGCACACTGCGTCTGACTTCCGCCAGCGCGCGGTGTGGGGACCGCTTCGGTCGAAACCCGTAGGAGTTCGGGCAGAAGTCCGCCTCGAATACCGCTTCGAGGATCAGTTTCAGCGCCCCCTGCACCACGCGGTCGCGGATGCAAGGAACCTGGAGAACGCGGACCTTGCCATTGCTCTTCGGGATCTCTACCCTGCGGTTCGGCTTGGGTTCATACCTGCCTGTTTTGAGGTCTGCCTGAATCTCCGCAAGGAATACGGTACGTCCCGATGCCTCGATGTCTTCAAAACTCAGATCATCGATTCCCGGCGCACCGCCGTTCCTCTTGGCGATACGGTAGGCCTCGTCGAGGGTTTCACTCTTCGCAATATGCACGAAGAGCCCCCAGAAGCGATGAGACTTGTCAGACTTCGCCTTGCGATATATCCGCCTTCTCAGTTCCTGCAGACTGCCGGATGCCTTTGTCATTTCATCCCTGCCTCACCTTGTTGGACGGAGTACTCACCGGTCCGGGCCCTTCCCTCCGGGCGCGTTTTGCTGCACGCCCATCGTCAGTACTACAACCCGATCCGTCACCCTGGCACCTATGCCCGCATTTCCCACTCGCGGTTATAACGGGCATCTCCTCGACGGGCTTTCTCCGCCGGGTGCCGAGGGCTTCTCCAGTTTCCACGTTATCCTTCACACCATGTCGCCGCTGATACCCCGCCGGTGAGAGTTGCCGCATCGGACTCGTTTCGGACAACTCTTGCTGCTTTCGCGCGTTATCGACCGTCTCAGCCACCGGGTTTTCGTGTGACGAGGCTACATCTGCGTTCACTGCACGTTGCAACCTGGTGCGTTGCATACACTCCTTTCTGAGCATACTGTCGGAGGGCTCCGTCATCTTGCTTTCGCGCCATGACGCCTCATGAGAAACGACACTGAGGGCGGCTGGGTTCAGGGGCTACGGCCACGGGATGGAGCTGAAACCCGAGCGCGGCGGCACGGCGTTTGAGGGCGGCAATACTGCGCAGGCGCTGCTGCTCTTCATAGTGCTGCTGGCCCTGGTCGACGAAGGCTTCGCCGCGCGTGAGCATGAAGTACACCATCCGCGCGAGTTTATGGGCGACAGCGGTATTGGCGCGCGGTTTGTCCATGCGCGTGCACAGCCGGCGATAGAACGCGCCGAGCGCCGAGTCATTGCGCGACAGGCTCATGGCCGCGAGCTTGAGCGCCTGGCGCACCCGGTTGGTGGAGCGCCGCGTGCGCGCGCTGAGCACCTTGCCGCCGCTGATCTTGGTGCCGGGACATAGCCCGAGCCAAGAGCAGAAGTGCTTGACGTTGGCAAAGCGGCGCAGGTCCGGGCCGATCTCCGAGAGGATCGTCAGCACCGAGGTCACGGCCAAGCCATTGATGCGCGTCAGGTCCACCCCCGCCCAGCGCGCCAGCGCGCCAGCGCGGTGCGCGCATCAAATTCCGGGGTGTTCTTGCCGCGCCGCTTGCCCGGCCCGCCGAGTTCGACCTCGTGACAGCCCAGCGGCGCGAGCAAGGCCTCGAGCTTCGCGTCGCACTCGAGGATGCGCTGGGCCAGAGTGTCGAACATCGCCAAGGCCTGCCCGAGCACGAACAGGTGTTCCTCGCGCCAGTTGCCGGTCAGCGCGCGTTCGATGTCGCGCTCGCTGGCCTTAATTCGCCCATAGCGATGCCGCGCCAGCACTTGGGGGTCACGCTCGCCCGCCACAATCGCCCGCACGATGGCCTGCCCGGTCATGCCCATCACGTCGGTGAGTACTTCGCTGAGCTGCAGGTTCATCTGCACCAGCGCCTTCTGCATGCGCTGTACCCATTCGGCCTGCGCGGCCAATAGCACCTCGCGCTGGCGCACCACCGCGCGCACCACACAGACCTCGTCGCCGGGCCGCCAGGCCGCGCGCAGCAGCCCCAGGCTCATCAGTTTTTGCAGCCACTGACAGTCGAGCACGTCGCTCTTGCGCCCGGGCACGTACTTGAGCTGCCGCGCATCGACCAGCCAGACCGTCAAGCCGCGCTGCTCGAGCACCTCATACACCGGGATCCAGTAGACCCCGGTGGACTCCAGTGCCACCGTGTCCACGCCGCACGCGAGCAACCAGTTGGCCAGCGCGTGTAGGTCATCGGTCATCGCGCCGAACTCACGCACCGGCTCGCAGCCGGCTTGCTCGGCCAGATGCCGCGGTACCGCCGCCCAGTGGCTCGACGCGCCCACATCGATCCCCGCCGCGTTCGGGAACACCTCGTCGTCGTCTCGCTTGCGCATCGCCATGGCTGGCTCCAGAATCGTCAGTGAACGGCAGCGCCATGGGAAGCGTCGAAGTTGACTCGATCTCATGAACGGGATGCGCAATGCTGCGCTCACCACTGTCGCCGACGAATCCCGGACCATGCTCCCAAGCGGGCTCACTCCACGGCATGCCACGCCGCGAGCGCGCACCATTGGGCTGTCGGTCATCGCGGCGCTGCCGTTCACCGGTATAGCTCATCCCCGTTTCTCCGCCCACGCCGAGGCCGGAAGGGCCTTGAAATGCTCCCAAGCTACGAGGACTGAGTCTTTTGCCTCGGTCGGACTTTCACCGACTGGATAACGTGTCCTTAACTGGACACACCAATGGTCCAGCGCCGGGCGTACCAGCTCAGCCGTTCGAGCACATCTTCCAGCGTTTGGGTGGGCATCGAACTGAGCAACATCCATTCGAGCGGCTCAACGCCTTCGGGCGGGTCGATTTCCAGCGCGTGAATGGCAAATACTTCGAGACTCGGTAGGGCCTCTGCACCGCGGCTGCGCGGCGGTCGCAGTTGGACGGGCACACAGCGCAAAGCCAGTCGGGCGCTACGCGCCTGCCTGGCGCCGCTCCTGGGCACGTGCAGTACGGTCTCCCCAAGTACAGGAGCCGCAGCAACCGTCTCCCA